>Ga0307983_1001196_pt1 | contig 11621 bp, 3 predicted proteins | sample OrgLakmetagen991_FD_201845 | JGI IMG/M metagenome (GOLD analysis project Ga0307983, IMG submission 201845) | Saline water microbial communities from Organic Lake, Antarctica - #991 | ecosystem: Environmental > Aquatic > Non-marine Saline and Alkaline > Saline | place: Antarctica: Organic Lake... | reverse complement strand
CAGGACTGTTTAAGTACTGGTGCATGTAAGCTACAGCATCTTCTTGAGATTTAATGTCTTTCCATCGATCAGCTATTTCATTGATTGATTTTTCTACTTCTTTTGTAGAACCAACTTGTCCAAATACCGGGCTGATAGTTTCAAGAAAATCTTCTAGGCCTACGTTCCACTTTGTTGCTTTCATAAGCATCTGTCCAACAGCGTTATTCTTACCCTCACCGTCTTGAAACACTTTTTTCAGAATTGTATCGAGATCGCTTTTGAATCCAGATGATGGATCATCAGTGTTCATAATAAGTTCTGATCCGAGTGAGTTTAAAAATCCTCTTTCGATAAGCCCATTTGCGGGATGATTTTTAAGCTCTTTCTCAATTTTACCCATTTGATCTTTGTGCTGACCAGGATTCGAATAGCTTCGAACTTTTAAGTCCATGTACCGGTTACGAATTTCATGATACTGGTTAAACTCCGTACTGATCTGACGATACTGCCTTTGCAGGAACACCGGATCTACACCCCTAATACCTAAGTATGTGATGTTAGATATGTTGTCATTCAGAATTTTGACCGGGTTAAGTGTAATCAAACCAATTTTCATACCAGCTACGACATTTTTGGTAATTCGTACTGCCCACTGAAGTTTTGGATCTCTTACAACAGATTTTTCTGATGCACCGATCAACCAATACCCAATGTCCTTTCTTACATACTGAATTTTTTCATCAAAATTGTTGTGATCAGAAAGACTTTTGGTAACCGGTGTGTACACTTTTTTCAGCTCTGGGTTCTTTGACATGTCAAAATCTTTGTCTGATCCTAAAAACCACGGATTATCCCGTTGAGGATCTTTAACCAATTTTGTCAGGTCAGCCGGAGTTCTGGTTTTCAAATCCCAGTAGGTTTCTTTCTCCAAAAGCTTATCTCGAATAATGCTGGATTCCTTCATGGTCATGTTATGAGCCATTGTCCGAACCAGGCTTTGACTAGGATCACTACTGGCACCAAGCTTTTGCCTCTGTTCTTCGCTAAGAACCATGACGTAATTACCGTCTGCTGTCTTAACCACGTTGTTAAACGCCTTGAAAGCATCTGTAACAGGTATGTCTGCAGTCTGTGTGCGAATGTCCGTAAACACGCCTTCCTGGAACGTCTGATCGATATCAGACTTGTACAGGATGATTGGCTGGCCTTCGTCTCCCGGAGTACTCAAACGCTTCCAGCCATCCTTTTCATATGAGTTCATAAACTTCATGTCTTCAGGGTGCACTGCTCGCTTCATAATAGGAGTTTCAAAGTTTTCAGCCAGTCCGTTGTCTCTCAGCTTAGAAGTATCAATTCCACCGTTAAAAGTCAGAGACTCGTTGGCCATCACGTTGTCTTTAATCAACGTTACCAGCTCTTTGTTTTCTAAAAATTCATTGAATCGGGTTTCACCCAGTTCTTGAATTGATCTCAAAGCTACGTAAGCCCTGGCGTTCTCTTGATTTTTACCAGCTGATCCTACTACTTGTCTGACGTTGTATTGAGTATTGCTGGTAATCTCACCATCTACGTTCATCTTAACAATGGTATCCAATTTTCCTGTTCTGTCGTTACCCAAAGCTGCTTTTAGCTGCGTTACCTTGGCATCAATATCCTGAACACCTTCAGAAAATATAAAGTAGTCCTGAATGGCCATCTTCTGGGTAAAGTCCTGATAGCTTCTCATCTGCCCATTAGTCATTTTCGATGTTACTTTCTTAAATTTCTGCAGTTCTCTGCTGGTCAGATCATTACGCTCAGCTCTCAACTTTGAAAACGTAGAAAGAACTTCGTTCTTGGTCTCGTTGTTGATATTGCTGTTGGTGATCTTGTGCACCAAGCTCTGAAGGGCCTCAGAACTATCGTAGATACCCTTCATATAATCAGCTGCCTGACTATAGGCCGGGAACTTGTCACGTACTATGCCGTCCAGGGAAGCTGTCCAAGAACCTATTTTTCGAACAGCTGGATCGTTTATAGATCTGGCCATTGAACTATTCAGAAGCTCGAAGTAATCACGAGACTTTTTTACGTAGCCACCTGCCCGAGACCCAGAATATAGGTCTTGCCCAAATTCCTTTTGAAGTTGCAGGTTTTGCTCGTAAGCGTTCTCTCTCATCGATTTACCACCTTCGATGATACTGTTAATAGAGCTGTAAAGAATCTCTACATCTACTGGGTTTACTGGGTTATTGAGAATCACATCATTGGATGTTGGGCTTTTTAAGATAGCTTGAATGCTATTGATAACCCTTTCAATAACTCCTTTGAGAGTGCTACCAGACCCAAACTGGTTGTAAACCTCTTCAGCTACTGCAGGTTCAGTACTCATTATCGAAATAAACTCACCCAAAGCAGCCTTTTCATCAGGCTGGTTTTTGGCGTATATAATACGGTTTCGGGTTTCGTTTGAAAGCTTTTTTGTATCGATTTTGGCCAAAGCTTTTTGGGCGTATTTTATGTCCCTGACGCTTTGGTTGAATGCACCTTTACCGGCTACAAGATCAAACCTTTTACCGACTTTGGCGTTCTTAGATGCTTCAAAAACCTTTTCGATAAGACCTGCTGTGTAACTGTGAACAATTTCATGTTCGATATCAGCTACAGACGCAGAGCCGGAAACGGTGATTCTGTCAGTAACAGGCTGGAAAGAATCTACATCTCCCGACTCTACAGAAGCTTTGTTTGTGCTTTTTAGGAAATTCTGAATAATAGGAGACTTTGCAGAAAGTTTCTGCAAAGCCTTGTGAATAGCAACATCATTTTTAGTTACACGGCTTTTAGGTGAACCCGCTTGGTTGCTTTGCGCGCTTGTATACGGGCTCGGCGTTCCTTTACTTTCTGGTTGTGCTTTTCCGGATTCTTTCTCTTTTGCTGCTTTACCTGAGACTTCAAGACTTCTATACCCAACTCCATCGCCAACAACGCTATTCGATTCTTCATCAAAGTGCTCCTTCAACGCTTTTTGCTTAGTGGTTTTACGTTTTCTGGTAAAGTCTAGTGTACCACCATGCTCTTCAAAATCAAAGTTTCCGCTGTTTTCTCCGTAAGCTTTGATAGCCAACAAAACCTGTTCTTGGATATCGAAATGCTTAGCAACCTTTAAAGTTTCTGCGACGTACCTTGCGTCGTTCTCCATAACCAAGTGAGCATTTGACATGACATCATCGTGAATAGTGATCACACCGGTATTGTGCTTTGTAGGCATGCCTTCAAGGCTGCCAAACATAGATGCGGTGTCAGCTGTGTGGATCATGGAGGTGTTCATAACTGTCTCTGCTAACTGCTCTTCACGAGTCAGGACGGTATCTCCGTTTTCCATTTTACGTGCTACATCATAGATTTTAGTCAGTGGTACACCGTACTCTTTTAACTCAGCCAAAGTAGGTTCAATACTCTGTCCAGCTTCTGCACGCTCAACTACCCACGCTGCGGGCATTACTTTGAAGTTGGGATCACCAACGTTATTACTAATAAGAGCAAATACTTTTTTAGCCATACGCTTATGGTTTGCGAGGTACTTTTGCTTAACTGTAGTATCCAAAGCTTTGTATAAAAAATTTCCTACACCAGAATTCTTAAACCCTTCTTTGATTTTCTTTTTAGCCCCTGCCTCGTTTTTAGTTCCTATGAACTTTTTGAAGTTTTTGACATCTTCCTGAGTTTTTATGTTTTCGCCAAGAACTTCATTCAGTAAATCTATGTACTTCTGATCAACAACACTCTCGTTATTGATCTTTTTCAGAAGCATGTTAGTAAAAACTTCTGACATGGAATCTACTGCCCCTTCCTCGGACTGGTCGTAGATAAATGTCATCGTTGGTGACTTGGAGAGTTCCCTAAAGTCTCCGTCAAAAAGATCATCTTTTACAGACCTTAGAACCCTTCTCACCATCTCTTCATTGCTATTTTTATTTACAGACAGCTCATAGTTGCCGTTAGAATTCGGCTCCTCATTTAAGAACGGCTCCAAAGCGTTTGTAAGCAAACTGTAGATGTCTTTGACCTTTTCCAAATTTTCATTACCGTTGCTTTTGAACACTCCCAAGCTTTTCAGAACCTGTGTAATGTTCTCACTGGCCGTAGATCCTAGAGCCTGAAGAAGTGTAAGCAATCCACCAGAACCTGTGGCATCACTTGATACCATGTAGTTAGATTCAATACGGCTGGCACCTAAACCATCTCTGATTCCCTGAATGGCTTTAACAGTCGATAGCATATCGGAGAAGTTTTCAAACTTCAGACCAGAATTTTGCATTTCTTCCAAAGCTTTCATCTGACTGTTAGCGTTATTCGAATTCTGAAATTTTTCGTACCCGTTTAGAGCTTTCTGTATTTCAGCACCCATAGGCTCACTGCTCATATCTTCTTGAAGCAGTGTCTGTGCTGGAATACTGCCTTTTTTGCCTTTGATCTTAGTGTTTCTGGCTACTTTATCTACGTAGAACTTGTAAACGTCTGATCCTACTTCCATGTCGTAGGTTTCCACTTCCATGGAGTACCTGACGCTTTTAGATGTCTGTGGGTTAAGCACTGAGTTTTCTGCGTACCCACGAGCGTTACGGCCAAGGAACATTTTGAAAAATAGTGCAGGGTTATCTTTGAACCTGTGAAAGTATTCAACCAAATCATCTATAGGTGTGGACTTGGAAATATTCCGACCTACGTGGCTTGCATGATCAGATTCAATATAGTTATCTTCTTCGATGTTGAAAAGACTCTCCAAGGACTCTTTACCTTCTAAGTTCTCCCGTATCCAAGAAGACCCGCTTGTGTCAGTCATCTCTACTTCTTTTTCGATATTGGCAAGCAAGCTGTTTACATCAGGGTTCATAAATAGAGGTTTGCTTTCTATCTCACTAATTGTTTTTGCCAGTTTTTTGTTAGGTTTGTAGGAATTTTGTTTAGTCCATTTTTCCGATAAAGCATCAGCCGGTTTGTCAGTACTTGGAAAAGTGATTTTTTCAGGTACGCTGACACGGGATACAGCATCAATAACTTTGACGTAAGCCCCGAATACGCCACCAGACTTCGTTGGTGACCTGCCAAGCAAAATCTCTAAATCTACGCTGTCCTCTTTTGTGGACACCTCAAGAGATTTCGGCACAAAGGTAATAGATTTCATGCCTTCAGTAGTTTTTTTACGGCCATAAACTATTTCTTGGTCTCCATCGATATAATCTACCAGGGTTGTGTAGCCTTTATTGGCCTCATTGATCTTCACAAATCCCCCATCTTCGAGAGATTCTAGGATCTTCTCACCTACCAAGTAATATAGGTGCTCAGCTCTGGCTGCACTGCTTTCCTCACCCATACCTGTAGAACGGTATCCATTCTGGTACAGGACTTTACGACCTATCATGGCGGCTACTCTGGCCATGGGAATGTTTGGCACACCATCAGGGCTTATACCGTCCAGGTCAACACCCATATTAGCTGCTTTGTTTACCTCACCAGTAATAGAAGAAAGAATCTCTTTCATGGCTACCATCTGGGTTCGTGCAGACTTTTCCCTGCTGTCACCCAAAGAGCTCTTGCTCTTCATTCTATCAACCATCGTTTTAATTTTTTCTTTATGTGGTTGACCGATTTTTCCCAGATCCTGTTTCAACTTTCTTTTAAGACGGATAGATTGGGTAGCTACAGCTCGTGGCGCTTTGAACGTCTCAAGCATCTCATTTACTTCGCCATCAGTGATGTCCCAGACGTTTACCCTGGTCTCAGGATCACCAAGCTGGTCAATTTCTACGCCTTGGGCAATCTCTCTCAGAGTGTCTAAGTAGTCTTCAACAGTTATACATTTGCTCATTTTCAGGCCTTACAAATATTGTTACCAAGAATTTCTACCAACTTAGCGTTAGCACTAGAGAGATCGGGAGCAGATCTAAATACGGCACCATCTTCTTCTATAACAACTTTAGATTTGTTATCTGTAGTAGATTCTGAGTTATTTTTGTCTTTGGTGACAGTATCATCAGTACTCTTTTTCTTTTGGCGTGTAGGCTCTGTGTTTGGTTGTTTAGAATCTTTCATGGATTCTGCAATTCTGGCACGTAGAATCTTCTCTACCGCTGGAGTTCTGGCTGGTGAGAAAATTCTGCCCATAACAGCCATAATGTAATCAGGGTTGCTTGTCTTAAAAGATTTTGAGATTCCTTTAATAGTTATATCGCCAAAAACTTCTTTACCCTCACCTTTTTCTTTATTCTCGCTAAATATTCTTGCGATTTTTACGTTTAGCTGTTCTTCAGGACTTAGTTTAGCAACTTCTGGATTTTCTTTGCTATTCAATTCTTTTTTTACGAGTCCTTGGATTAAGGATATAACACCCCTTTGCTGCTCATTATCTTCTGAAATGAAGACATCTTCGTTGGTGACACGATCTACCAAGGCATCTACCGTGCTAATGCCCAAACTCTTTAGCTTATCTACTGCAGGCTTTGCCCAAGCTGTAGCTTTTCCTGCGGCTTCTACTGTTGCATCAGCGGCTGATTTAGCTCGGGCTGTTACTGATGTATCACCTTCAAGTTCTAGCCTTGCCCGTGACCTGACCAGCTTTCTTCCCAAGTTTTTGCGGGTAACCGGTCCCATTGGACTATTACCGTTCTTTGAAAAATCCGTTTGCTTGTAATTTTCAAAGGCATTTTCCACAGATTGCAAAGTTTCCATATTTTCTATAGAACCTTTTGAAATCTCGCTCAATTCGATACTGAGAGCTCTTGGGTTGGTTACCGTAGCCCCTTTTTGGCTGGCTTCTTTTACACTTTCACCAAGACTTTCAAAATTTACATAAGAATCGTTTTTACGGTTTGTTCTCTTCTGGTCTTTTTCTTTTTGGTCAGCCCAGCTTCTGATTTCTCTCACAGCATTTACGCTGTTATCAGGAGAGTTCTTTTCCAAAGAATCTGCCATAGTTCTGGCTGCATTGACTGAGTTTATACCTTCCAAACGACTTTTCAGCTTCTGAACTGATTCTTTGCTGTTTGCGTAATCAACACCTTTCTTAGTAGTTTCTTTGGTAGCTTCACTTACGAAATCTACTGCTGCCTCAGCTACGCCTACTGTTGCCGAAGACTTAAAGTTCTTTAAATCATCTGAAAAGGCTTTACCAAAAGATTTGGCATCCTCAACTTTTTTAATTGTGTAATCTTTGACCTTTTGGACTTCTTCAGGAGTGAGATCCAAAATTTTTGCAAAATCATCACCGACTTTTCTTACTATTTTCTTTCCTTTGATGAAACCGTCTTGAAGATTTTCATCTGCCAGGGCTAATGTGCTGTCTGCTTTGTAAGAACGTACAGCTTCATTTGATACAGATTTGAAAACTTCCGGATCTGAGAGGTCTCTACCTGCAGCCAATCGAGTAAACTCAGCTTTTACAGTTTCATCAGTAATGTCTTGAAACCCTTTAGCTTCACTTACCACACCTACTTTGCGTGCTGCTTCAGTTTGGATTTCCTGAGCTGCTGCACGTAGATTTTGCCGTTCTTCAATGTCTGCTGCTTGATCTTCTGGGTTCAGCCTGTCTCTGGCAGCGTTGTAAGACTTCTTAGCAATAGCATTGCCTGTGCCAACCGCTGCATCAGCTACTGTGCCAACAGCTGTTGTAGGCACTGCTGATGCTGCTCTGATACCACCACCAGCTGCAAAGCCAAGGATAGCGCCTACTTCAGCCTTATTCTGGTTATCATCATCACTGAACTCTTCATAAGCAGAAGCAAAAAAGCCATTAGCTTCTTCTGGGTCCATGTGAACGCTTAGAATGGTTGCCCATGTTTGTGAGTACTCTTGAAGAGCTTCTGCTCCACCTGCTGCAAATACTTTGCCTGCACCTGAACCAATTCGCTTAGCTATACCTTTAACAGCACCTTGATCTAGGTACTTTGAAATCTGCTTCATTTCATTAACGTATTTCTCTTTTATTGTTTTACCAACAAAAGTTTTTGCACTGGGCATGTAGAAACGTTTTACCATACCCATCTGGAAAGCAGATGTAGCTAAGATAGAAGCAGTGGTTCCGGCAAGCCTTGCAGGGCTCATTTTTTCACCGGTTTTTTGCTCGTAATCAACTTTGGTCTGTTGAACAAGATCCGCTGTAAGTACACTGGCTCCGACAGACTTTTTGGCTATATTTTTTCCCAACGTTCCTGCAAGTTTGACAGCCTTATTGGCTTCTTTTGCTGCGTCGTAGGAATCGCCAATTTTATCAATCAAATCAAAAGTATTTTTAGCTTTTTTGGCCAGTACCGCTACACCTGCACCGCCTAAACTTGAAGCTGCTGCACCTGCACCCATTTCTACAAAAGAGGAAGTTGAGTCACCTATTACTCCGCCAGCTAGAGGTAAAGCATCCCCTAACGCTGGAAGGAAACCGTCTTCTACATAGGTGTCCATGACACCTTGAAGCTCTTGGTTGGCGTTCTGACGCTGATCAAAGCTAATGCCTGCCATTTCATCAGCTGCAGATGCTTGACGTGTTTCAGGATTAGCCTCACGGCTCCAGCCAGTCTTTACTGAGTCATCAAACTCGGTTCCGAATACTGAGTTAGAAATACTTTTACCCATATCGGCCAGGCTACCGCCTGACTTGTACATGGAGGCTTCAACTCTGTCTCCAAAATCTGGTGTATTTTCACTAGAGCTGCCACCATTCATTAAAGAGAGAAGGCTATCGTCGGCTGCCTGATCTACTTCTTCTTGAGGTGCCTGTACTGCTGGTGACCCAAACAGCCTATCCTTTTTTTCTTGAAGCTTAGTTTTAGGCAGCGGTGCAAGTTGTGGAGTTGCCAAACTCATTGATGACCTGTCTGCCATTATCTCTTCTAATGTTGCCATCTTTTCATTGACCTATTTTGTTTACTTTTTGTCGAGATTGAGCATATCCATCAATTCTTCAACTTGCCGATGTGAAGCATTTCCTGCGTTGACCATTCTGAGCAGGTTAAGAGATTTGGTTTGATTAGGACCACCAGGGATTGATTCTCTTATGTCTCCAGGTGTTAAGTTATTAATAGTAATTTCTCTTTTCTCTGCTTTAGGAGCTGGTACTGGAAGAAGGCTTACTAAAGATTGCTGTTCTTTTGCGGTAGCTTCACCAGATTTGGCTTTATCTATAAGACCCAGTGCCCTTTCTAACCCGGGACCAGATAGATCCTTTTGCACATCTTCGTATGACAGGTTTTTAATTCTCTCCATGTTCTGCTCAAAAGTAATGGAGCTTTCATTGGTAGATTGAGCAGTTTCATCTGCGCCTTCAATAAGCGATGTCAATTCAGGGTCGTCACCTTCTTCTGCAGCTGCTGAGCTACCTTGGTTTGCCTCAGCACGGCTATCTGTTGCTTCTGGTACCTGAGTAGATACAGGATCTGCATCTGTGGCCGGATCGTTACTTCCTCCACTTTGTTGCTGCAGAGACTGTTGAAGAGCTATGCCAAACTCTTCTAACAATCCCGGATCATTCATAATTTCATACTGCTCTTCAGAAGTAAGAGTACCTCCGCCAGAGTTTCGAGACATTTCCAACATCTGGTTCAAGGCCTGAACTTTCATGGCAGTATCGCCCTGAACCATTTGAGCTATATTACCCAAAGCAACGTCTGTTTGTCCGGTACCGTTTCCACTAGAGCCGTTATTACCTTCCGTCTGTCTTTGAAGAAGACTGGCATCTTCTTTTACGGTGTTGTAAAAAGAGCCGTCTGGATTCTTCATGTCACTAGCTGACACGTCTTCAGGAAGTTGGCCTTCTTTTGCCAAACCCTGAATAACAGAATTCAAGTATATTGGATTTATGCCTTCTCGGCTTTGCATCAACGTACCCATTTCTTCAAGATCATCTTTGTAAATTTCATCTTGCGTAAAAGGGAAATTCCAACTAAACGTACCTCTGGTACCAGGACGGTATTCATTATTTTCATTATCAAGTTGGTACTGCTTTAAAAATTTTTGTGATGCCATAAAAGATTTACTTCCGCCAGAACCGGAAGTAGACGTACCAGATCGTGAAGCAGGCTGTGCACCAAATCGTGCTAACAGTTCCCCGTTTTCACCTTTTACAACATTATAATCATTCATACCGTCAGTAATACCGGAACCCTGAACGGTTTCAGACAATGCTTTAAGAATGTCTTTGTTGGGACCTTCTCCTTTAGGTGTAAAGTATGAACTAACGCGCTGTTCAGCTTCTGTTCTTGCCTGCTCAGGAGAGTAGCCATAGTTTGAAATCAAATCAGATTCAACAGAACGAGCCATTTCTACAGATTTTATATAAGCGTTAGGGTCCTGCGTTATCCTGTCTCTTGCTGAACGCCTTACATTTTCTACCTGGTCTTCAGTTGCATCAGGGTATGTTTCCCTAAATCTTGAAACTGCATCGTCAGCCAAGCGGTAATTTTCTTTTGCGTTGGCCATGTACCCTTCAGTACTGCCGGTCAGTGCATTACCAAATTCTCTATTTTGGTTACGTACTCTTTTACGCTCACTTTCTTCTGCTGTAAGTTTTCTCTGACCAGCACCTTTCTCCCAGTCAAACATATTTTGATCGAGTTCTTCTTTTTCTCTATTCGCCCGGGAAGATTCCGACACACTCAAAAATCTGGCTAGATCATTTGCCCCGGGCGAATCCGGAATTGCCAATGAAGAAGGTTTTTGTACTCTAAGATCGTAAGCAGCCATGAGCGGTTTCCTATTACTGGTTCATTTGAGCTACACGCTCATTTCTTTGACGAATGGCTTCAGAAGTTCCATCTTGACGTTCAACATCACGATTAAATGCTGTCTCAGACTGGCTCATCTGCTGTTGGATATTGCTTCGGTTAAGCTTGTTGTTCTTGCGTGCATCCTTCATGTTTTGAAGCATGCCTACAAGGGATACGCCACTACCAACAAGGTTTAGGCCTTGACCAATATTGCCCATAACGCTGTCACCACCCCAAAATGGTGTACTGCCTCCAGCATTAATATCAAGATCGCCCATAGCAGGATCTGGCATTCCTGGTGTCGGAGCAGATCCGCCCTTACCTAAACTTTGCCTCAAATCCTGAGAAGGGTAATCTAGGTAATTTGCTTGCAACCCTGTACTGGGAACCTGGTTAAATGTTTGACCTGGGCGAACTGAATTTGCCAGTGATGGCTGTTGTCCGACAGGTTGAAACTGTACTCCGTTTCCGTTTTGTTCTCGCATCTTGGTATACCTCTTTAAACTACGCCTAAGTCCAGCAGTAAGCTGTGATAATTTGTAATAAGTCTATCATAAGAACCTGTCAGTTGAGCGTCATAATCGTATTGTGCATCTCTAGATTGGTAAATCATGGTGTCTGCAGAATTTAATGATGCGTAAAAAGATCCGTCTAATATTGCACCACCTGCAGGTGAATTTTCTTCATAATATTCTTCTTTATCTTTCTGCTCCTCCAGAAGTTTTTCAGTTTCTAAAACCATTTCAGCGTATTCTTTTTCATACACTGTTCCAAGCCCAGCTGCGTATGTACTGATAGCTTCTGTTAACCCTTGGGCACTGAGAAATCCAACCTGTTGAAGCCCTGCAAAATCTCTTAATACAAATGCTGCTACAAGTCCTATAGCAGCTGCTAAAGCAGCGTTAC
>Ga0307983_1001192_pt1 | contig 11654 bp, 19 predicted proteins | sample OrgLakmetagen991_FD_201845 | JGI IMG/M metagenome (GOLD analysis project Ga0307983, IMG submission 201845) | Saline water microbial communities from Organic Lake, Antarctica - #991 | ecosystem: Environmental > Aquatic > Non-marine Saline and Alkaline > Saline | place: Antarctica: Organic Lake... | reverse complement strand
ATTAGGATTTGAATAATATAATTGTGTTTCTTTTTCTAAATTTTGTCGTTCAGTTTGATTAATTTGAATATTCCAAGAAATAGCTTCAAATCCTTGATTATTAGATAAAATATCTAAAACGTAAGTTCTAAATTGTAGCCTGGTTGTATTTTTATAAAGTATAAAAATTTGTCCTATTTTTACTAATTCATATATATTATCATTAATTTCATCTTGAATTAGAGTAAGATATTCTCTTGCAACATTATTGAATCTAGATTTTTCTACTAATATATAATTTTTATCTGATTCGACTACTAAAATTATTGTTGAAACTGTTCCAATAATCAATAGTATAATTGGAATAAAATAGAATAATTTTAATTTTTTCATTTTAATTTATGTATTGATTTACATAAATTATTCAAAATTTTCTTCGATTAATGTTTGATTGATATAAGTATGAATAATGTTGACTTCTTCTAATATATGTTGAAAATATTGTTGTTGTTCTTCATTTAATTCCGATAACATCATGATAGATATATACCCATTAATAACGTTAAGATTATTTGATATGTCATGACGTATGTCCGATAATTTTTCAGCCATTTTATTTTTTTTACATTTCCAAAATTTCAATTTCATTTTCATTACAATATATATATATATATATATAGTAATGGTAGAAAAATCTAAAAATATATAAATGAACTTTATATATTTCTCAAACTTCAAACAATTAATATATTATTGTGTAAAATTATATTAAATGACTATAGATAGAAGTCAAAGACCAAGTCCATCTGTTTCAGCCACCTTATTTTCTGAAGGAACAACTGGCTGGGGAAATGATAAAAATCAATGGATAGTTGTCACCAATACCAATGGAGTAAAACGCTGGAAAAAAATAAATAATCAAACAAAAAAGACAAAATCAGCAAAGTCAAGATCAACAAAGTCAAGATCACGAAGAACAAGTAAGAAAAAAACAACAAAATCAAGATCACGAAGAACAAGTAAGAAAAAAACAACAAAATCAAGATCACGAAGAACAAGTAAGAAAAAAACAACAAAATCAAGATCACGAAGAACAAGTAAGAAAAAAACAACAAAATCAAGATCACGAAGAAAAAGTAGAAAACAAACTCTTAGGATAGAAGCATATCAAAAACAAGAAAAAAATGAAAAAATCTATATTACTGATCAAGCTACAAAAAAAGCTAATGTGTCTAGTAAAAAACTAGTTGATAACAAGGAAGATCTGAAGGCATATTTCTTACAAGATGAGACAGGTAAGATAGATAAAGAAGTGCTAGAGACATCAAAGAAATGGGGGAATTATTTTAAACCTGCTTTTGAGGAGTTAACGCAACACGGTATTATTTCATTTATCTATCCAACTGGTAGTGTATTTGTTGATGATGCTGAGGCTGATACTCAGAGTAAAATAGCTAAATCTGATAAGATTGTTAAATTTATCGAAAATTATTGGGGTATCCATATTAATCGTCAAGGTGACTATTATTACTCTATGGAAAATGTGCCGGCAATTTGGTATTTATTTCCAGGAACTAAGGCTACTCAAGTATACGTTAAATTTAATCTTCCTTTGAATGAGCAAAGAGAGTCAGCGTATAAAGTATTTAAGAAGCATTATGGTAATAATTATTCTTGGAATAAACAAGAAAATCGTGCAATGTTATTTGTTATGAAGGGGGAAAAAGAAAAAAAGGAACTAAGTTTTATAGATTTATTCTTAAAAAAATTACGTCAAGATGGAATTGATTTCAAGGTTCTGAAGAAGGGAAATCCATATGGAAAAGGCGGAGATTATGATCTACAAGCTGTATCTTCTATTAAGTTCAAGGGCGACACATCAAAATTAGAGAAATTATTAAAAGATAAAAATAAATATAACATTTATAATAATATTAAACTGAAAACGAAAAAAAAATCAAAGACATATTTGAAGCAACTTAACAAAGAAGATAGAGAATATTATGATTTAATGTCAAATCCAAAGTTTGTTTCACCTGATTATATTAAAATAGATAAAAAAAATAAAATATTATATGTTAATTTTGCAAGTGGAATGCCATCTGCTACATATCTTTATGTCAAGAACTGATCCTGATCAATAACTAATCTGATCGATAACATAATTTTGCCGACCCCGAGATTCGTAAGTATGTTCCATTTGATCAAATCTTTCTGATACTAATTTTCCTTCATCGTCTATATAAAATATTCGTTTAATTGAGTAATGTTTAAGAATATTTAAGCAGTCATTACACGGTCTACTTTTGCATAGTTCACCTTTTTTATTGACTCTAATTACTAGCATGTCATATTTTTGTTTCTTGATTGTTTTCTGTTTATGGTTCCAGTCATAAAATACGCTGTCTAGCTTTCACCATACAAGCTACTTCAGCATGAAAAGCTGTTCTTGAAAAATCTCCATGAATACAAGAACGATTATTAGAATTAATACCTTCTGATATTTTTTTCCCAGATTTTAGAAGAACCGCCGAGTGGAGCCATGAAGATCTATCTTGATTTTGAAGAGCCAAATCAATGGCGTATTCCAAATGTTTTCTAGGATAACTACGATCATTAATTTGTTTGGCCATTTTTTCTATATATTTTTGAAACTTTTAATTTGAAACTTTAAATTTGAAACGGTTTATTCAAAGTATAGGTTCAAAAGTAATTTAATCAATTTTTTCTATCGATAGAAATAATGTAATTAATTATGTCTAATCATCCATAATAGTTGAAACAATATCAGATATTGTTTCCAAATATTTGATTAATTCTTTAGCGGATGCAGAATAATGAGTACTTTTGAAATTATATTTTTTAATCAGTTTAATCTCTATATCTGTAAAAATAGTTAAATGTTTAGGTCCATTTTTTATATCTCTAAAAAAAAATCCCTCAGAAGCGAGAAATGGGTTTTTAGAGACCCTTTTTTTTCCGTTACTACTACAAAAATTCACTTCCTTTTCCCGAGTCGAATTATAGATATTTCCAAAATTTGTTATATAACTCACATTATAATTACGCGGGTCACCAGAATCATGCTCATATAGTTTCTTAATGATGTATTCATTAATTTGAAGCTTAGAACATACATCATTATAAGCCTGTTGGTTAATAGAAATAGGAGGCTGAAACACATACTCATGCTCATTGTATTTAGGTGGCTGAACGTCATGCATATTCTTATTTTAGCAAGGTGATTAAAAAAATATAAATTTTAATCAAATTTTTCGATATTCTTATATCTATTGATATAAGAATATCGAAATAAAACAGTTTCCATCATATAGTTTGTGTATGATAAATTTGATTAATTTTAAAATTAAACCGAAATACAAAAAATCAATTAATCAAATATTATGTCAAGAACTTCCAGATATTTATGATAGATTGCAAAACTTCAATTTATATTCTACAGTATGAAATTATCATTTTTTACTATATTGATCAAATGAATCTGAAAAGCCGATGTAGATCAGATCTGTCTACTTTTCAAGATTTTGTGAATAAAAGCTTATATAATTTAGAACAGGTTGCTATTAAATTAATTGAAACTGGTAAATCTTTACCAGCACAAATATCATCGTGTAAAGAGACCGCATTAATTATTGCATCAATGTATAATTTACCAACAGTGTGTAATAAATTAATTGAAACCAATAATTGTTCACCAGATCATGTAAATTCTCAAGGAGAAACGGCATTAATATTAACATGTTATTATGGTTTCGAAACAATTGCTAATAAATTAGTAGAATTGACTGAATACCATCTAGGAAGTATAGATGGAACGAGCAACACCGCTTTAATTCTCGCATGTAAACGAAAGTTAGAAACTGTTGCTAATAAAATAATAGAAACAGGTAAAAAAAGTAAATATGAATGCAACCATACACATGTCAATAAGTCAGGAAAAACAGCTTTATCTTATGCAATAGAAAATGGATTAGATTCAGTAGTTTTACAATTAGGTCAATTAAATTAACAAATTCTAAATGTTAGACTAGTTCTAATTTTTCTAATTATTTTTTGACCATTGACATTATCATCAAAAACTTTGCTAATCTTATGTTTGTAATCATAACGAATTGTTCGCTTTAAAATATAAAGTGAACGTGGTTCTAGATATAAATTTATTTTATCATCACGATGACTAAAAATCATAGTGCAACCACTTCCTAATGAAACACCCGCAATTACATCACCAAATCTAGTTTTATGATCATAATGACTATCAATTCCTTGACCAGGCAAATATTCATTGACCGTCATCTGATTAAAAACACGGTCTGTTTCTTTGTTCAAACGTGAGAGCAACGATTCAAATACATCAGGTATTTTAGTTGTTTCTCTCATTCCTATTGAAAAATCTCCTTTGTCATATTTATAACCATATGCTTGCATACGTCTTTGCATACGTCTTCGCTTTCCATTAGCATTATTTGACCAATATTCACTAGTTTCCAAGTATTTCAAAAATAAAGTTTCTTCTGATTCTGAGATAAAATTAGGAATATAGACTAAATCATCAGTCATTTTGATTAAAAAATCTATTATAATCAAAATTTTGAACACATCAAAACATCCAAACATCCATCCAAACAAAGAAATAACGAACTAATGTACTAACGAACAAAGTAAGAATAGAATAATATTTTCAGATAATATGATATATGTAATTACACCAAGTTGCAACAGGATTGGGACACGGGTGTAATTAAAAATTTGGTGCGTAACATACTGCGAGACAAAAATCAATATATCCTTGTTGTTCTTGATTAAAATTATTTTTAGAGACAGATGGAATAATAGAACGTTCGCTCATCCATAGATGACGATTCTGGCTAACAGACCAATGTAACCAGTTTTTGTCAACTAATGACTCTTCTGTTATAAGAGAATGGCGATATTGATCAAATAATTGACATAAACAATAATCTCTAGAAATATTATGAAATGTCAAAAGCACTAAAACAGCTAAAACACTCAACAAAAAGCACATTTTTAGTATTGATAAGTTGATAAGTTCTAATAAATATTATCAAAATTATCAATATGTTGGCAATATAGTCAACAGAACCTATTATTAATCACTTAATAGGTTCCCGATCTGATTTCAAAATAGATATAATTATTCTTACATTATTATAGTAAGAATACTAAATAACGAACTATTCAGAATTATTGATAAATAGATCAGTATAGCATTGTCCATACCAAACTAATAGTTCTTCACCTTCTTGAATGTCTTTGTTATTGATATAATATAATTTTTGTAGTTTTTGAAATGAGTCAATGTTTGCATTCTCAATATTAGAACTACCATTGACATATCTAGTCCAATGAGTTGATGTGTAGGCATCAACAAATCCAATTGGGTCTTGATCGAATAATATTTTATTTTGATCAACTTTATCAAGTGGAAAGATACTCCACTTATACCTACCTTCTTGATTATCTGAATAATCAGAATGATCATTCTGATCAGAATGATTGAACAATCCAACATATTCATGTTTTAGTTGTCCTTTCGGTATTAATTGATTAGCAAAAGCACCCATACCTGCTCCTTTAATTGTACTCGGCTTAATGATGACTAAATTCATTGATTGATAATGCAATCAAAAATTACAAAAAATTACAAAAAATTATATGTACATATAATTTTTTGTAATTTATATAATTTTGTAATTTATAATTATATAAATTATTGGATAATAATAAATTAATGGATGAATCTCCGTTATTAAGAGGATATAAAACAAATACTCCATTAGATTTAATCACGTATAATCTTTATTTTTTATTTCCTATGACTCAAGAACATGTAGATTGGTTGAATAAAACTATTTATAAGGATAATTTATTTGATATAAATAACTGGAGTTTGACGCATCTTGGTTTTGGAATTATTTGGGGTTTATTTTCTAAATTATATCCAAATATATTTACCTTAAAAAACTTAATAATTTTTCATACTATATTTGAAATCTGGGAACTTTGGACTATTCATTTGATAGTAGATAAATTTACAATTCAAGAACTAGTTGATATTATCATGGACACTATATTTGCTATTATAGGATTTTATTTACTTCAAATAACAAAGAATTAAAATCATCTCAACCAAAATGATAATTGATTGATTAAATCCATCAATTAACAAACAAATAACAAATAACAAAGAATGAATATACCCAAGCAACGATTTGTCCATTAGTTTTCAGAGCTAAGTTATGGTGATAACTTCCTACGGATATCACTTTAGGATCATTTCTATAGATTTGTAGCCATTCTTGAGCACTTAATTGTTCTAATATCTCAACAAACCCACCATTAGCATATAAATGAATCAAATCAGAAGGAGTTAAACCACAAATATAATATTTCAAAATCTGTGACTTTAACCAAAAGGGGATTAAATCCATCAAATCAATCATTCAACCAAATAACAAAGAATAAATGCTAGCTAATACAATCAAAAAGATGAATCAAGTTAAATATTTTACTTGACCAACCCCCCAATCAACGATTCTTCCATCACTTCTTAAAGCCAAGTTTGTTTCTCTTCCGGCAGAAACAGAAAGATAACGTGTACCCTTATCAGGTAAAGCCGGAATTCGACTACATACACCAAAATAATTTCTTCCCCAAGCAACGATTTGACCATCACTTCTAACAGCCAAACTATGAAATCTTCCAGCCGAGACAGAAAGATAATGTATACCCTTTGGTAAAGCTGGAATGTTGGTACATTGACCATAACTATCGTTTCCCCAAGCAACTATTTGTCCATCGCTTCTAATTGCCAAGTTATGATTTACTCCATGCGAGACAAAAAGGTAACGTGTTTCCTGTGGTAAAGTCGGAATTCGTGTAGATAGATAATGTGCGTTACCCCAAACAACGATTTGTCCATCACTTCTCAATGCTAAGTGATCACAAATAATTTTTCCTGCTGAGACAGAAAGATAACGTGTTCCCTTAGGTAACACTGGAACGTCTGAACAAGTATTATGATTATTATTATCATTAACGGATGGATTCCAAACAGCGATTTGTCCATCACTTCTTAGAGCAAAACTATGATATCCTCCTGCTGAGACAGAAAGATAACGGGCACCATTCGGTAAATCAGGAATTCGAATAGGTCGTCCATCATAATTAATAAAACCCCAAGCGGCGATTTGTCCATCGCTTCTAAGAGCCAAGCTATAATATGCTCCTGTCGATACAGAAACATAATGAATACCCTCAGGCAAATCTGGAATTGGACTACATTGACCATACGTGTTCGAACCCCAAGCAACGATTTGTCCATTAGTTTTCAGAGCTAAGTTATGGTGATAACTTCCTACGGATATCACTTTAGGATCATTTCTATAGATTTGTAGCCATTCTTGAGCACTTAATTGTTCTAATATCTCAACAAACCCACCATTAGCATATAAATGAATCAAATCAGAAGGTTTTAAACCACAAATATAATATTTCAAAATCTGTGACTTTAACCAAAAGGGTATTTGATAGATTTTATCTATCAAATCAATCATTCAACCAAATAACAAAGCATAAATGCTAATACAATCAAAAAGATTTATTTCCTAAGCAGAAAGATAAAATACACCATCTGGTAAAACAGGAATCTGACTAGATATACCATAATCATCATTACCCCAAGAAATGAGTTGTCCATCGCTTCTAAGAGCAAAATTTTGATATCCTTCAGCAGAGATAGAAAGATAACGGAGACCCTTTGGTAAAGCAGGAATCTTTGTACATTGACCTTGATAATCATGTCCCCAAGCAACGATTTGTCCATCACTTCGAATCGCCAAGCTATGTGTTGCTCCGGCCGAGATAGTAATATAACATGTACCCTTAGGTAACATTGTACTGCGTGTAAGTGTACATTGATCAAAACCATCGTCACCCCAAGCAAGAATTTGTCCATCGCTTCGAAGAGCCAAACTATGATTGTCTCCTGCCGAGACAGAAAGATAATGTATGTCCTTTGGTGAATTAGGAATACTAGATTGACCATGATGATTACTACCCCAAGCAACGATGTTACCATTGCTTGTAATAGCCAAGCTATGATTTCCTCCTGCTGATTTCATCTTATGATCAGTGCGATATATTTTTAGCCATTCTTGAGCACTTAATTGTTCTAAAATATTAACCAATTCCTCCAAGCCACTCACATATAATTTAATCAAATCAGAAGCAGTTAAATTGCAAATATAATATCTCAAAATATGGTTCTTCAACCATAAGGGTAATTGATGGATCAAATCAATCATTCGACCAGATAACAAAGAACTAAAAATAGAATCAAAAAAGTAATAATAGAATCTAAAAATTAATCTAAATATCCTTTGAAGATGTCTTCTGAAAGTTTATCTAAATCTGTTGATATATCTGTTGATATATCTGAATTAGCTCCATTCCATGTAAATTTATTATTATCGAAATCAAGCACATAATTATATTCTTCTGAATTATAATAAGCAGGTAACAAATAACCTGAATTAAGAACAGATTCAAAAGATCCTTGACATTTTCTAGTTAAACAGTACCAATCAGTATTTTGTTGTGAAGCAACATCACAATCAGTAAAGTTTTCTAATTTTTTAATATCTTCAGAAGAAGGTTTTTTATTTAGATCAATAACAATAATTCTTTCTAATAAGTCCTTCCAGAGTTCTAACTGTCCATTTTTAATAGCTAGAATAATTTCTTTCACTAATTTTATACCTAAATTACTAGGATATGAGTCCCAATGATTATAAACTAAATAATATTTCCCCTTGTAGTAGAATCCATATGTACCCCTTGTTCCCATTATTTCAAATAATATATTATTTGAAATAATATTATCAAATTTTTTATCCTAAGTACAAACTAGATGTATATAAATCCGGCTTTGTAATTAATTATATTAGTTTTTAGCACATCCTTTCTTACAATTTTCAAAAATATGTCATTATTAGACATATGATTGATATATTCTACTTCAGCTTCACCATCGAATACAATTCTCAAACGATCATAAATCATTGGTTTATTTACTAATGGATTTTCATTAGTAAATTGAGGAAAGATAAATACATTAGTAGAATAATTATATACTTTATCTATAATTAAGCGTGGCATAAATTTAATTAGTAAGAGAGTTAGATTGGCTTCTTCAGGAAATAATTTAATAGTTCCTCCACACACATTTTCTATTCTAACGTTAGTAGCTTTGCCTTTAATTTTAATATCAGTAATAAATTCAAATGCGGTTCCATAGAAATTGTATCCAGATTTAATTTTTTTAATAACTTTAATTGAAGAAATAAGATCTGAGAACATTTCATTGTGAATATATTTTTGTGTCTGTTGTCTCTTTTTTCTCTTTTTTAGTATTAAATCAAACTGAATTATATCTCTAGTATATGCGTATTTTTTAACTTCTGGTTCGTATTCAACAAGTTTATCACAGATTTGACAGCTATCGTTTGTATAATGATCATGTATATCATCTGGATTAATTGTTATATAGTTATTGGACGAAATAGTAAACATTAAAAAATATGTATAAAAAACATAACAAAAAATAAATATCAAAAATATCAAAGTCATCAAATAATCAGAAAGATAAATCAAAAGATAAATCAAGTCAAACTACATTGACCATGACTACTATTGCCCCAAGCAACGATCTGTCCATCGCCTGTAACAGCCAAGCTATGGAAATCTCCTACTGAGATCATAAGATTATAATCGTTTTGATAAATTTGCGTCCATTCTTTAACACTTAATTGTTCTAATATCTCAGTAAATCCACTAGCATATAAACTAATCAAATCAGAAGGTTTTAAATGGCAAATATAATATCTCAAAATCTCAGACTTTATCCATAAGGGTAATTTATGGATAAAATCCATCCAAAAAATCACCCACACCCCAAGAAATGACTTTACCATCGCTTCTGATAGCCAAACTATGAAATCCTCCAGCCGCGATAGACGTTATCCGTAGGTCATTAGTAGTCGCCGGAATGTGTGTACATTGACCATACAAATCATAACCCCAAGCAAAAATTTTTCCATCGCTTCTCAAGATTAAATTATGATATCCTCCAGCGGCGATAGACGTATAAAGTGTACCCTTTGGTAAATCAGGTAAGATAGGAATATTAGTACATTGACCATTGCTATCATTTCCCCAAGCAACGATTTGTCCATCGCTTCTAAGAGCCAAGCTATGATAATATCCAGCCGAGACAGCAAGATAACGTGTGCCCTTAGGTAACACTGGAATATTTGTACATTGACCATACTCATCGTCTCCCCAAGCAACGATTTGTCCATCACTTGTAATAGCCAAGCTATGATATTCTCCTGATGAGAACGAAACATAATGTAGACCCTCAGGTAAAGCCGGAATACTATCTTTGTTACCATAATAGGAATTACAACTAAGTTCAGAGCTCTTCAGAACCAAATTACCAGAGCTTCCTTCTCGAATTAGCCGATGATCATTTCGATAGATTTGCGTCCATTCTTGCCAACTTAATGCTTCTAATATGTGAGTAAATCCACTAGCATATAAAAGAATCAAATCAGAAGGTTTTAAATTACAAATATAATATTTCAAAATATGATTCCTTATCCAAAAGGGTAATTTATCCATCAAATCAATCAGATAAGAGATAATAACAAAGCATATTTATAATCAAAAAGATCAAAAAGATCAATCAAAAGATAAATCAAAAGATAAATCAAACTTGGAATTTGTACATTGAGCATTATTTTTTGAATTGACAATTTCGTTCTACCAGAATAAATTCACCAGGTCCTTCAGAATGATCATTATCTAATGTTGCATACATAGCTTGCATCATAAATAAATCATTATCTTCTGAATATTCTAGTTGAATATTACGACTAGTACAATATGGTAATAATTCTTCCTTGCTTACAACCTCTTTTTCCCATTCATGTGGTTCAATCATTTCATCCATACTATTTAAAACCACTTTTTCGAGAATTTCAACTGTATTTTTGTCAGTAAATTTACCATTACATAGATATGTATTAAAATAAATGCCCATTTTATTTTTTTATAAAAATAATTAAATCAAAATTTTTAATATAATTATTCAAAAAAATATTGAATTTTAATGTGTAATTTAATATAAATATAATAAATATGTCTGCTATCATAATTATAGATTGTCAAAATGAATTTTTAACTTCAAGTGGAATATTTGGATCTAAATTTATCAATCCAGATCCACTAATAAAGAATATTAATCATCTAAACATAAATTCTAATATACCATGTTATTTTATCAAAGCAATTTACGATAACAATCTAGATACGATTGATCATAATCAAACTCATTCTGGCAAACGATGCTGTGAGAAAGATTCGAGTCAATCAGAATTAGTTCTTGAGCTTTTAGTAAAATTCGCACATAAATATACAGAAATCATCATAAAAAATCACTACAGTGCTTTCAATCAGACAGATTTATCTAAAAAGTTACAATCACATTGATCATAATCATTGTTTCCCCAAGCAACGATTTGTCCATCGCTTCTAATAGCCAAACTATGAAATACACCGACCGAAATAGA
>Ga0307983_1001190_pt1 | contig 11664 bp, 9 predicted proteins | sample OrgLakmetagen991_FD_201845 | JGI IMG/M metagenome (GOLD analysis project Ga0307983, IMG submission 201845) | Saline water microbial communities from Organic Lake, Antarctica - #991 | ecosystem: Environmental > Aquatic > Non-marine Saline and Alkaline > Saline | place: Antarctica: Organic Lake... | reverse complement strand
TCTATACTGTAAATTCTAAAAGCGAACCAAGTTTTTTCTATTCATCTAAACAACACGGACAATTTGATGTGCCTAAACTTATATGGAGTAATGGAGGTAATCCAGGTAGTTATGTTGATATAAATGGCGACTATGGACTTACTCAATTTGCGTATGCTATTGTTGATAAACCTGAAAATTTACAAAAAATAAAAGAAGTATTTGACAGCAAAGAATTTAGAAATTTAATGGAGTTATCTACATTTGGGCAAGGACATATCAATTATAAAGTAATTTCAATATTTAAAAAAGATTTTTGGAAAGTATTTCTTGAAAATAACGAGACATTAGAAGACAAAGATGAAACAAAAACAGATACAAAAGAAGTAGAACCCAAAAAATCTCCAATAAAATTAGATAAAAAAATAGAATTAATCCCAGCGACAGAAGCAAAAGAAGAAATATCAATACCATCACCCATCCCGAAAAAAAAAAGAACAATTAAAAAACGCCCAAAATTAATAGTGATTGAAAGTTCTAGTGAGGATAAAGTTGTTCCTGAAAATTCAAATGCCGAAAAAATATTTAATCCATTAACAAACCGACATGTTAAAAATACGTTGGCAAATAGGAAAAAAATAGAACAACAAACATTAAAACGAGGAGGGAAATCAAAGAAAAGAACTAGAAAAAATAAAGGCAATAAATGCTAGTAAATATAATATTTTTTATTATATATGTCTACGCATAACAATAGTAATAAATATAAAGAAACCGCAGTGCAATATTATTTAGCGGAGGATAAATCACAAGAAGAAGTTTGTAAAATATTATTTGATCATCAAGTATTTGAACCGAAAGCATTATATTCATCTGATTCAGATGAACTGGTAAGATGTGTTATTTTCGGTCAAACTTGCGATTCTATAGACATTATTGTAGAAGATATAATGTTACCATATCCAAAATTAAACGATATTCTTTTATTTCAACATATGGGTGCATATTCTTTGGCAAGTGCTGAAGGAAGATTTAATGGTTTCCTATGTGCGGAAATTGATTATCAACCATAATTATATTCTTTTACTTTTTTTATTGCGCTTTGTTTTATGTTTTAACAATCTATTATGATATTTGCTATATTTATGGTTTGAAGAAATAATTGCGTGCCTTCTCTGTCTGTAATCAGGATATGCAGCTTTTTTTGTCTTACGTATTTTTCCTCCTCCTGCGGCTGGTGCGGATTCGGGAGCTGGCGCTGAAATATTTCTGCTAAATAAATTTGTAACTCGTGAACGATATTTATTACCAGTATCTTTCAATTTATTTGTCATCGCCGCTGCGTGGTCACCTATGTCAGCAGCAGCAACCGTTTGTTGACCTGCAATTTGAGAGCTTACATCATCTATAGCTTTATTCATATGTTTTGTGGTTTCATCTGCGGCTTTAGTAGCATCTAAAATTTGTCCTGCGTTGAGGTGTTCTATACTTTTATTTGCACTGTTCATCATATTTTCGCGTGCAGTATTGGCAGCATTTGCAGCATCAGAACCTAAATTAGTTATAGAATCACTCATATTATTCGCGTGTTTTTGTAATGCATTTACATTATTATAAAACTCCTCACTAGCTGCTTTTGTTTTTATATGTTGAACTGCATCAGATGCATTCTTCTTAAGCTCAGCATGTGCGTCGCGTGCACGTTGTTTAATATCATTAAACACGTCTGGTGCACCACCATGCATACGTATTTTTTTTGTTCTAAATTTGTTATTATGTGATGGCATTATATAATAACAAAATAAAATAACATTTTAATTTTATATAGTGTTTACATTTTTACACGTTTACTTAATTCATATGCAGCAAGACCACCCGCTATTTGGGCTAGAATATATGGAACCACTTGTTTCGTAGGAAGTTTTCCTGCAACAGCCATCATAATACTAACCGCTGGATTAAAATTACCGCCTGAAATAGGTCCCCCGACGAATACCGCAATAGCTAACGCAGCACCAATCGCAAATGCGTTACCTGTTGCTATAATAACATACAAAAAAAAGAAAGTACCGATAAATTCTACAAGTATTGCGTTCATTATATAATGGTATAAGATAAATATGTTAATGTCTAACTCTCATAAGAAAAGAATATGAACCGTTGTTTGAACCGCCAAAACTTTTGTCATTGTATGTCTTAACAATTGATACTTTTTGCTTAAATCTAGTATAATCCGAACTATCATACACATAATGAGGATTTCCACTAAACGCTGCTCCGTTTGGTATGGTTTGAACACCATCACCGTTCGCGTTAAGCATTGTTGGACCTATACCATTTATTTGATTTATTTTTGGAAGTAAAGGACTCTGTAAAGTTCCACTATAATTAGGCGATGCCATAGCATAATCTCCTGCGTGTAATCCTTGTCGAAATGGTGTTAGTCCACTTTTAAAATTATTAGAGACTACACCAAGATTATAAAGATAGCGATATTGTCCACCTGCTTTTCTAATTAGGTGTCTAGACAGAGACCTTTCCCCTCCACCAATCATGCCAGAACCTCCATTTTGGTTTGCACCACCTCCAAGAAGAACGGGTTGAAAGCCTGGTACACCACCTCCTAATTTACTAGGATTTGTATCTTGTCTAAAACCTGACATATTATATATAACAGTATGAAAAAAAATGTTAAATAGGTCTAATGATTTTTATTAGATAATGTAAATATAATATAATATTATATTATTATGTCATAATTCTAGGCGCCACGTTCATCGTAAGTAATTCTTGAAACATTAATTTGCACGCATAAGGTAATTCTATATAGGCAAAATCAGTCCGATTACCACATTGTTTACAACCATGAATATGTTTATTATCGTTATATGCTGCAAATGTTCCGCACGTTCGACAGGCGTATGTTCCAAATGCATCTGATTCATCCATCATACGTCCTTTTGTAAAACGACTAGCCCCGTGCGAACACATACAATCACGTTCCATTTCACCAAAACGATGTCCTCCATCTTTGCGACGACCTTCTGCAGGTTGTCGTGTAAGATTTACTTTTGGACCATAACTGCGACTGTGCATTTTATCACTAACCATGTGTTTAAGACGTTGATAGAAAGCTGGACCAATAAATACCGTGCTTTCTAAAGTTTCACCAGTAAGACCATTATACATACGCTGATTACCATTAGATTCATATCCAGCGGATTGTAAATGTTTGCAAATATCCTTAATATCTAACTCACCGAAACTTGTACCGTCACCAAACAATCCTAATTCTAAAAGAACTTTTCCAAGAAGTGTTTCTTTCAGCTGTGCGATGGTCATACGACTAGGAATAGCGTGTGGATTTATAATAATGTCTGGTTTTAGACCATCTGAGGTAAACGGCATATCTTCCTCAGGTATTATATTTCCGATAGTACCTTTTTGTCCGTGCCTAGAACTGAATTTATCTCCTAATAAGGGTTGACGCACAGTTCTAACACGCACTTTGCAAAAATTATATCCATCCCCATTCCTATCAATAAAATTCTTGTCTACATACGATTCTTCGTTGGTTCTGTACATGATACTTTGGTCATCGTATTTGATAATTTTAGTATGATCGTTCCTAGCTTCTTTGATGGGAAGAACCTTTGATATAATTATATCCCTATTTTCTAAAAGTGTGTTTTCAGGAATTACACCTTGTTCATTTACTTTATCATAATTGGCGTATTTCATTCCTTTGGTTTTACTAGCGTCTGGACGACATCTAACTTCTTCATCCCCGTGTATTTTTTTATCTTCATCCTTAACAGTAGTTAGAATCGTTGCTTGAAATAATCCTCTTTTTATAGAGCCAGAGTTAAACAATATCGAATCCTCTTGATTGTATCCTGTATGTGAAATGATTGCTACAATTACTTGACACCCTGACGGAGCTCTATTCAGTTGAATCATGTTCATAATGCGCGTATCTACTAACGGACGCATAGGATAGGTTAAAACATATCCTGTTTTATCCATACGAGTATCAAAATTGGTTACATACATACCCATAGCTTGTTTCCCCATCGCACATTGGTATGTATTTCTGGGCGATTGGTTATGTTCTGGAAATGGAATACAAGATGCAAGAATACCAAATATTGTGCTAGGATGTATCTCACAGTGTGTATAATTATGTGTTAATTTATTATTCAATAAATCACAAGGTTTCATCGCAATCAAACATAAATTTTGTTCTGCAGGGTCAATATATTCTATAACAGCATTATCTACTTTCATACAAGTCAATAAATCATCCCATGAGAGTTTCTTTTCTCGTAACATTTGGATATGTTCCGTTGTAATTAACAAATTATTGTTTTTAACACGCAGAACTGGTCTAGAAGGCCTACCTATATCGTTACATACCCTGATTTCCTTATGTTTTATATCGAATATAATTGAAACGTACACATTTATAATACCTTTATGTTTCTTTTCTTTTAAAGAATTGTATAACACCGCTGCGTCAATAGCATTACCCATCCAGCATCCATTTACAAATACTTTTACCCCCTTATGCTTTTCTTCTGGTGTTAGCTCTTCAAACGGTTTGATGTGTTGTTTAGTATAATCGTATAATGGTTCGCTATTAGATGGATTGGTAATATGAGTAAGATATGCTAGATTTTTAACAACACCAACACTATGACCTTCTGGTGTTTCTGCAGGACATAAAAACCCCCAAGAAGTATTGTGTAATTTGCGTGGAGGAACTAATTTTCCGCTTTTATCAATAGGAGTATTAATCCTACGTAAATGACTTAAACTACCAATATAAGTAAGACGATTCAATACTTGTGCTACACCTACTTTATTGCTAGTGTGTTTTATACCAAAATCTCCTGTTGCAAGGGCACGTTTAATACCGTTTTCAATCGTAGTAGATTTTACTATTTTATATATATTTGTATAATTTACAATAGAACCATAATCTTCTGTAGAACGCCAAGACCCATTATTTATTTCCCTAATTATTTGTTTTTGCATATCTTTCACTAATTTATTAAAATAATTTCGAAACAAATTGTTTAACAGAATACCAACTAGATCAACGCGTTTATTAAGGTAAGAGTCACGATCATCTATATGGTCCCATCCAAAACTAGTCCGTAGCAGTTTGTTTGCCATATACCCTAGAAAGTGTATTTTTTGTATACGCGTTTGGCAATGAGGAAATAAATCTGTATCTAGAACATCTAAAGTAAAATCTCTCTTTTTTCGTTGACCGGTCTCTTTATCTGTATTTAAAGGAGTGTATATTGCTTGCAGTGTGATAATAGTTAATGCTTGTTCGGTCGTCATACACTCGCGTGAATCTACTATAGAAGCACGTAACGCTGAAAGCAATTTTTTTGTTTCATCGCGCTCTGTTGTATCCTCAACGTTTAATACAATAAACTCGCAAATAGCTTTGTCTGTTATAATACCGAGTGCGCGAAATACTGTGAATAACGGTATTGGTTGCTTAATTCGCGGGATTTGTATGTATAAAGCATTTCCTAAACCATTATTTTTGCTTGAAATATACATCGATATTTGTTTCGGTGAAATGCATTTAAAATCTGGTACTGATTTAATTTCAGCAGTCCACGTCCATTTTGTATTGTTTTTCTCTGTGTTAAAGCACCGTACCAAATTTTCTGCTGCGCGTTCTTGACCCAATACGGTTTTTTCAGACCCATTAATAATAAAGTATCCTCCTGCATCCAAACTACATTCGCCAGTCACAGCAGTAGGTACATGACTATACTGTCTTAATACACACAACGTAGATTTTAACATAATTGGTAATTTTCCTATTTGTATTTTTGGTAAACTTTTATAAAACGTTTCTTCGGATGCGAGGTTTGGACCACTTCGCACTACATACTTAATATTCATATCAATAGTCATATTTGACGCATATGTAAAATTACGTAATCGAGCTTCTTGTGGAAACATTAACTTGATTGCACCGGTGTTTTCGTGTATTTGAGGTCTATATATACTAAAATTTTCAAATGTAACAAACATTTCCAAGTTGTATTTACCACTTGCTTCATCTAAGCATTTTTCAGAACGAATATGAACTGTGTTAAACATAGAAATAGTTTTTGGTATTTGATGTATAACAAAATCGTTGTATGACTCGAGCTGGTGTCTTACCATTTGTTCTAAGTGTTTACCATCAAAATATGCATTTATAATATCCCACGGCTGCTCGATATATTTATTATACTCCATTTTAGTATCGGTTGATTTTTGAGTATCCATATTGGCGATTTGACCTATAGTCATAGCTATTAACAAATTCAATTTTATCTTTAAATCATACCATTTAATTTATTTTAAGCATTATTCTTATATGTTTCGATATGGATTATATTTTTTGTATAATCTATAATGAGTAGTAAGAAAACAATTAAAGTTAACACAGACTTTTTTAAAGTGAATAGTTCACCAAAAAAAGATAAATCTCGCGTTAAAAAAACATCGAAACAAAAATCTGTCACACCTAACAAAATGAGGAAAGAGTTTTTTAAAAAAATAAAAGACTTTCAAGAAAAAAGAAAAGAACAGACAAATATAACTACATCTGCAGAAAGTAACCCAATAGAAATTAATAAGGAACACGATTTTGAAAACGAATTCAATAAATCATTACAATTTTTAGATAATATTATGAAAACACGAAAACAAAAAGAAACAATCCAATTGGAACCAGCAAATTTTGATAAACATCTTCCAAAAAATACACACGTGGATATTACTCCTGTGGATATTACTCCTGTGGATATTACTCCTGTGGATATTACTCCTGTGGATATTACTCCTGTGGATAATGTTTGTGCTCCGCCAAAAATAAAATTATTGCCAAAACCACCATACAGTACATTAAAAGGAACAAATAAACCAACATATAGAGATTGGATTAAAACACAAAAAAGTACGAACGGTACAAAATCTTCCTCTTCGATAGTTATTAAGGATAAACCTGTTCCGGGAGAGTCAATCCGCTCTAAAAAATTAGAATTATACAAAAAGGAAAAAGAACGAGAGAGACTTAATGATATTAAGAGTAAAAAAAGTACATTTACAATAAAACGAACACTTGGAAAAAATGGTAAGCATATATCTGTATTAATTAAGAGTCTAAAAGTCCGTAACGATATAAATCGTGAAAAAATTAAACTAAATCAAACAAGTATTAATGATATAAAAAAATATCTACGTTCACGAAATATAATAAAAATTGGAAGTACGTCTCCAAATGATATATTACGGAAAATGTATGAACAATGCGTTCTTACAGGGAATATAAATAACAAAAATGCTGCAAACCTCGTACACAATTACGTGAATGAAAAATAATTAATTACTTACAAATTATCTTTTACAGTTATCTAAAGGGATATTATATATAATATATAAATGCCAATCGTAGAAGAATATATATCTCTTACTGCTAAATGGAAGGCAGAATATGGAGAGAATACCGTTGTTTTGATGCAAGTTGGGAAATTTTTTGAAATGTATGGATTTATGGATATACACGGCTCCATCACAGGTAGCAATATCCAAGATATTTCCGATAAATGCGATTTACTTATTGCAAAAAAAAGCCAACAAATTAAAGGAAAACAAGTAGTAATGGCGGGTGTACCGGAATGTCAGTTAGAAAAATATATAAAAAAAATACAAGGGTTTGGATATACGTGTCCGGTGTATACCCAAAATTCTAATACTACACGAAGTTTATCTGAAATTGTATCCCCTGGCACTTATTTTGGTTCTGAGGTAGGTGTAATTACAAATAATTCGGTCTGTATTTGGATTCAAAAGGTAGAAAAAACAAAATATACTCCGGAAATAGTCATTATGGGTATTGCTTGCATCGATGTGAACACCGGTGCAAGCAGAATTTCTCAATTTGAAAGTGCATATTATAAAGACCCTAGCACATATGACGATATTGAGCGTCAAATTAGTATAATATCTCCACACGAAGTTATTATAGTATTTCGTGGTGTTAATACCACAGAACGTAAATGTATTGTTGGTTATTTAGGATTGTCTAATCAAAAAGTTCACATACTTCATGAAAACGATGAAAGTGATTTTTCGAAATGTAGTAAAAATGCTGAACGTCAAACATATCAAGCAGAACTAATGAATAAATTTTTCCCATCTATCTCTCACGAAACGTTGACTGGTATGTATCAAACCCATCAGATATCATTGCAATCATACACCCTTTTGTTAGATTTTGTAAACACCCACAACCCTAGTATTCTCAATAAAATAACATTCGCTGTTATCGAACACCAAGAAGATACATTACTGTTAGCAAACCATTCTTTGCGTCAATTAAACATTATATCGGACCAAAGACAATCTGGTAAGTGTAGTTGTGTAGCCTCACAGTTAGATAATTGTATGACTAAAATGGGGAACCGTAAATTTAGGTATGATATTACAAGACCAACAAACAATCCTTCTGTTTTACAAGAAAAATATGGAGAGATTGAAACGACCATTCAATTAGGTATTTGGAAAGATTTTCGAACAAAGTTGAAAAGTGTTGGCGATTTAGATATGTTTTTTAGAAAAATGGTTTCTGGTAAAATTTCACCGAGAGATATTACCAAACTGCATACAGATCTTAATTTAGTTAAAGAAGTAATCGACCTAATCAGGGATACTCCATTATTTCCAAAATTTAAAAATCTTGACGAATTAACCGAAAAAATTTCTGAAATGATCGAAATTATATCTACTTCTTTTGATTTATCTAAATGTGCGTTAATAGATCATATAAGCGATGAAAAACTAGGTAGATTATCTCCTGATGAAGCTTGTTTTGTATCATCCGGTGCATGCAGTGATATTGATAAATCATTTCATATTAGCACCTCATCTAGTACCTCGTTAATTAAAATTCAAGAGTATTTATCTTCAATTGTGGCTAGTCACGAAAAAAAACCAAATAATTATGTTAAAATTTATGAAACGCCAAAATGCAATCCTGTATTGATTGGTACCACGCGTAGAATGAAAATACTTATGAATGATATTGAAAAGCATAAAGACAAAGATAATGTTAAACCCACTCTTGAGGATGGAACTGCAATAGATATTCGGAATATTACATTAACTACCTATGGTAATAATAAAAAAGATATGAAAATTACTTCTCCGCAAATAGAAGGTATTTGTAGTTCTTTGCAAAAACATAGAGAACAATTAATACAACATCTAGAAGTTTTTTTTAGAAAATTCTGCGTACAACTTTCTGAACGAGGAATTGAATTTGATACTATATCACGGTTTATCGCTTGGACGGACTGTTTACAAAATGCGTGTTATATTGCAAATAAATATAATCTAGTTAAACCAGAATTAACATATCAAGATAAATCTTGTTATAGTATGACTGGTCTTAGACATCCGCTAATAGAAGAATTACAAACACAAGAAACGTATGTACCAAACGATATATCTATGGGAAAACATACTAATGGCGTTTTATTATATGGTACAAATGCCGTTGGTAAAAGTAGCTTCATTAAATCCATCGGCATTTGTATTATTATGGCTCAATCAGGATTATATGTTCCATGTAGTAGTATGGGATTTACCCCATACAATAAAATTTTCACAAGGATTTTAGGAAATGATAACATATTTAAAGGGCTCTCTACCTTTGCAGTAGAAATGTCCGAATTAAGAACAATTTTAAATCAATCTGACAAAAATAGTTTGGTGATAGGAGATGAACTATGTTCCGGAACAGAAAGTAATTCTGCTAGAAGTATATTTACTGCTGGAATCGAATGGTTAAATAAAATACAGTCTACTTTTATTTTTGCGACACATTTTCACGAAATAAACGATTATGAAGAAATAGAACAAATGTCTCTCGTTCGAAAAATGCATATGTCTGTGTATTACGATCGTGAACACGGTTGTCTTGTCTATGACCGTAAATTAAAAGACGGTCCAGGAGAAGATATGTATGGTCTTGAAGTATGCAAATCACTCAATTTAAATGAGGATTTTTTAGAACGAGCATATGAGTTAAGACATAAATATGGCAATCAAATAGGTTCTATTTTAGACAGTAATGTAAGTCATTACAATAGCAAGAAGATATTAAACAATTGTGAACTGTGTGGATTTAAAGGAGAAGACGTACATCATCTTGCACATCAATCAAATGCAAATAAAAATGGGTATGTAAATGAACATCGTAAAAATCACGTGGCAAATCTTATGAATATTTGTAAAGAATGTCATAACAAGATACACTCTGCCGGTAAACAACATAGAAAATTTAAAACATCGGAAGGATACAAAACCATTATCACAGACAAGTAATATATTTACAAATATATATTATGGAAGTAAAAACATTTTTGCATATGTATTGGCCTTACATAGTGACGGTGGTTGTATCTTTTTTAACACTTATTGTAATTTTTAATATATTAGGCGTTAATTTTAATCCAATCGAGAATACCCAAATTGAGAAAGTAGTAACTATAGAAAATTTCAAAACACATCCAACCTTAGATACTATTCCAAAAAGTCATAATTATGATTTAAACAAAACACACGGTACGTGTAAAGGGTTAAGTAATAATTCTTGTACTAATGCTAGTTTTTGTGTATTGTTAGACAACGAAAAATGTGTTGGTGGAAATAAGAGAGGTCCTACGTACAAAACTGAAAAAAATATTCCAGTAGAATACACTTCCTATATATATAAAGGAACATGTTACGGTGCATGTTAATATATCAATAAATTGATATAGATAATATATATTATTTTATATATACACAGCAAAATGATAATCCCAGTAAAATGTTTTACCTGTGGAAAAGTTCTAGCAAACAAATATCGCTATTATCAACAAGAGGTGCGTAAAATGAAAAACAGTAAGGACGGAACGACTGATAGAGTAAAGTATTTGACTACAGAATATGCTGAAAAAACTCCAGAAGGAGAAGTATTAGACAATTTATTTATTAACAAGATGTGTTGCCGAAGGCATATTCTTACACACGTGGATATCGAATAAAATATCCATAGATAATATATAAAATGCGAAGCAATACAAAATATAATGTGAAAAACAAACAACGTGGAGGTATGGTATCATCGCCAGCAGCGTACCCACAAGGAAACGCTTGGGAGACCGATGGTAATCTACCAGGCGAAGGGTATAACACATCACAAACCGGCAATTTTTTTGCGTTTAATCCAAATGGAGGCGCACTTCCAGACCCCATCGATACAGATAATTTTTATTATTTGAAAGGTGGTAGTAGAAAATTAAAAAAACACAAACGTTCTACGAAGAAAAGTAAAGTTAAGCGAAAAAAAACAAAAAAACGAAGAAATATTAAAAAACGAAAAAGTCGTAAATATATACGTGGGGGGTCTAGAGACAGTATGTTTCAACCTTTAGTGAATGGAGGTCGGGAAATTATATTTGGTGCAGGAGATTTAGTTAATCAGTGGCAAGGTGAGACAAGCGAATTATCACCATCTCCGACGGTTCAAAATTTAAATGTCTCCGACGTATTATTAATAAACGACCCACCAGATTTAAGCCGTATCCAACAATCTGCTGTAGATAATGTATCTAATAT
>Ga0307983_1001188_pt1 | contig 11676 bp, 13 predicted proteins | sample OrgLakmetagen991_FD_201845 | JGI IMG/M metagenome (GOLD analysis project Ga0307983, IMG submission 201845) | Saline water microbial communities from Organic Lake, Antarctica - #991 | ecosystem: Environmental > Aquatic > Non-marine Saline and Alkaline > Saline | place: Antarctica: Organic Lake... | reverse complement strand
CGCTCCGTTCCAAGCAGCCGCTTGCTGTCGCGGCCCCCTTTGGACCCTCACCCGGAACGAGGGGGTACCACTTGCCGGCATCGGGCACCGTTTCTCCACCGCCATACGGTTACTGGCCATCAACCTATGATCGTTGGCCTTGCCAACAGGCACCGCCCTTGAACCGCGTCCCAGCGTCGATCGGTCGGCCCTCGACCTTTGACGAGCAGCTCACGGCGCTGGCACTCGTTTTTCCACACGAACCTCGGGCAGCTGTGGCGGCAGCGCTGACTGCGCTGGGCAGCGTTGTCCGCGCGCACGCCGTGTTTGCCGCGTTGCAAGACTGCATGGCCGACCTGGCGCTTCCCAAGGTGCCAGCTCACCTCGCTGGCAACCCGGCGGCGGCAGCCTTGGTCAAGGCGCGAGGTCGGCTCCAGCAGGCGATCCGGCCTCTGACGCAGCAGCAGCGCGACAGTGGCTGCCCCGAGGTGCGGACCTCGTGTCTCTTGCTGGCTCGGCTACTCAGCCTCCCTCCTTGATCTCCTCACTCGTCTTGTCTTGGTCTGAGCGCAGGCGTACGAACCAGTGCTGGTGGCGTACAGGACGGAGATTAAAACCAAGACGCACCTCTTGGAAGAGCAGGCTGGCGGTCGGCCCAAAGCTCACTTGGTCATTGCTCGCGGCGCAGAGCCGGAAAAGGCCTTGGCGGACCTCGTCGCGCTTCTGGACGCGCGCCAAGAGGCGATCAGGAATGGGGAACGGGTCCTGGTGCGGGTGGACAAGGTATGGAAGGGAAGAGGGCTTGGGCGGGTCGGTCGCGGTGGCTGCTGCCTGCTGCCTTTTCAAAAAGGGTCATGCCTGTTTGAGGTGACGCCTGTGTTGCCTGGCAGACCCGAATCATCCGCGCCATTATCGCTGGCTTGGAAGGGACACCCTACGACGTTTGCCCCGTTTCTTGGGGTTTGGAAGTCAGAAGCCATGCGCGTGCCTAAATTAAACTCGGAAAAACAGACCCTCATCCGCGGCAAACCAGCTAGCCCACATCAGAAGACCAGGCCAAGTCGTAATCATGTCAGCGGTGGGGCCTGCGAAACCCACCATGTTTCTTGGTCGGACAGCGTTCAAATTTGGCGGGTGGGTGACACCTGCCAACGGCAAACCGGCCCGCCCTGCCGATATGCAGCCCCCTTGGCCTGCCGCACGGCTCCAGACGCTCTTGGGTCGATGCGCAGCGGCGTACGACCCAAGCGCGTCCGCCAGCGAGGCGACCTTGCGCTGCGTGAGCGCTCACGGAGTCGCCGACCTCTACGTGGCCGACCTCTACGGTGAGCGGGGCCCGGGGCGGTGCGTCACCGTGGCCGTGGAAGGCACCGATCACATTGACGACTGGCTGCTGAACGTTGACGCGAGGCGCGTCGTCGCCGTCTCCCAGCCGGGAGGGACCAAGGGCTCGGGTCGACGAGCCCGTGCGCACGCTGGGTTTGTCCAGTACGCGCAAAGCCTGTGGCCCAGCGTCGCGGCGCACCTGCGCCGCTTGGCCCCGGCGGCCGTCACGTTCACGGGCCACTCGCTGGGAGGCGCCAGCGCCGAGCTAATGGCGTTCTGGAGCCAGACGGCGCTGCCCGGATCGCCCGCCGTGCGCTGCGTGACGTTTGGCGCGCCTCGCGTCTGGGCGGGGCGGCCGCCTCCGCTGCCAGCACACCACACGCTCCGGGTCGTGCTGGGCGCTGACGTTGTGCCCATGGCGCCTTCGGGGATGCGGTTCCGGCATCGCTGGCCCCGGCTGTGGCTGCGGCGGAATGGCTCCACCGTCGGCCGGCTCGTGGTGGCAGGTCACTTGATGTGCGGCGCATGCGTGGCTCAGGCGGTCGGGCCCGGGTCGGACCACGACCTGGCCACTTACCGGCTGGCTCTGGCTCGCCGCTCGGCCGCCGAGTAAGCTCAGGGCCTCGAGGGCGGGCGCGGGCGGGCGTGCAACAACCGTCCATCGGCGCAGCGCACGGCCACGCAGACGCCACGCAAGGCTTGTACAGCGCCATGACGCGCGCGGTTGTCGAGGCCGCCCTCCAAGTTGACGTCAGCCGGGCTCGCCAATTCTACAACGGGCTTTGTCTTGGAGCATCCGATGGCCATGGCGCTGACTTTGTAGACGGTATCCAAGATTGGTTCGACAGCGTGGTCAAGCCCTACCCAGACAACTTTGACGACATGGAAGATGATGACGAGGAAGAATGGTACTAAAGTGCGCCGTGTGTAAACTGAAAGGTCGTGTCAATTGACAGGGCAGCAACTCGCTCGCACTTCTTGCTTTCTTGCTAGTCAAATAACCAACGGGCTCGCAATTCCAGGTGCGGACCCGTGTCCGGTTGGCACGGGGGCCTGGCGCAGGCCTCTTCCCAAGCCGGTCATGCCGTTGCCTCATCCCACTCACGCTCAGCGCTTGTAGCGCTGGGCGTCCGACATCGTTCTGTCGGCGTACGTCAACGCAACACACTGCTCGAACCAATCCCGGTGCGTTGGGTTGATGGGCACGCTGATTGGCAAGCGAGACGGCCCAGGCCTGCTGGCCACCGCGACCCAGCGCAAGCCAAGCTCGGGCGCCAAGGGCAGCCCGCCAAATTCCCCGGCGCTGTGCGCGTGAAAGTGCTTGACGCAGATGCTGCTTGACGCATGTACCACGGTCCCTCGCTCTGCAAACAGCTGCTGATTGAGACTTTGCCGGTACTCTAGTTCTCGCGCCCTGTACGCCGGGGTCAAAGAGGGCGCCTCGACCAAGGCGTCTGCGCTCAGCAGAGGTCGCAGCCACGGCGCGAGCGCATCGTTCCGGCGCGCGAGCCCCCCCGGGATGCTCCAATGGCCCTGCATCGCGTCGTAGACAAGCGCAGCCTCTACCACTTGGCCGTCGGTCATTTGAAAGCCATGGCGATGCCAGCGGCTGACAAACGACAGCAAAAAGACATGAGACTCTTCAGCGGGGCGGCGTTGACTCATGCTCGACCCTTGCGAAAAAACTTTGGGAACCAAGCATGTGCGATGAAGAACTGAGCGCACCAAGACTGGTCTTGTTGGTAAATGGACAAGATACTTGACGACGGCCACTTATGGTCGAGGAGTTACGTGTGTAAGGAGCCGCTACTAAAAGTAGCAGGAGTGACTACTAAATGTTACATCCCTAAAAAGTCCACTAAAACAATACAAAAAAAATTCTTCGGCCAAATTGTACACGGTCAAACTAGTGTGTATTCTATTTACAGAAGTGGGCGGTCCAGCCATACCACCGTAGATGCCAACCACGTTGCAGATGAACAACTCATCGTTGGAAGGACCCGGGGTAGCCACTGCATCAGCGTAGGCCTTGTAGAGAAGCTGGTACATCTCGCCAGGCTCGCAATGGGTGGCCATAATACGGCCAGACTGGGTCTCAACAGCACCAATGTCATGCATCTTCACACCGGACCCAACGTAACGGTGCTTGTCACTCTGCAAGACAGCCTTGGAGAACTGTTCGCGGACCTTCGCATGCTGAACGAAGCGGGTGGAGTACATGTCAATAAGCATGGCGGGAATGCTGGCGGCTGGGGTGGCAAAGAGGGGGGGGAGGTTGATGCCGCCTTGGACATCCCAGTTGCCAAACTTGAAGCCCTCGGTGAACTTGAACAGCAAGACGTTGCCGGTGTCATTGCCACGGCAGTCCATCACCATGTCAAAGTGCCAGGTAGACGTTGGCTCGGACGAGTAGGGGTCAGGGATCTTGGGGGGGTTGCGAAAGAAGTTAGAGGGAGTGAACGGGCTACCGTAGGCCTGCAGATAGTCCTGAGAGATAGGCGAGATAGGCAGCTCGTCAGGCTTGGCGATGGGAGTCTGCTGCTGGCTGAAGTTGGTAATGTAGCCAGGGCGAGCAACGCTGGCGGCAGCATAACCTGTGCGACGACCATAGGAACCACGGCTGCGCTGAGCCTTCTTAGCCTTGCGCCAGGAGAACATCATTATACGAGCGTCAGTGTCAAGGCGGGAGAGGATGCCGTCGGGGACTCGGCCACGCCAGTAGATGCCCTTCTTAATGAGCCGCTTCTGCTCTTCAGGCAGTTGAGTGTAGCGACGGCCAGACGCGTTCGAGCCAGAGCCTTTGCGATAATTAGGCTGCAAGCCGCTACCACCAGAATCACCACCTCGAGCACCAAGGAACTCTTCGCGCTCGGACATGAGGGCGGTCCGTCTTCTTGATGACGTCACGAGTACCTATTTTTGGCCGGCACTTTGGGCGATAAGTCGAGCTGAAAAATCGAGCTGAAAAGTCGAGGTTGGCCCAATTTTCAGCCTTTTCTTGGTCATTTACCACCAGTGGCTTTTCCAAGCTTGGCACTTGAACGTCGGCCTTTCAAGCACAAAAGGTAAGGTAAGGCCTTTGCACTGCACGCTGCCGCTTTGACGCCGACCAATCATTCGTCTTGCTTAGATTTTTTCACCAACACCAACCGCTCACATCATGAGCCAAGACGCCAGCTCTGCGGGGGTGCAACATCCCACCACCACCACCACCAATGCCACACGCGCGACGAGAGCGCCGATGGTTGACGTCGTTCGCCTGCCAGGCCGTCAACCGGCGTGCTCCGCGTTCGTTGGCCCGCCTTTGGCTGGACATGACGGCGCTGACGTTGAAGCGTCGGCAGCAGAACCAGTCGGAGAGCCCAGCCAAGCGATCCCGGTGCCTTCTTACCTCCGACGCCAACGGTTCCATGGATTTCGAGATGCCGCGCTACTTCCCGAGCCAGGGTCGCTTGCCGACTTGAGCGTGAACGACAGCATCTTGTTGAAGAAGCGCCTGATGCAACACCGCCTCCAAGAGATGATCCACCAGCTGGAGTCGGAACGCCCTGAAAGGATCACGGGTGTTTTGGCATCCAAGATCAACTACTTGAAAGAGCTGTCGACGCGCCCTTGAACCCGGGACCCCACGTCCTTGTGTGTCGTGTCGTAGGGTGATTGTGTGCTTGACGTTAGCAGAGTCAAAGAACAGGTTGAGGACCAGGGTTTGGCTTGTAGAACAGACAATTGAGAAGCGTCATCTGCCGTGGTCGTCCATTGCCATCATTGCCGTAGTTGTAAACTCACCAAAGGCCTGTTGTCTGCAGCGGGTGATTTTTAAGCAGGTTGCACAGGGCCTGTCACAGGGCCTGTCAGTCGTAAATACTCACGTCTATTCACGTCGTCTCCCCCCTCCTCAAGTATGGGGTCACTGGCTCAAATCGCACTGAATGAACCCTGAGAATACAACACGGCAACTGCTGGAGAGCACCCAGACGGCCTCGTGACGATCCATGGGATTCAATGGAAAGATATCCTTAGTCAACAGCACCCATGAACTGCCGGACAGCTCCCCGAGCCCATGAGCCCGAGCCCATGAGCTTGTCATAAATTCATAAACCGACCTCTATATTCTCAAAAATGTTTCGCCGCAAGTCTGCTGCCAGGCCAAGATGCTCGGCCATGCCAGTTCGAGACTCGAGTAGCGCGCAGGCCAATCAAGAAGATACGCTGATTAGCGAGGATGACCCACCCCTCGCCTGGGCAGGCCAGGTCGATGCCCACGTTCACGTTGGCGACAACACTGCCGACTAGCATGTCATCGGTTATGAACTTTCGAAACAGCGTGGCCACCGGGTTGCGCTCGGGATAGACGATGGCTACGGCGATCGTGTAGAGCACGTGGTCGACTCGGTCTCCGTCGTAGCCATAGGTCAGTAACTGGTGCGGCTGCCAGTGGTCCAGCACCCATTCAGCTCGCTCGACAGTCTGCTGCGACACGACTGCTTCCATGCCACTCAGGTGAGTCATTCTCGCGTAATAGAGTGGGACGCCGACCCGATCCTCGGAGTCGATGGGGCCGTGGCACTTGAGCAGCGCTCGGCAGCGTACGAGCATGGCCCAGGCGACGGTGTTGGTCATGCCAAGCAGTGGCATGACAAAAGCCATAGCATAGTTGCGGACAGCGTGGCGCTCAGGCTGCGGACCGCTGTCAAAGGCCAGCACCACCTCGACTAGCATGGCACACAGCACGCTGACCAGCGAGCACAGCTGCTGCTGTTGACGCTCGCCCATAGCGTCCAGGGTCATTATGCTTTTAAGCATGGGTTTCGCAGTTGGCGGGATGTCGTAGAACCGTCGCTTGACGAACGTTCCCTGGTTGTTGTCACAGACAATGTGCCGCTGCGCGTCGACCGCGATAATCCTTGCCATCCCGCTGGGCTGCATCCAGACTGGAAGATTGATGGGGCCGAACGATATGGTCACGTCGAACAGAGCAGCGCTCATGTCCGTCACTCCACGGATTGTCGCGATGCTGGCATGGCGCAATCCCGCCCCGTGGCTGGCCAACCATTGCTCAAGAATACCTCTGCATAGCGCGGCGTCCGCCGGCTGCCGGGCCGAGGACAGGTACAGGACGTGCAAAAGGGCGACGGCCTCTCGAATGTTCTTGTGTGCCTGGGTCACTGTGTTGCCCAGGATGAGACGGGCCAAAAGGGGAGTGTTGAGCGTCAAGAGCACCTGCTGCACCCTGGCGACGAGCGACATGATACAAAATACGACTTCTTGGCTTTTTTCAACGCCAATGCGTGAATTGGTCCATCAAGCGTGAGTGACGTCAAGGCATCATGATGCACCCCAACGCCTCCGCCCGCAACGTCACCCCGCCGCTTACGCGCCGCAGAGTGCGCTTGATGAACATCCACGCCAGACAACATGCTCGGGCACGAGGTTAGTTTACCGTCTCAATTGCACGGATGACTCAACGGTTCACAACTCGACGACGCGCGTCCACACACTACCACTTAATCTCGTCATCATCGTCGTCGTCCGTTTCCGAGTCGACGCCTGGGAAGGGTTGGTTGACTGGGTCGCAGGCCCTTTGCTCGCACAACACAGATGGGACTTGACAGGCACGCTTGGCCGGCAGAGATGACCGGTCGGCCGTCCTACCCATCGTTGACACCCCTCTCGCAGGCGTGGATGTCCCCTTGGGACCAGCGGGCAAGAACGCGAATCGCTTTGCCAGCGGCTGTCCCGGCGTCACGCCAGCGAGCATTCGTTCCGCATCATTCAAAGCGGGGCCCCCGGCCGCGCCGGTTGAGAGTTGAGGCATCCTTGCAATCCTTGCAATGAGCGAACGCTTTTGCTCCATCCGCTCACTGATTACGCCGGTGTTCACCTGCTTGCAAGCCGGGCTGTCGCGTGAGCTCACTCGTGGTCCGTTGACTTTGGAACGACGGGGGTCAACCTTCAGAGGCAGTCCATCGACCTTTCCAAAACCCGCGATCGAACCTACGCTCGACGCCACGGCCCGGCCCGAGCGGGCCATAGCAGGCCCTGCCTTTGATCGCAAATCGCCGAGTTGCAGTGGAACCGTGCTGTTCGTGAGCGGCGGCAAACCCGTCTCGCTGGCAGAAGCCTGCCCTTTGCTGGGTAGACCCGTCGGCCCCAGCGGCGTGCCAACAACGTTGGTTTGAGTGGCGGGGCCGGCCGTGTTGGGAAGCCACTGCATTCGATACAGCTCATCGGCCTGCACGATCGGCAGTCACGTGGCAGCCCAAGCGTCCCTTCCTGGGCTTGCGCAGGCACTTACCGGTAGCCTTGGTCGATAAACCCCTTCCACGCCTGACTGGCACCACACAAGACCCAGTCGCTGCACAGGGTCAAGGCTGCCAGCCAGTTTAAACCTGCGCGCATCACCCGAGCACCCCGTGAGCGCGGTTGACACCTCTCCGGCCGCATGAACGACTCACCCATCGTGCAGAGCGCCGCCTTGCAGCACCAGGGTCTGGTACAGGGCCCTTGCGACGACGAGCTGGTTCTCCTGCAACCCGCCCGGACCATCAGTCTGTGCCACCGGCGGGGTCTGGCCAAGCGCCTTTGACGATCAGACGTCCACTCACTTGAGACAAGCGAGCTTCTTGCCCAGTCTGAATCATCGTCCGCGCGACGCGGTGGCGCCTGAGCCCATCCGAGCCCTGGGCCAGCTGCCTCAGCTGCTCTCTCCCGCGATGAAAGGTGCACATGCCCTGCGCCAGGAGCCAGGGAATGAAAGGACAAAGTGGGCAAAAGGGTCAGGTCTGTATTGAGGGCTTACATCGACTTGGAGAAGAACCAGTGCCAAAGTTCCCAGAATGTCGACCGTCTACAACACGACGTGAGCAAAAACGCCAACCCAGCCCGTGCCGTCGAGCCCTCGCGGCGATCGCACCTGCGCTACGCCACCATCGGCGGTCGCGGGACGGCGTCGGGGCGGAAGAGTTTGTAGCCCTAAGCAGTGCACCCAAGCATCAGCTGCGCACGGCACCAGCTCGCCGCCGCGGCCAACGTCGGCCTCACCTGGACCCGTCAGCACGCCGGGGAGTCCGCGCACGCGCGCCTGAAGGGCCTGCAAACCTTGCTCTCGAGCCCCGCTGCTGGACGCTGAGCTGACCCCAGACGCCGCCAAGCCATCGACCGCCGCGCACGCTTCTTGCACAAACCAAGGATGTTCTTCCCGAGGGCAAAGCACCGGCACAAGGTCGTCCACCAAGGTGCCCTGCATGCAACAGCCGCGCGGGGGTCAGCGACGTGGCCCACCCCGAACGGACCTCTGCTCCATCAGGTCGTCGTCTACTTACCCATGCTGCCGACGCAAGAAGTGCGTGCATGTCTGCCGCGTGGTCGTTCACGAGCCGGGCTTCCCAAAGGGCGTCAAGCTTCTGAAGGCGCGGTCGCAAGCCGTCCAGCTCGGCCTACCGAGAGCACAAGTCGTCTCGTGCTCAGAACACCCACCGCCCGCCTTGTGGCGCACCTGCGCGTCGTCGTACCGGCCCTTCTCTTGCTCCCACAGGCTAGCAAACCCCCGCTCTGCAATCGACCATAGCACCTCCCGCTTGTCGGCCGTCATGCAGCGGGCTTCGTTGGGCGGGAGCCGCTGCATCAGGTACGCGACGTAGGCCGCCGCCTGCTGCGGGCTCATCCCCAGCGACTTGGCCTGCTTCTCAAGAACGCCCTGCCATTACACGCTACGCGTGAGGCATCTCTCTATAAGTGCCACCTTCCAACAAAGCCCGGTCTGGCAACAGCGCTTCCCTGACCTCTGTCATTGCGCGGTGCCGGCTTTGCAAAACGCTCAGGTGGGCTTGGACTCCAGGAAGACGCCCGTAGTTGTCCATGACCACAGTGGTGGCATTGACCTGTGTTCGCCAAGGGGCGGTCAGGGCAGGATGGGCGATGGTCCCGCACGCCCGCCATGACTCACCGCGCTCGTTCCCAAGAGCCACGCTTTGAGGGTACCTATCGGTCAGCCTAGTCAGACAATTGGCTTCTACTAACGCACCAGCCCCAACGACAGCGCTGACCGTGCTTGGCGACGTGCCGTTCGGCGCTGACAACGAGCCTGCTCATGACCCAGCAGCATTTCAGTCAGTCGCATGCGTCAACCGTGGACCCACCGCCGAGCGCGGCTTACCGAGCGCTCAGGTCGGCATGGTGCGTCGCCACGAGACCATCGTCGTCGCCCTGCGCCAGGCGTCAGCGTTGGCGTGCTCAGCATGAAGGCGCAACGCCGCGACCCTCTCCATTTCGCACCGCATTCTCCGCGTCGCGCTGGCCAAGGGATGCGTGGACGTTGGCGTTCAGGTCCAGCGGTACCACTCGGCAGATGGCGTCCGTCCACGGCGCCACACGGTCCGAGCCTGCCCGTCAACGGCCCCAAAGGCGGGATGAGCCCAGGCCCTCTCTCTCGGCAAGACGCAAGCGGGCCAAACCTTGATTAAGCCGCTTGGCGAGCAGAGTCAGCACTGCAAACCCGCCGCAGCCGTCCACCACTGCGTCGAGCTGCTGTTCGAGAGCCCTACATCACCTTGCAGCGTCAGACGCCCAGCCCTCAGCTGTGCGCTTGGCCAGCCTGACCAGCATGCCTCGGGGTCGGCAAAGTTGGGCACCCCGCGGGCTTTCGGCAGCAACCGACGCACAATTCGTGCGAGGGCCAAGCACTGCCTGGGCGATCGAAGCCTAACAATGCACCCCACACGCCGAGCGGATGAGCACGCGCGACCGTGGGATCAAGCAGCCACGCAAGCAACGTACCACTTGCTCATGGTCACGGCGGCCGCCCAGAGCGTCAGCGATGCGGGCACCAGGTCCACCTGCCCAACCCCGCTCCCGCCCGCCTGCTCTGCTTCACGCACCGTCACGGCCAACGCTACGACGATCCCAACGTCAGACGTGTCAGCCCCTCTGCCAATCCCTCCTGCCGAGGCAGCGTACCGTCTGCCGCCGCTTGCTGCTGCTCACTGGCAAACTCAGGGTACGTCAGCCAAGTCTTGAGGTTGCGGTACAATCGAACCTCGTTTGTCAGCAGAGCCGCTACGGTCTGTGCAAGCAAAGGCACGCCAGCGTTAGACACAACCCGCTTGAGAACCAAAGCGAGCACACGCCGGCCAAAGAGTGCACGTACGGTGCTGGGCTCGCTCGCCGCGTCATGAAGCATGCGAGTGCGGCACTCTTGTAGCTGTCGCCAGGCCGCCGCTCCCTGCACAGTGAGGGTTTCCCCCGAAGCAGCGTTAGGCGACCGCCAGTTGCCAGGCCCAGAGCTCTCGACCGCCGCGACTCACCGTCAACGCCCGCTCTGTGCATGTGAAAAAGTGGCACTGCGTCATGACGAGCCGTTGCGCGAGCGCCCGCCGCGCCACGTCCACGTGACCCAGAGCGGGGGCATCGCAAAAGCACCCGCCGTCCTGCAGCAGCGAGCTTGGCCAAAACACAACCGTTTCGTCGAGAACCAGTGCCAAGTTCAACGATGGGCGTCTGTCGGTCGGAACTGGCGCCTGGACGTGCTGCAACCGCCGGCAAGCAGATTCAGTCTAGCGTCGTGCAAGGCGAGTGTCAGCAACAGCGCCGACCAACTTACGGCCAGCACTGCGTGCACCAGCTCCCAGGACCCGCCGTACACCACGTCCCGCCCCAGCACCTGCAACGCCATTCCTGCCTGTCAGATGGAGAGGTCGCGCGCTCAAGGGGCCGCAAGCACCTGCCCTCACGGCCGGCAACCCTACCGATGCCACTGAGCCTCGCAGGCGACACGACGCGAGGTGAATCAAGAGGTCGGCGTTGGACGCGTTTTCTCGCACCAGCGCTTCCAACTTGTCGCTCAGCTGCTGCGAGTCGCAAGCAAAGAGCTACAGCCGCATGCAGATCGTGAGCCAAATCCTTGCTGGCACGCGAGAAGACCGGCTGAGATCCTGCTGGCGACCAACGCCTACCTCTTGGCATGACTGTCGGAAAAACGCCATGTCCGTCGCCGCCCCCCCTCCTGCAACGTGTCGCCCACATGAGAATCCAAGCCCAGCTCTTTCACAAGCCGGCCAAAGCGCTCAACGCCTTACGGCTCTTCGAGCTTTCAAACGCGACCCGGGCCCGCCGAACCACCATGTCGAGCACGCGCGCGCACGACAGGAACCTCAAGAGCACGTGCGGTTGCGCGCCGTACACAATCTGCCAGGTGAACCATGAGTGTCGTCGGGCCCGCCGCCAAACGCAGCGCCTGGCTTACTCGTGTTTGAAACGCCGAGGTGAGCCCCTGCGCCGAGCTACGTGCCGACCTGGGAGGCAAGCGACACGGTCACCGTGGCCGCTGCCGGCCGTTGGCCTTGATCACACCCCCCCTCCCCACCCTCTTACGTG
>Ga0307983_1001187_pt1 | contig 11684 bp, 10 predicted proteins | sample OrgLakmetagen991_FD_201845 | JGI IMG/M metagenome (GOLD analysis project Ga0307983, IMG submission 201845) | Saline water microbial communities from Organic Lake, Antarctica - #991 | ecosystem: Environmental > Aquatic > Non-marine Saline and Alkaline > Saline | place: Antarctica: Organic Lake... | reverse complement strand
CGTAACAAAATGTTTTTTTTGAAGGTACATACTACGCGAGTTTCAACGACTTAAAATCGAGGTCTAAAGCCTCACACCTGCCTGCCAGCAGGCAGGGAACTGTTCGAAATCTGTATAGAAAAGAGAGGGGATTTTCAATGTTGACGAGATCATAGTCTCTGCGTATATAATAACCTTATTCCTCTCTTTGGTGCTTTCTGATTTATATCTAAATTTAGGGGATTCAAACTTAAGCCGTATATAATTTATTGCTAACTCAAACGACTAATCCTACACAAACATGTTGGCAACACTTAAAAAAACTGAACTATGAAAACCGCATTGACCTTACTACTCCTCTGTATGACCTTTTTGTCGGGTATTCCTAGCCCAACCGAAGATTCTAAAATAAGCTTCACCTTTGAAAGTAAGGATATCACTGGAACCATAGGAGATATTCAATCAGAATCTGAAATCGATCTCAGCCAACTTGAAAATTCTAAAATAAAAGGGTCTGTAAGTGTGAGTAGCTTAGAAACGGGTAATTTCTTACGAGATGGGCATTTGATGTGGGAAAAATATTTTAACAGAAGTGATTACCCGCGCATTTATTTTGAAAGCACGTCTATTACACCAACAAAAGAGGCCTCCTATACAGTACTGGGCAATCTGACTATAAAAGGAATCTCAAAACCTGTTAGTTTTACAGCAGTGAAGAAGGGCGATCGTATAAAAATCACCGGCAGTATATATACCAGCGATTGGGATATTAGTATTGAAGAAGATAGAACCGAAAATAAAGTGAGCATTACCATGAACCTTAAAATTGAGGAGCTTTAGTAGTTGGGATTATTAAATGGTTGACCTCGAAAAGAAAATAGTTCCTAAGGCTGCAAAAAAAAGATGGCCCTGTAGAGAAAAAGCTTAGAACAAAAAGACTTCTCTTCTATGCCAGTCTAGGGACTCAAGAGAAGGCATGTGTTTTTCCTCTTTTGGTAATTGTATCCTTTTTCCGTCTAGCAAAAAGAGGTCTGTACTGGATTCATCTCTGTTTATACTAGGGGAAATTCTGATCAGGTAATCATCATTAATTGTCAGTAGCCCTCTGTCAAAAGCTCTATGAATATTAGGACTTAATGAGATACCATTTTGAATCGTGTCATTTTGATTGATACTAAAAGGGACTATGTGACAAGCATCCACCATTTGAATATTATAATTGCTTTTAATAGCAAACTCACTAACACAACAGGAGTAACCATATATTTTTGGAACTGTTTTTTTAAATACTCCTCCTCTGATAAAAATTTCTTCTTCAAAGGAGTCTTTATTCAGTGCAGACTCTAAACTCTTTAATTTTTCTTGATATACTTCTTGACTTTCATTTAGAATATCATGCTCAATGTCCATCTCTAGAAGGTTGTAATCTTTAGGATTAAATTGAACTGTACTTTCAAAGTATTCTTGCAATAAGTATTCAATTAAAACTGCCCTAATGGATTCCTCCTGCATTAAAAGAAATAGATTTTTATCTAATTCAGCAAATGCTACAATCTCGTTTAATTTGTTAAGACTATTAATACTCTTTTGCTTCTTTAAATTATCAATCATACCGATTTTAGGCATCAATCTGTAAAAAGGTTCGTTCTTCATATGGAAGAAAGGAAGAGCAAAATTATCATGATGACCTGTAATAACTAATTTTTTAAAAAGGTCTTTGTAAGTAATCACGAGCTCAGAATTTATTTCTATTCGATTATTAATGATTTTTTCATGATCTATCAATTTCAAAATAGCAAGGAGTAGAATGGGCTTATGGGGAGCTTTTCCGAACCCAGGATTAAAACCTCTTTTAAGCTTACCGAAGTAATTAAGATATAATTCTAATTGCTCATTCATTAACGTAAAAATACATTCATTAATTTAATATCAATATCAAGTAGCCAAAAGTATTATTTGAAATTTAAGATATCATGATCCTGTTATAAGTGGCTAAAAAACTGCTGCGTGACATTTATGAGGTTAAGTGAGCAAGCAAAATGAAAACCAAAATGGTGCACAGACCCCCACCATATCCCACAATTTTAATTGCTATCTTTACGTTTCAAGGAATGACTTCAATTGAGCGACTTAATCGTTTCAATTTCAATATATAGAGAATAAAAGAATGAGCTGTAATAGTTGTGGAACTAGTAGTAGTACCCCTGGTGGATGTAAAAATAATGGCACCTGTGGGACAAGTGGATGTAATAAATTAACCGTTTTTGACTGGTTAGCAAACATGGAGTTGCCCGATGGTCAAAAACAGTTCCCCTACGTAGAAGTGCGTTTTAAAAACAGCCGTAAAGAATTCTTTCTCAATAAAGACGACCTACAACTCAAGATAGGTGACATAGTCGCTACACAAACAGAAAGCGGCCACGATATAGGAATCATTACCATTACTGGAGAATTAGTCCGGGTACAAATGAAACGCAAACGCGTTAAAATAGATGACGAGATTCCCCAAGTGTACCGCATCGCTAGTGAAAAAGACGTAGAAAAATGGGTGACCGCTCGAGAGAAAGAAGATCCTATGAAAGTGCGTGCTCGCCAGATTGCCATACGCCTTCAACTCAAAATGAAAATCTCTGATATTGAATTTCAAGGAGATGGGTCCAAAGCCACCTTTTATTACACCGCAGATGAACGGGTAGATTTCCGTGAGCTCATCAGAGAATATGCTGGTGAATTCAAAACTAGAATAGAAATGCGTCAGATAGGATTGCGTCAAGAAGCAGCCCGCCTAGGAGGTATTGGTTCTTGTGGTCGCGAATTGTGTTGCAGCACTTGGTTGACCGACTTTAGATCGGTTACCACTGGAGCAGCACGTTATCAAAACCTATCGCTGAATCCGCAGAAGCTTGCTGGACAGTGCGGAAAACTCAAATGCTGTCTCAATTACGAGCTGGATTCTTATATGGATGCCTTGAGTAATTTCCCAAAACAAAATCAAAAGCTGTATACCGAAAAAGGAACCGCTATCTGTCAGAAAGTAGATATTTTCAAAGGACTGATGTGGTTTTGTTACGATGGCGAGTGGATGAACTGGCACACCCTTACCACTGAGCAAGTTCATGAAATCGTTGCTAAAAACAAAGCCAAAGAAACCGTTGCCAGCATAGAAGAATATGCTATCGAGTTGATCGTTGAAGAAGAGATGAACTTTGAAAATGTGGTAGGACAGGATAGTTTAACTCGTTTTGACCAGCCCAAAACCCGTAATAAACGCACCAAAAAACGCCAACCTAAGAACAATAATAGGTATGACAAAACGGACTCTAATACGTCTACAGCTACCGCAACTTCTCCTGCAGCTAAAGATGGGCCTCAAAAGCGTAAGCCTAGACCTCAAAATAAAAACAGAGGTGCGAATAAGCCTGGTACTCCTGAAAACAAAACGGATCGACCAAATCAAAATACAGATGCCAACAAGGATTCTAAGCCTAAAAAATCCAGACCCCCTCGCAATAAAAGTCGCAATCGCAACAACGATGGTAACAAGCCACCTAAAAAGGAAGATTAGTGAACAGATACCTATTTTCTCTAGCCGTTATGGCCCTGGTCAGCTCTTGTGACGAGCAGTTGGTGAATGCAGAATACCACGATCTACCTCAAACTGGCTGGGCGATTGAAGATGTAGCCACGTTTAAAATTCCCCCTCAAGACAGCCTAACAAGCTATAATGTGTTTATCAACCTGCGCAATACGCACGATTATGAATACAATAATCTCTGGTTGATCTCACAAATGAAATTTCCGCAAGGAAAAGTCGTTACAGATACATTACAGTACCGTATGACAGAAGCTGACGGCAGCTTTTTAGGGTCAGGTGCTAATGATGTGTATGAAAATAAGTTGTGGTTAAAAAAAGGCTTCCGCTTTCGCGAAAGCGGAACTTATCAAATAGCTCTTAAACACGCGATGAGAAAAACAGGAGAAGTAAATGGAGATGCACAACTCAAAGGCATACTCGAAGTAGGATATAGTATAGAAAAACAAGTCCAAAATGGCAGTAACTAAGGCACAAATAGCTCAAGAAAAAGAAGGAAAGAAGAAAAACATTTCGCTCTTCTGGAAGATGTATGCGGTAGGCATAGGATTTGTAGTTCTTCTCTTTTTATTAGCAGCATGGGAAGTTTTTGGAGATTTACCAGACCACACCGTATTAGAAAATCCGCAGACAGAACTGGCAACAGAAATAGTCACTGCAGATGGGAAAACACTGGGAAGTTTCTATAATGAAAACAGAAAACCAATAAAATTTGATGATTTACCCACAAATCTTATAAACGCTTTAGTAGCTACAGAAGACGAGCGTTTTTGGGATCACAGTGGTATTGATGGCTATGGAACCGCAAGAGCAGCCGCATTTTTAGGAACTAAAGGTGGTGCGAGTACGATTACCCAGCAACTGGCAAAACTTTATTTTACAGAACAAGCCAGTAGCAATACAGTAGAACGATTGATTCAAAAAATACGGGAATGGATCATTACTTCAAGATTAGAAAAACAATACACTAAAGAAGAAATCATCACTCAATACTTAAACGAGTTTGATTTTTTATATCAAGCCATAGGAATAAGAAGTGCCTCCAATATTTATTTTGACAAAGAGCCTAGTCAACTAAATGTTTCTGAAAGTGCTGTACTTGTTGCTATGCTTAAAAATCCTAGACAATACAATCCGCATCGTGAAGTTTCTAAAGAAAAGTCATTTAACAGACGCAATCAAGTATTTGTACAAATGGTGCGCAATAACAAAATGACAGAGGCGGTAAAAGACAGCCTTAGAGAAATTCCTATAAAATTAAACTACAACTCAGCTAGTCATAATGAAGGTATGGGGACTTATTTCCGCGAAAACCTAAGATCATGGCTAACAGATTGGACTAAGGATCATATCAATCCAGAAACTGGAGAGCCCTTTAACCTCTACAATGATGGACTTAAAGTTAACGTTACCATAGACTATAGAATGCAAAAAATGGCTGAAGAAGCGGTTTATACGCATATGGAACGCCTGCAAGCAGAGTTTGACCACCAGCAAAAGCGCAATAAAACAGCTCCGTATACAGATCTAACGGTATCTCAAATTGAAAACAACCTCAACTCTGCCATGAAAAGATCCGTACGATGGAGGGAAATGAAGAAAAAAGGAATCGCCGAAGCTGCTATCATCAAAAGCTTTAATGAGAAGACCGACATGACTATTTTTGATTGGAAATCAAAGTTTAGAGAACGAGATACGATCATGACCCCAATGGATTCCATACGTTATTACAAACAGTTTTTACACACTGGAGTGATGTCTTTAGAGCCACAAACGGGACATGTAAAAGCATGGGTAGGTGGTATCAATCACAAGTATTTTAAGTACGATCATGTGGAATTGGGCAAACGTCAAGCGGGGTCTACCTTTAAACCTTTCCTGTATTCTGCCGTGATAGATTTATTAAAATACAGCCCCTGTAAAAAATATCCTGATGGAGAGTATACCATTCCTGCAGGCAAACACGGAAACACTAACGACTGGACACCTGTGGATTCTAATGGTGATTATGGCAATATCATGACCTTACAGGAAGCACTGGCAAAATCTAAGAATACTATTTCAGCGCGTTTGATGGACGAAGTAGGACCTCAACCAGTGGTGGATCGCGCAGCCCAACTAGGGATAGACACTGAAAATATGGATGCAGTACCTTCACTTGCCTTAGGAACAGCAGATGTAAGTCTGTATGAAATGGTGGCTGCCTATGGGGTGTTTGCAAACGGTGGGATTTATAACAAACCTGTTTTAGTAACCAGTATTGAAGATAAAAACGGTACGGTACTTTATCAATACGTGCCAGAAAGCAAAGATGTATTGAATCCAGAAACAGCCTACGTTACCGTAAACCTTATGGAAGGTGTTACTAAAATAGGTAGTGGAGCAAAACTAAGAGGCAACAGTACCTACATGGCAAATACAGACTTTTATAAAGAAGTCATTACCGATTACCCATACGATTTTAAGAATGATATAGCTGGTAAAACAGGTACCACTCAGAATAATTCTGATGGATGGTTTATGGGAATGGTTCCTAATCTAGTCACTGGTGTTTGGGTAGGTGCTGATGATAGATCGGTACATTTTGCAAGTACTAAATACGGTCAAGGAGCTACTATGGCACTTCCTATTTGGGGGAGTTATATGAAACGTATTTATGCAGACGAAACGCTAGAGATTTCTAAAGAACCTTTTAAAAAGCCAGAAAATCTCTCTATAGAAACAGACTGCGATGAGTACGAAAAAAGTCAAGGTAACGATCCTCTAAAAGGCACTAATCAACCTAATAGTACGACTAACGAATTAGATATGCTGTAATGATTTCTAAACTCTCCTTAGCAAACATCTTGTTTCTCGATATAGAAACCGTGCCGTTACAGGAGCGTTTTGAACAGTTGGAAGAAATCGACCAGCAATTGTATGCTGATAAGACAAAATACCAGCGCAAGGAAGAATTCACCCCAGCAGAATTTTATGATCGTGCCGGTATCTGGGCAGAGTTTGGTAAGATCATCTGTATTTCTGTTGGCTATTTTGTCCATCGCGATGGTCAGCAATTTAGAACCCGCAGCTTTGTGGGAGAAGAAAAAGTGTTGTTAGAAGAGTTTGCCAACTTACTCAACGAGCATTTTTCAGGAAGAAATCATTTGATGTGTGCTCATAATGGTAAAGAATTTGACTTTCCTTATATCGCTAGAAGAATGGTGATTTTAGGAATAGAGATCCCTTCAAAACTGAATCTTTTTGGTAAGAAACCTTGGGAAGTTCCACACCTTGATACGTTAGAACTATGGAAATTTGGTGACTATAAACATTATACCAGCCTTAAATTATTGACCCGTATATTGGGAATTCCCTCGCCTAAAGACGACATCGATGGCTCACAAGTTAGAGATGTGTATTACCAAGAACACGACATAAAACGCATTGCTACCTATTGTGAAAAAGACGTAGTGGCTGTCGCACAAATCATACTTAAATTACGCAAAGAATCGATACTCACAGATGAGCAAATCATCTCCAAATAACACCATAGCCTCTATAAGAGCCCTCAACGTTAGTTTTTCTAATGGGAAACAGCGCGTTCAAGTCTTGCACGACATCGGATTTGACATTTACAAAAACGAGATTCTTGCTATGGTAGGAGAATCTGGAAGTGGTAAGTCCGTTACCAGCAAGGCGCTAATGGGACTCTTGCCTTCTACAACCGCACAGATAACGGCTCGCGAACTCTCCTTGCAAGGAACCGATTTGTTAGAACTAGAAGATGGAGAATGGTCCCGCTTTCGCGGAAGCGAAATCAGCATGATCTTCCAAGAACCTATGAGTTCCCTCAATCCTACCATCTCTTGTGGAAATCAAGTGGCAGAAGTACTGCTACAACATCAAAAAATGAGCGCTGCTGCTGCTCAAAAAGAAGTCCTGCAGCTTTTTGAAAAAGTAAAACTTCCTACACCCCAAATTACCTTTTCAAAATTTCCTCATGAGATCAGTGGCGGACAGATGCAACGCGTCATGATTGCCATGGCAATAGCCTGTAAACCCATATTACTCATCGCAGACGAGCCTACAACCGCACTTGACGTAACGGTCCAAAAAGAAATTATACTACTGCTTAAAGCGCTCCAAAAGGAATACGGCATGAGCATTCTTTTTATCTCTCATGATCTTTCCTTAGTCCACTCCATAGCCGACAGGATCATAGTGATGTATCAAGGCCGAATTGTAGAGCAAGGAGCGGCAAATGACATTTTTGAACACCCAAAAGAAGCCTATACAAGAGCGCTGATTGCTTCCCGACCGAGTACCAAAACGCGGCTGCGCAACTTACCCACCATCAGTGATTTTGTGGCACAAACCGTTTCTGACGAGTTAGTAACTACAGAACAACGTAAAGAACTACATCAGGAAATTTACAACCGTACTCCTTTGCTGCAAGTGATGGATCTGGTTAAAGATTTTCCTTTACAAAAAAAGCTGTTCGCTAAGCAAGAATATTTCAGGGCTGTAGATGGAGTGAGTTTTGACATTTATCCAGGCGAAAGTCTCGGTCTAGTAGGAGAAAGTGGTTGTGGAAAAAGCACCTTAGGAAATCTAATTTTGCGATTGAAGGACGCAACTAGCGGAACAATTAAGTATCGAGGCCAAAATATTACCCATTTGAAAGGGGAGGCCATGCAAAAATTGAGAAAGGAAATCCAAATCATCTTTCAAGACCCTTTTGCTTCTTTGAATCCGCGACTTACGGTGGGACAAGCAATTATAGAGCCTATGCAATGGCATGGTATAGGCAACGATAAGGCCGATAGAAAGGAAAAAGTGCTGCATTTATTAAAACGCGTTGGACTTACAGAAGAACACTACAACAGGTACCCGCATGAATTTAGTGGTGGGCAACGACAACGTATAGGTATCGCGAGAACTGTTGCTTTAGAACCCAAACTAATCGTTTGTGATGAAAGCGTCAGTGCCTTAGACATTTCTGTACAGGCACAAGTATTGAATTTGCTCAACGAATTCAAAGAAGATTTTGGATTCTCTTACTTATTTATCTCTCACGACCTGGCGGTGGTCAAATACTTCTGCGATCAGGTCATCGTTATGAACCAGGGAAAAATAGAAGAAAAAAACGAAGCCGATGCCTTGTATGCAAATCCGCAGAGTGCGTATACCAAGAAGTTGATTGCTGCTATTCCTGGGTGATTTTTTAATTGATCTAGGGACATTAAAACTGTAAACGAAAATAAGTGCTAGCTAAATAATTACTACAGCCTGTAGTGTTTGTATCAAATGAATGAAGAAAAGAGTTGGTTTTACCTCAGTTCTTTGTGGTAAAACGTACTTTAAGTTACATTATGTACTCTTCCTTTTAATTTTCTTCGATTAAAATCACTCCCTCGAGTTTGGCCTTGTTTATTTATTAAGGCTTAAGAAAAAATAGATACAAGCAATTACTTATAGCCATTGTTAGGTTTAGTTTTTTGCAAATTTAATTAATGGTGCAAGGTTTCCATCGTCAGCTTTTTTTAAAGCTTTAATATACTCTTTTCTTGTTTCGTTAACTTTAACCATATTTGATTAATGCCACGAGAATACTTCTTTCCCAAATATGGATTCAATTATGATGTCCCCCATCATTCTTGAATGTCTTCCATTTCCATTAGGAAAACAATGAATAGATACTATTCGATGTTTAAATCTAATAGCAACTTCTTCTGGTAAATAGGTTTTGTTTTCAATCCAATACTTTGTGTCGTCAAGTAAATTTTTCAATTCAATTCCAATTTGTGTCCACTGGACTCCTATGTTTTTTTCAGTTCTCCTAAATTCACCTGCCCATTTCCATACATCACCGTACATTCTTTTGTGCAAGTCTTTAATAAACTTTTCTGTCAAAATATGTTCAGGTTTGAATTTTGAGTGAATAGTCCATTCAACTGCTTTTTCAATATTCAATTGCTCAAATTCATCCAACTCTCCTTGAGTAGTAATTGAGTATATTTTAAGACCTTCCTTTTCTTCTGCGTCTAATGCTGTTTGCCCATACTTATAATCGAATTCTAATCCCATAGTGACTTTCTCATCTCTCGTTTTATTTCACTAGCGAGTTCCTTTATAGTTTTGGCTATTTTTTCATCTCCAATTCCTTGGTCTTCTAGTTTCATATTTTGATTGGTCCGCAACACTATTTTTTGAGCAAGCTTTTCTGCTTTTATTTGTATTAAATCGTTAATGGTCCCGTGTTTTGGGACTAGTGCATATACCAATTTTAAATCCATTGCATTGGCTACACCCTTTAAGGAATTGAGTGTTATCGTGCCATTAGCTTCGCTTTCCTCAATTCTTTTCACTCCTTGTCTTGTGATATTTAGTTTGGCCCCAAGTTGGGCCATTGTCATATGTAGCGTTGTACGAATGGTGTTGGTCCATCCACGTTCAGGGACCAAGACTTTTCTAGTTGGAGAGAATGGTTGTAGCTTTTGCTCCAATTGCTCAATTAAAAGTTTCCGCTTGTTTCTCATTTTTTGTAAATCTTTAAGTTTCCAAAAATTTAGATATGTAAACTTATATATTTACAAATATACTAATAAGTCAATATATATGTTTACAAAAAATAAAAAAAGTTAACTTGAACATTTACTTTTAGTTGTTATTTTAAAATTACAGTTAACGTCTCGGCTATGGTTAGTAAGGAGTTAAAAGGAACAGTCCTTTGGATTAAGCATATATCCAATTTTCTTATTACTGTTTTCTGAATAAGCCAAATTAAAAATTTGCCGATTTGGCAAATAGACACAGACCTTTCATTTAAGCACTTTTTGAACTGTTTTTTACATTGTTGTAGGTAGTTTTTATACTCGAGCTAGTTGCAATAATGGTTCAAAAGCATAAAGAGCTGGCCTTCTACCTGAAGATTCTTCTAATGTCCTTAATAATTCTTTGTCTAATAATATTCTAGTAAACCTAGCAGCGGTTGGTCCCGGTATTCCACTCTTTGAAATGAATCTGTTGTTTCTAAATATCACTCCGAACTTATTGGGGGCTAAACTAAATGTGGGCTAATTACTTTTTTACTATAATACGTAAAACGTAAAAAACTCAAAAAAAAACTATAAGTAGTCGAAATAAAAACGAATTATAAATTGTGTTTTCTTTGCAGTTTGCTGGATTCACAGACCTATCGTAAAATGTTTATGACCTTGTACGAGTTAATAATACAGAAAATAAGATCGTAGGACTAAGATCATTTAGGACTGGCAGCATCCTAGATAAGTATAGCAACATTAAAGGCATCATATAATCTTAACCTAATGCTAAAGGGAACGGTAATATTACGGTGATGGTTATAGCAAGAATAATAGTAAGGTTACAGTATTGATATTAGGGTGAGGGTAATATCAAGATTACATCAAGGGTTTGATTAATCTTTGGTATTTAAAAGAAGTCTACCAGTCGGAAAAAACTTGTTTTAAATTAGAGTTCATAACATCTAATAGTTTAAAAACCAAACCGTCGTATTTTGTATTTTGATTACTTATATAATCACCTCTTTCAAAAAAGTAGTTATCTATTATTATATTTTGATTTGAGTTTTTATTTAGTTCAATTTTTTCGTAGGTGGTTCTTATTTTTTTATCCTTAAAATCATAAGTAACTAACAAGTCCAAATCATACGTTGTATTGGTAAGTATGTCGGTATCTACTTTGAAGAAGTCAATTTTTTTAATTTCATAAGTAATTTTACTAGAATCTTTAAAAAGAATCTTTGCTTTATTTTGTGTAATAAATAAAAGAACGTTTTTATAAACAGTTTCTTTAGTGATATTTTCTAACTCATTGATTACTTGATAATTTATTTTTTGATTGAAGCCAAAACCTTGTTGTACATTATCGCTTTCAAAGTCATAAACGCCTGATATATTACCAAAAGAAGCCTTATAAATACTATCGGAAACTATTGAGGTACGACCTTCTTTTTGTGCCTTTAGCATCGCTTCCCTTTCGGCTTTATTTAATCTTAATCCCTTACGCTCTAAGTATCTATTATTTTGAGCAATACTAATTGATGACATGAAAACAAATAATATTAAATCATTAGTGTCCGACTAAAATA
>Ga0307983_1001186_pt1 | contig 11692 bp, 8 predicted proteins | sample OrgLakmetagen991_FD_201845 | JGI IMG/M metagenome (GOLD analysis project Ga0307983, IMG submission 201845) | Saline water microbial communities from Organic Lake, Antarctica - #991 | ecosystem: Environmental > Aquatic > Non-marine Saline and Alkaline > Saline | place: Antarctica: Organic Lake... | reverse complement strand
AACAAATTTAGCTTATTGGAGATTAATCAATGCATTTAAGAAAAAAACAGGTTGCTCTGCAGTAGTAAATACAAGTTTCAATGTAAGAGGAGAACCTATTGTTTGCAGTGCCGAAGACGCCTATCGATGTTTCATGAGAACGGAGATGGATTACTTGGTGATCGGGAGCTTTCTATTTTGCAAAAAAGATCAGCCTAAATGGGTATCTGATGACGATTGGAAAGAAGAATTTATTTTAGATTAGATACAGGATGTAAATAGGACAGTAATGAAAAAAACCTCCTTTACTTCCACCCTCTCTAGTACTATAGAAAACCCTCCAAAAGTTAACTTGATTTATCCTATTTATAGATACTGTTTTAAGAATGGTAGGTTCACCAAGACTAAAATAATTAGATCCTTAGAGTCTGTAATTAAAACACCACCCGAACTAACTCTTGGATGCTAATAAAATCCTGAATTAATGCTATTTATCGAATATACATCCAGAAATATAAACGGTAGCTGTTATTAACAATTTATTTTTATTGTATGGGAGAATGGAATCGAAGTGATTAACTTAGGCGCTGAATTGGAAAAAGAGTTAAAAGGAGCTGATCAGTCTTAGTTATATGCAGGTGAAGGTCATTTTGATGCAGACGGCGAGAAGGCGATTTCTAAGATTATACATAACTATATTAATTTGAATACGATAAAATGATTGATTTTTTAAAAGATTTGTTCCTTTTTATGAGGGAGCGTAAGAAATGGTTTCTAGTTCCTATTATTTTTATTTTACTTTTACTAGGAGTGCTCATCGTAATTGGTGGTGGGTCTGCTGCTGCTCCATTCATTTACACTTTATTCTAATCGAATGAGAAAAGACGAAACATTAAAAAATATCTTAGTCATTGTTACTGGATTACTTGTTTTAGCTTTTATTTTTAAAGGAGAGAACTCCATTAACATATACTTCCTCATTGCATCCACTGTTATAGGCGTGCTAAGCCTTATTTCCAATACCCTTGCACAATTAATTGAAAAAGTGTGGTTTAAAATTGGACACGTATTGGGTTGGATGAACGCAAGGATTCTATTGACAATTGTTTTCTATGTATTCCTGTTTCCCATGTCCTTAATTTACAAACTGACGAGTAAAGATGGCCTGAATAGAAAGAATCCCAAGAATACGGTGTTTGAAACCAGAGATCATTGGTACACCAAAGACGACCTGAAAAATTTATGGTAAAAAAAAAGAGCTCCCAGATGGAAGCTCTTTTTAGTTGTTGATCTATTATCGTTAAATATCCACATTCGCATATTTCGCATTCTTTTCTATAAATTCTCTTCTAGGTGGCACTTCATCGCCCATTAGCATAGAGAATGTTCTATCGGCTTCAGCAGCACTATCTACAGCAATCTGACGTAACGTTCTAGTTCCTGGATCCATGGTTGTGCTCCACAATTGCTCCGCGTTCATCTCCCCCAAACCTTTATAACGTTGTACACTTACACTAGACTCTTTTCCTGCACCTTTAAATTCTTCAATGGCAGCATCCCGAGTTTCATCGTCCCAACAATAAGTGGATTTAGTACCTTTTTTTACCTGATACAAAGGTGGTGTTGCGATATAGATGTTTCCCCCTTCCACTAATTCTTTCATGTGTCGGAAGAAGAAAGTCAATATCAATGTTTCAATGTGACTACCATCCACGTCGGCATCACACATGATGATTACCTTATGGTACCTCAATTTCGAAACATCTAAGGCTTTTGAATCGTCCTCTGTTCCAACTCGAACACCTAATGCTGTATAAATATTTTTAATTTCTTCGTTTTCAAATATTTTGTGCTGCATTGCTTTCTCCACGTTCAATATTTTTCCTCGAAGTGGCATGATCGCTTGAAATTTACGATCTCGGCCTTGTTTGGCTGTTCCCCCTGCAGAATCTCCCTCGACCAAGTAAATCTCGCATAAAGAAGGATCTTTTTCAGAGCAATCGGCTAATTTTCCCGGTAATCCGGAGCCGGTCATCACGTTCTTGCGCTGCACCATTTCACGTGCTTTCTGAGCTGCATGTCTGGCTTGTGCTGCAAGAATTACTTTCTGAACAATGATTTTTGCATCATCTGGATGCTCTTCTAAATAATCCGAAAGCATTTCAGAAACCGCTTGAGAAACCGATGCAGAAACTTCTCTGTTCCCTAATTTTGTTTTTGTTTGGCCTTCAAATTGAGGCTCTTGCACCTTAACTGAAATAATAGCGGTTAACCCTTCCCGGAAATCATCTCCGGCTATTTCAAACTTTAATTTAGAAAGCATGCCGGACTCGTCGGCATATTTTTTTAGGGTGTGCGTTAATCCTCGACGGAAACCAGAAAGGTGTGTTCCACCTTCATGGGTATTAATGTTGTTTACATAGGAATGTAAATTTTCAGCGTAAGAAGTATTGTAAATCATCGCTACCTCCACTGGAACACCATTCTTTTCTCCTTCGAAAGAAATAACATTTCTCATTAAAGGTTCCCGGCTGCCATCTAAGTACTTGATAAATTCTTTTAGCCCTTCTTCTGAATGAAAAGTCTCACCCTCAAACTCTCCATCTTCCTTTGTTGCTCTTCTATCAATTAAGTGAATCGTAATTCCTTTGTTCAAGTAAGCTAACTCTCGCATACGGTTGGCTAACGTATCGTAATTGTATTCTAAAACTTGGGTAAAAATGGTAGAATCAGGCCTAAAGGTTACAATTGTTCCACGCTTGTCCGTTACTCCAACTTCCTTCACCGGATTCAATGCTTTTCCACGAGCATATTCTTGCTCGTAAATTTTGCCATCTCTGTAGACAGTTGCTTTTAAATGCTCTGAAAGTGCATTCACACAACTAACTCCAACACCGTGCAATCCACCTGAAACTTTGTAAGAATCCTTATCGAATTTTCCACCTGCGCCAATTTTGGTCATAACCACCTCCAATGCAGAAACACCTTCTTTCTTGTGCATGTCCACTGGTATGCCTCGACCATCATCTTCTGTGGTGATGGAGTTATCTTCATTGATAATAACGGATATGTTATTACAGTGACCGGCTAATGCTTCGTCAATAGAGTTATCTACCACTTCATATACCAAGTGGTGTAAACCTCTTGTTCCAACATCGCCAATATACATGGATGGACGCATACGAACATGCTCCATTCCTTCTAATGCCTGAATGCTGTCGGCAGAGTAATTATGCTTATTAAATTCTTCTTTCTTCTCGCTCATATTATTTAAAAATAACCTATTAAACAAATATATCGAAAGCACCCTTTTTAATACCATAAAAGCCGCTAAAAATAGCGGCTTTTATTAACAGGTAATCAACAATTTATATTCTCATTATCAAAAACTTACAAACCTCAAAAAGCATACGTTAAACCACCCCAAACGTTAAAGCCTTGAGTTGGGTAATCTTTGTACTTTTCGAAGTTAATTCCTCCAATATTATTGAACTGAATGAAGGCAGACAAGCGCTTCGTATATCGATATTCCACGTTCAAATTTGCGTCGAAAATGGACTTTAGTTTTACTACATCGTAATCAACAATTACGTTATTCACATCTAAATTGGCCTCTCCTCTGGCAAACTGTTCTCCCCAAAAGATCAAGTCCGTTTTCACAATGATTTTATTCCGTAGGTTATATGCTCCAGAAATGGAAGCCTTCAAATCGGGGCGGTGCCAAGCTTCCGCTTGATTTGTAGTTTCAAAAATATAGTAGTCCGCTTGTCCGTAAAGCGTTAACTTTTCGTTCACTTGGTAAGCCATCTCACCTTTAAAGTTCAGCTCATCAATTTCATCGTACACGGCATAGTATTCCTTCGACAAGGTCCGGTTGGTATCGCCTACCTGCACAAATAAGTAATCGTCCGTTGTTCTTTTAAAAGATCCACTCAGGTTAAAGGAAAGTTTTTTACTTAATGTTCCTCTCACCCCTGCATACAGGTTAAACTTCTCGTTGGTATTTCGCAGTTCGATGTCATTTGCCACAAACAGGTTCTCCTTCGTAATAGAAGCATAATTTACTCTTCGCTTTTCTCCATTTACTCCAATATACGGTACTAAAATGTCGTCTATCACATTATACTTCACCTCAGCAATGGGGTAGAAATGAAAATCTGCTTGCGTATCTGAATCGATAAAAATACCGAGACCAGCATTAATTCTGAACTTTTCACCAATGGTACTTACTTGAGGCTTTAAACCAACAATGGTACTGTTCTGATTGAATTGATATTGATTGAAGTCTACTAGAATATCTAAGTTGTACAGCTCAGAATTATGAAACTGACTTAAATTCGCATTCAACACCACATTGTTTTCTTGGTGATTCATGGCATTAGTTGTCAACTCATAACGAATGTCTCCCGAATGCCTCAAGTTGAAAGAATCTTGCTTAGTAGTTTTCAAGGCTACTTGGGCACTAATTCTGTTGTAGTGCTGCTCTAATTCTTGTTTTGGCAACTCTACTCTATTTTGAGGATTATTCAAATTGTAATAACCATAGTAATTGAAATCTTGGCGGTCGAACGATACCTTGGAGCTTAGGGTATTTCGTTTCCAAAATCGCTTACCAAACACCTCTAGATGAAGATCTTGATTTTCGATTCCCTTGATATTATTCAACTCTCCCATGTTATAATATCGAGCATGCCCTCCAATACTGTATTCTTTGGACCTCGAATTATTGTAATAAACCTCTCCAAAAGGCAACAAGGCATTCCCCACACCTAAGCGAGCATAACCATTGTATAATTTCACTAACGGTTCCCCTTTAATTTTTGCTGGTTGTATCGGCTCTAGCTGAAATTGAACAGGGACTTGTTTATCAATGAAAAAATACTTCAAGTCTAAATCTATCTTTAAATCATCATCAATTACCGGATCGAAATTAATTTTGTTCGCATCGATCAATGTAGGTTCGTATTCCTTTACTACTTTAAAAGTATCTGGAGAAAGTTGTTTTTGAGCCACTGTTGAACCTGTTACAAAACAAACTAATGCGGTTGTTAAAATTCTATTTTTCATCGTTCACCTCCTTTACTTTAGCTGGTTTACTGGACACCGAATCGGGCTCGAACAGTTTTTCGTTTTTTACCTCGCCAGAAGAAAACTCAATTTCTAAAGGAGCCTCTTTCACTTCTTGTTTTTTATTTCCCTCTTCTAACACATCCAAGGCATTCAATCTTTCTTTTGCTAACTCCACTAATTCTGAGTTATCCGCATTATCTATAACACTCTGGTAAGTAACACGAGCATTGTAAAAATCCTCGGCTGCAATAAAATTATCTGCTAACAAAATAAATCCTTTTGCAATCCAATATGGAAAGGAAGGTACTTGCTCTACCAAACGATAAATGGCAGTATCGCTTTTTCCGTATTCCCCCTTAAGGTGATATGCTTTTGCTAGTAAAAACTTCGCTTCCGCTCCCGTTTTGTTGTTCACCAAAGACAGTGTGTCTAAGTGCAGGATAGCTGCATCGTAATTTTCTTTTTCAAGAGCAGTCTTGGATAAGGTTAGTTTAGCCTGCTGCCATAAGTTCTCATCCATCAGACCAGGCTCGTTTAAAACAGCATTTGCGTAACCGGATGCTTTTTCAAAATCTTCTTTATCAAAGTACAGTTGCATTAAATTAATCACTGCGTAACGCACATTCTCTTTCCGATTGGCTGATTTTTCAAGTCTCGCGTATGCGACAATCGCTTCATCGTTTTTATTTAACTTTCGATAAATCCCTCCTAAAGCTAACAGCGATTTTTCGGTGAATTTATTTTGAGATTTAGCTACTACAAACTCAAAGTCTTTTGCTGCTTCTTCCAAAAATTCGCCTTTCAATTCACAGTCCGCTCTGTAGTAGTGTGCATTCAAACTAAACAAGCCTTTTGGGTATCGCTTCATGTAATTGGAAAAGTCTCGTACGGCTTTATCGCAATTCCCTTCCAAATAGGCATTTTCTGCAATAACATAATTGGTAGAGTCCAATTCATTTTTACTTATATCGGCAAAAGGAACTCCATTAATGTAGTCTTGAAAAGCACTTGCATCGCCTTTATCAATGTAAATTTTCTTGATTTTCCCTAAAGCTTGTTTAGCTTCGTTGGTACCCGGATATTTTTTTATGACCTGATCAAAATCAGTTAATGCTAGATCATCTTCCTTTCGATTGTAATGTATTAATCCTGTTTTCAAATAAGTTCCTGCCAAGTAATTACTATTTGGATATTCGTTGATTAACTGGTTGTAAAAAGACAAAGCTTCTGCCTCCCTTCCTAAAATTAATTCTGTACGACCCAATTCGAACAAGGCATCATCGTAATAAGGAGATTCTTTTTGCTCTTTTAACAGCACGTTTAATTGCTTCGACTTCTGTTTATACTCTCCCAATACACCATAGGCAACAGCAGATTGAAAAAGGGCGTAATCTTCGTTTGCTACGGATACGTTTGCTGCTTCCTTATAATTTTTAATCGCATTCCGATAGTCTTTCTGAATAAAGTAACTATCCCCAATTCTTAAATAAGCGTCGTTAATTAACCCTTGATTCACTGTATTCGCATTTTCTACAAACTCCTTAAACCAAAAAATAGCGGTGTTATATGATTTTCTTTCGTAGTGCGTGTATGCCGTGTTGTAATAACCCTTGTCGTAAAACTCTAAACTTCTAGCCCCTGAACTCGCTAAAAAATCAGAAAAATAGTTATCGGCATTGTCATAATCTCCAAACCTAAAAAAGGCCTCTGCCATCCAAAACAGGGCAGAAGCTTTAAGTTTTGGTTCATAATTATTTAGCAGTGAAATTTGAAATTTATCAATGGCGTCTAAATAGTCATTCGATTGAAATAACTCGACACCTCTGTAATAAGCAATCCGTTGTTTCGCGCGTAACAATTTAATGTCTTGTCGCTTAATCCTGTCGATTGACTTTAATGCCTCTTCGTAGTTTTTTGTTGAATAATAAACGCCCACCAAATACTCATAAGCATCATTTAGCTTGGGAGAGTTGGGGTAAGTATTAATATATTCCTCAAATGCTCCAATTGCATCATCGTATGGATGATAGCTAAGCTCATACGCTGTTTTTGCATAATTAAATAAGGCATCTTCTGTCACTTCTGGGTCGATCTTCAGTTGATAGGCATTTTTCAATGCGGTCTTCCCGGCGCTTTTATTATCGCTAAGAATATTCGATTGACCTATGATATAATAAGCAGACTGGTCTAACGTGTCGTTATCGCCTACCGCTTTTTGCAAAGAGGTAATAGCTTGTGCATAATTTTTTGTTTGAAAATAGGAATATCCTAATTGGTAATAATCATCTTTTGTTCCGGTATTTCTCTTTAAGTATTCTTCTAGATTCGGCAGCGCCTCTTCAAATTTTCCTGTTTCGTAATAAGCATCTCCAATCAATTTTCTTATTTCATCTTCCTTTTTAGGTGGGGCAGAATCTAAAACAGCAGGAGCATAATTCAATAGCTGCTCATACTTTCCTTGCAAGTAATAAATTTGAGTAAGGTAATACGGCACAACTGAGCCAAACTGAGGGTCGTTCGCCAATCGCGAAAAATTTTCTGATGCCGTTTGGTACTTGCCGTCTTGGTAAGAAATATGCGCGTAGTAATATCTTGCCGCAGCAACATAAAGGTTGTCTGTGTCCTTTATTTCATAGAAAGCCTTTGCAGCTTCATCAAATTCATCCACCTGAAAGTAAGCGTATCCCTTTTTAAAATAATACTCATCCCGTTCATTTGGTCTTAGATCTAACGGATCAATTTCAGCTAAGTATTCGATCACATCTTCCCACTTTCGTTTTCTAAACTGAAACTTAGCCAAGTTAAAATACGCCGAAATCAAGTGCGAACTTTCTGGGTGGTCTTCTATAAACTTCTTCAACATTGGCTCTGCATTGGCATGGAACATCTCTACTGCACACAAAGCGGCATAATATTCTGCATCAATCCGCACCTCTGAATGCACGTCGCGAATGCTTTCGATTGCTTTCTGAAAATAATGTTGAGCCGGAGTAAATTTCTCTTTCTGATACAAGTCCATCCCATTTCTAAAGTCAGGATTAGCAGCTGTAAACACCAAACTTTGCTGCGCATGCAGGTGACTAAAGCTAATAATGACTAACAAAATGAGGCTAAGCCGTTGAAATATGTTCATAATATTCGGTTGATTTTCTCGGTACAAACTACCCACATCCCACCTTGGGATACAACCACTAAAGGTAAATGAATCGTTTCGGTAGAACCTTAGGACTTACCTAAGTTTTCAACGATTTTTTGTTAAAAGAATTGTCTCTAATTCTAGCTTTTTTTAGCTCTTAAATTCACTTCTCCCTTCTTAAATTTCTATCTTTGTTTGAAACCGTAAAATCATGCCTGGAAGCGCCATTATTGAATTAAACAGTGTTACTATTTTTCAACAAAAAAACTTGGTGCTATCCAATCTTGGTTTGAGAATTGAAAAGGGCGAACTAGTATACCTTGTTGGAAAAAATGGTTCTGGGAAAAGTAGCTTTCTAAAAACACTGTATGGAGAGCTCAAATTGAAAGAGGGAGATGCAACGGTTGCAGGACTTGATTTAAAGAAGTTAAACCGCAAAAAAATACCGTTCCTGAGAAGAAAAATTGGAATTGTTTTTCAAGATTTTCAACTACTCTCCGACCGAACGGTAAACAACAATTTAAAATTTGTGATGAAAGCTACCGGCTGGAAAAACAAAAAAGAAATCAACGAAGGAATTCAGATTGTACTAGAAAAAGTAGGCTTGGGAAACAAAGGATTTAAAATGCCTCATGAGCTTTCCGGCGGCGAACAACAAAGAGTTGCCATTGCAAGAGCTTTGTTGAACGACCCAGAAATTATTTTAGCGGATGAACCAACTGGAAACTTAGATCCGGAGACGTCTCTTGAAATTATGAAACTATTAGTTTCCATTAGTCAGAATGATAAAGCAGTTCTAATTGCAACGCACGATTACGACATGATGCGAAAGTTTCCTGGAAGGATATTACAATTTGAAAACGAAACGATTATAGAGCCAACTCCAACCATTCCGCCAACTGCGTAGCATTTTTTTGATTATCAAATAAGCCCGAGACTAGTTCTTGCCTTGTTTGTATCTTTTGCATCTCCGTTTCGGCTGAAAATAAAAGTTCCAACTGCCTTCTCCAATCTTCGATTTCGTCAGCTACACTACAGTATTTTTCTAGACCCGTTCCTTCTACCATCGTTGGATTCACCAAGACTTGGTTTCCAGAAGTAAGAGCGTGCAGTAATTTCAACTTTATGCCGGTAGATTGGAAACTAGGCAAGCAATTAACTTTTGACGTGCGAATTAAGTCAAACATCTCTTGATCAGAAGGGTTCGCCAACAACGTAACATTGGACATTTTTGCTACTCGCTCTTGAATATCTTTCCCTGGCTGACTCCCTGCAACAATCAACGAATAGGGTGAATCTTGAAAAACTTCTAATAAGAACAAAACTGCCTCAACATTTTCCTCCACCTTCAAGTTACCCTGATAGAGCGCAATGGATTTTTCCTCTTTGGCAAAATTATCTTGAACTTCTTTCCGATAAAATGCTGGTAAGTACTTGCTAACATGTCCTAACTTCTCAAAGTAGGCTTGGTCTTTCGGTGATATCGCTAAAACCCCATCCGCATGATGTAGCACCTTTTCATACTTCCGTAGCGCATTCGCTTCCAACGCATAGTAACTTTTTCGTAAACCTGAACTTTCGTATTGAGCTAAACTATTGTAGTAATTGTGCTCCACGTTATGTGCTCGAACCCACTTTCTTTTATGTGCTAATTCAGGATGGTCTAAATACAAACAACACTGCAAGCTTTCAAATAAAATAGGTGCCTCATCTGCGGATAATCGCTTCAATAACTGCTCACTACTTCTACTTTTAACGGAAAACGGTGATAAAACTATCGCATTCCAAGCGCTCACCTTTCTTGTGTAATAAAAAACCTCAGCCGCATGTTTTTTCAATTCCTTCACTTCTCCCCTGCCATAGTCAAAGCAGTGCAAGGCTACTTTACAACCCATTTTCGTTAACGCATCTAGCTTGTAAAAAACATCAATCACCCCGCCATAATTTGCCGGCAACGGCACGTTAAAAGAAACGATATGTAAATCTATTTTACTCAACACGTTTGTAACATCGTAATCAATACTTTTTCCTCTTCTTGCCAAGTGAATTTTTTACTTAATCGCTCGCAATTCAATTGCCACTTATTGTAATCTTCTGAAGTCAACATCCTATTTATTTGTTGAGACAGTGTCTCAGGAGCATAAGCGACCAACTCCTCTCCCACCTCTACTTCGGACAAAAGTTTTTTCACTTCCACCAAGTCAGCATACAAGATAGGAGTTTGGCAATGCAAATAATCAAATATTTTATTGGGTAGCGCAAAGGTATAGTTCAAACCCATTTTATGCTCTAAAGAAACACCAATTTTTGCTTTTAACGTATACTTTTTTAACTCCTTAGGGTCTAGCCTTCCTAAAAAATGAATCTTATTTTGCAGCCCAAGTGAGTTAGTCTGTACTTTCAACTCTTTCTCGATATCCCCTTCCCCTGCAATCCACAAATCAGCATCCACTTCCGGCATCGCCGCAATCAATTCCTCTAATCCCCGACCAACATTTAGCGCCCCCTGATACAAAACAACATTCTCCTTTGCAGGAATTGGAAGTTTAACGTGAGTTGGGAAATTACGCATCACCTTGAAGTTGATCCCATACAACTTACTATAGGTTTCAGCAATTTGAGAGGTTACTGTAATACAATGTTTTAAATTGGGCACTATGGCTTTTTCGATTCGTTTCCAAATACGCTGAACAACGGGGCGGTGAATTAACTCCGGGACTTCTGTGAAGTATTCGTGACTGTCGTAAATTAAGGGAACTCCTTTTATTTTGGAAACTAAATAATTTGCCGGCAAGGTATCCAAATCGTTGGCATAAAGTAAATCTAACTTGGAGAAAAGCAGGGTAAAAAACAAACGAACGTTCAAGTTTGCATAAAACAAAGCCCCTGTGTTGAACCATAAGTTAAATCGCTTGGCAACATAATGTTTGCCTAAAAAATCCGGACTGAAAGTCTTCCGCCTTCCTAGTAGGACTACCTCAAAATTTTGCCTTACCAAAGTGTCGCAAACCTTTTGCACCCTTTGGTCTGTGCACAGATCTGAACTAACACTAACAACTATTTTTTTTTTGCGATTCACGAATTACGAAAATGAGAAAAATATAGCTGTGAACGAGAAGAATTCCGAAAAGTTGTTTTAATGATTAACAGCCGGCAATCCTACTATTTCCAAATTCTATGTTCAACTAACCTTTCTGTTTATCCTAATTGAGTTTCTACAATAATTCTTATCGAGGTTAAAAATACTGTTCCATATTACAACTCTGTCAAACCGGCTTCATTTCTTGCACACTTTTGATATTCGGGATTTTAGGTTCCATTAGTTCTACTATTAAATTTTGCAAGTAGCTTAGCAGACCTTTTCTTACAAAAAACTTGTGTGTTATTAAACCAATAGACCTAACCGGCACAGGGTCTGCAAAAAACTGCAACCTCTCTTGATCTTTTACCGGTAAATCAATAGTTGCCAAGTATGGTAAGATAGTAACACCCTGACTTACTTTAGTA
>Ga0307983_1001184_pt1 | contig 11702 bp, 6 predicted proteins | sample OrgLakmetagen991_FD_201845 | JGI IMG/M metagenome (GOLD analysis project Ga0307983, IMG submission 201845) | Saline water microbial communities from Organic Lake, Antarctica - #991 | ecosystem: Environmental > Aquatic > Non-marine Saline and Alkaline > Saline | place: Antarctica: Organic Lake... | reverse complement strand
ATTCTCATGGTTCCTCGTTCGTTCGACTTCTGCAATAGGGCTGATTTTAACAGACGCTTGCGCGATGCGTTCGGCGTTGTGATCCAACTGGCCAATCAACGTGCGATCCTTTTCGTGCGCATGAACCGCTTTAGCGTCACATTCCGCCGAATTGTTACACAATTTGGTTAGGTCACTTCGTTTCGTGTACTTTTTCCATGGCCTTTCCACCTTGGCGATTGTGCCATCAGCGGAAAGCTTGGCGCCATTTCGCTGCTGCGTCTTTGTAATCTTCTCCTCCTTTTCCTGAATCTTTCTCTTTTTTTGAGACTCTTTCGTCACTTCAGTGGGCTTCTTTCGTTTCTTTTCCTCTTCCTCCTTCTCTGCCAATTCTGCCTCTCGTTTTGCGATTTCCGCTTGACGCTTCAGTTCGGCAGTGTTGTAAATAAGTTTCTCCCCAGTTTCCGTGTTTAGCAACGCGTAAATGGGAGACCGCTTACTAGAAGAATCGGAAGAGTTCTTGGTGTAATCAAGATACTTGTCCATTAAAATAAAATATAATACTTTATCGTTTCCAAAGACCAATGGCGCATGCGAAACTGGCGAAAATAATATTATTTGTACTCCGCCGCATGTACTTGGCTCGCCTCGTATAATAATTAAAGGTATTTTTTACACTCGATAGAAAGATCACCATGCACCTTTGCTCCCAGGACTACATGGTCCTGTTGTCCCTCATCTTCATCTTCCTTGGAACATTCTTCTTTGGAGGTCGAAACAATGGACAATTATACGCCATCTACGATCGCATACAGAAAAGCAGGGCATGGATGCCAAGGCCTTCTGTGTTCGGACTTGTGTGGAGCATTCTCTACGTTCTTCTCATTGTGGCTATTTTTCTGGTGTATGTCCACGACGATACATGCAGATGCAGAGACTTGAAATTTGACATTACAGGTGCACACCAAATCGTTTCTCCGTACGACAGCGATTACGTTTATTATCAAAACCACGAAGCCGCTCACGGCGACGACGGAGACAGCGACGGCGACGGCGACGGTCTCTATGAACAGCAGCAATCGCAAGAAATCTGCCTCCCGTCCAAATTGGACAGAAATCTACAGACAGTGACGTGGTGCTTGATCTTGATTAACATCATTTTGAATCGATTGTGGGACGTGATTGTTCGAGAAGCGTCGCCACTGCGAGCGAGCTTGGCATTCGGTCAAACATTGGCCACATTCTTGACAGCCATCGCCATTACCATTCTCCTCTTTATTTTTGCCAGCAAAACCGACGACATTGTGTATATTTCTGCAATCATTTACACTCTTTACAGTATCTGGCTTGCTATTGCCACCGTACTCGCATACTCAATGTTGGCAAATTTCAGACTAAACGCCGTACTATCTAAACCACTGAAAACCTACGTCGTGAAAATCCCATAGACAGGCTTTGCTGTGAAAAGAATAGTACGAGTAAACAAGTGCCGACTTTCATTTACTATTATTACTCCTGACTGACTTTTTCCAAGACTGGAGATTATTCTTTCTGACAATGTCATTTCCCCACATTTTGTTCATACTCTTTGGGTCTACAATGTATTCAGTTCGATTGCATCGAGGAGATTGGCACACGATATCGTAGAGGTCGTCGGTTTCTATGCAATTCGCTCGGTGCTCGTGAAATGTCGGCTCGGGTAGTAATTGAAGAGCCGACAATGTCATTTCAGTGCAGTACCAACCACTGCGAGCCGTTCGTTGTCTGGGATTCGTAAACGTCCTCAGAGACGCCGAAAAATCATATTTTTTGCCCATCTGCCTCTTGTAGAAATTAAAAATGGTGCGCTGCTCTTGTTCATTCGCATACACCCATTTCCACTTGTATGCTGGATGAAACCTCCGCAGTGTCATCGACGTGCCTTGACTTCTAGTACCGCACGCGATCATGACTTCATTCGACTTGAATTGTTCCTTTGCTAGAGGAGAGCACCAAAAGCACACCTCGGCGTGAACGTACTGTCTAGACTTTTTGTAAGCATCTATGAGTGATTCTTGCACGACTTTCTTAATGTACGGGATAATTCCATCCCAGTTCTCCTCTTTATCTATTCCGTTTGGGTTCTCTTCAATCTCCCGTTGCTGTGTCTGAGTAAGGAACGCAACGCCAAAATACTTTTGAGTGAAATCAACGTGTTTTTCACTCAGATTCACTCGAGGTTGTGTGGCAATAGGCGTATAAGGAGACGGCGAGGGATTCGCCGAGGAATTCATTTCTGTTTACTTTTTTTATTGTGTTTAAGGGTTCGGATGAGGACTTTCTCCAACTTTTAAATTTATTTTATACAAAGACTATCATTCAACATGAACACTTCAAATGGCAATGAAATTGCAAAAGAAAGCGGCGGAGACGGCAACGCCAACGGCAAAGCCAACGGCAACGCCGCCGCGTCCGAAACTATTGTGCGCTGGATTCCTCCTTTAGACGACGAGTCCCATCCACACTTCGGTTCACCTGACCGCATGAAAAAGGTTCCTCTCGAACAGCGAAAAGAGTACGCGTCGAAGAAGGAAACGAGTGGAAAAAAAGAAAAAAAAGAAAAAAAAGAAAAACAAAAACGGTGCGCTTCGAGCGGCCGCGGCGGCGACGACGTCGAAAACGACGGCGACGAGGACGACGGCGACGACGAATTCAAGGCCGTCGCAGATTCTCATGCGAAGCCTGTCAGCCCCATGAACATTGACGACTCTGAAGAGAGTGCAAACGGAGAAGATGAGGGTGAGAAATCGAGTGAAATCGAGGACAGCGACAGTGATGCCGATTCCGAGTCTGGCGGCGGCGACGACGGCGGCGGCGACGGCGAATCAAAGTCGGATATATTTGTTGACAATGCGCTTCACGATGAAATCCGAGAAGTGTGTGATTACATGAAACGTAAGCAAACAGGCGACGAGGATGCGGAGGCGTCCGATGAAACTGTAAAAAGGTGCTATGAATTGGCCATGAAGAAAAAGGTGCGCTTCAAGAAGGGAAAGTACATGCACAGCGATTCAAAACAAAAGGATAAGGCCGACGACGCGGATTTGCGAGAAGAGGTCGAAGTCAAGATCATGAAGCAAGGCATTGAGAAGAAGATTCGTACCAAGTTCGCCGACGACAGCGACATGGACAATGGTGATATTAAAGATATCATTGATCGCAAAGTGAAAAAGTATTTGGAACTCAAGAAGACTGGCGCCAGCGAAAAGACTTTGATGAGCGCCGAGGAATTCAAAGACTTTACTCGACAAGTGGAAGACAAGATCAATCAACTCGCCGCTGAAGCTGCTAACGGGGGAGATGAAGACAGCGACGGCGACGGGGAATTAACCGACCGGCAACTGTCAATGGTCGAATTGTTTTTCCCAGACTTTGATGTGGATTCTGATTTGTTTGTCAAGGATTTGGACGATGACGATGTGGCGGACGCCGCTGTTATTATGGCGTACGAAAACGAGAAGGCCATGAAGGAGGATGAAGATGCCGTCTTCGCGGCTTCTGCGCTCGAGGAAAGGGAAAAAGCTCGCCGTGATAAAAAAAGCGGCGGCGGCGGCGACGGCGACGACGGCGGCGGCGACGACGGCGACGACGGCGACGACGATTCTGAGATGGAAGATTTCATCGAACGCTCGCCTTCTTCCTCTTCTTCTAAGCGTAGAAAAACAGAGTCGAAGGCTGATGAGGAAGTTGAGAAGAAAACCAAAGTAGTCGATGTGAAAAAATCTCTGAAGAAAACGGCAAAAGGCCTCGCTGCTCTCAAAAACACATCCGCCTCCGCGACCACTTCAGATACCACCACCAAAAAAAAAAGTTCGTGTAAAGTACCGTTAATCAATCCTGTAGATAGAGAGGATATGAGAGGTGGTTGCGGGAAAGAGGAAAAGGAAGAAGAGGTCGCGGCGGCGGCGGAGGCAGATGGTGGTTGCGAGAATGATATTTCATCGGCGGATTATGTTCATCGGAGATTGTTAAATGCAGAATTGATCTCGAAGATTGAAAATATCATCAAGAAGGAGTCGAATGGTGACAAGAAAGTTGAGACGAAGGCTCTGTGTGCCGTGAGCGAGTCTCTTATTAATGTTTTGGCGATTGACTATCCAGTTCTCTACGAAACGCTGGTCAAGTCCGCGTCGAAGCTAAAGCCTCGCTTTTCAGAGGCAGAGAAGAAGAAGGTTCCGTTGTCCGTGTTTTGCAGAAACAACAAGAACTGGTTGACGCCAAAGCCAGAGTCGGAGAAGCGAAGCGGTGTTCCAGGGGTTCGCCTCGTTGACATGGTATACACTTTGCTGCGAGCCGACGAAGTCAAATGTGTATTGTACGACGATAGTACAGTTTTGTCGTCGAGGTTGAGTCGCGGACTCGTGGGAAAGAGAATGGGGGTGAAGCGGGTGATTAACGAGGAAGAGGCTCGCATTCTGTGGCAGATGGCGCACAAGCAGGCGAATTGTGCAATCACAGGGAAACACATTCGAAGCGGTACAATGGTCTCGTGCGAGGCGTTCACGGGTGCTCTGGCCGAAGATAGGAAAGAGTACGAGGAATCTCTGCGGTGCACTCAATTGTCGTGTGGAAAGTTCGACAAAGCATATAGTCCACAGCAGACGAGCGCGGCAGATTTAACTGCGGCCACTCTTGCCATGGTGGTAGTTTCCGATTCTGATCGTGGCGCCGGAGCCGCCGCTGCAGCAGTCGTCGAGGCGCCCGTTGCAAAAAAACAAGACGCGCTTCCCGAAAAAACTAACAAGACAAATCCACAGCAAGAGCCCGTTGAAGTTTTCTCTAAAGAAGATAATTTATTTTTCAAAAAGGACGACCCCGACGACACCGCCGACGCCGCCGCTGAAAACATTGTAACTGAAATGGAAACGGAAACGGAGAATACGAAAGAAATGGACATTGAAAGTGAAAGCCAAGATAAGGAGGAAGAGATGGACACTGGAGATGACGATCAAAAAAGCGAAGAGGGAGAGGATTCTGAAAGTGGAAGCGAGGAAGAAGGAGAGGAAGATAAGGCTAAAAAAGAGATTGAAGAGTTGAAAAAGAAGGAAGAGGGAATCGACGAGGAAAAAATCAAGGAGATGGGAAACAGTCTTATCGTGGAAAGGTCTGAGGCCATTCTTGCCGTGAAAAAGTCGATATTGAAAACACTCAAGGAGAAAACGAATGTTTCAAAAGAGTTGGAGGATCGACGCAAAAAGATGGCGGCCGAGTTCAAGGACAAGAAGGAAGAAGCGAAGAATTTGGAAGAGAAGAAGGAGAAATTCGAGGAGTGGATCAAAAAGAATGGGACCGACAAGGAGGACGAGGACGTCATGGATTTGGTCGAGAAGCGAAAAGAAAAATTGCAAGAAATCGAAAGATCAATCGGAGCGTGCAATCTATCCATCAAGAGCTTTGAGAGAGCCATCGAGTCATGCAAAGCGAAGCGAGAAGAAGTATTGGCCGACAACCGAAAGGGTCGCGAAAACAAGGAAGAGATTGTTAAACTTCTCAAGCCGTACGAAGAAGAGATTAAGAGTCGCGGAGGAAAAACCAAGATGAAGAATGAGATTGCGGCTGGCGGAGCAAACGACTCGCGCAAGCGCAAAGAACCAGAAAAGGAAGAAAGTGAAGCGCCAGAGGCGAAAAAGGCCAAGGTGGAATCGAAAACGGAAGATAAACTGCGAGAAGCGTTGAGTGTGAATTTGCCCGTGCTTGAAATTGGCGGAGGGAACAATGCTGTAGACTACGAAGACGACGAAGAGATTAGCAAAAAGAAGAAGGAGGAGGAAAAGGAAAAGCCAAAGATTCGCACGTCTACTTCCAAGGTTGCCACCAAAAATGGCACGTCGTCATCAAGATCGTTCAACGCGTGGCAGATTGAGACGGAGAAGGCTCTGACGTGCGTAGACTGGACGCAAGTCTCTACAATTGACGTGCACACGGAGCATCGTCTCTCAAGTGCCAAGGGAACCAAGAATAACCTCCACTCGTACAATGTCATCAACGAAGTGTCGATATTGGGAAATGGCTTTCACCTGATGATGTCGAGCAGCGAAGTGGTGGCCGCACTCAGCAAAGCCACTCACTATTTGTTCTTCGAGCAGCAATTCGGAGCACAGAACGATAGCAAAGTGTTGAACACGATCAACACTCTTCTGGCTGGATGCAATTACGACGCAGCGCCTCAACTTGACAGTGCAACGTTCGGAACGCTTGACCTCGAGCGCAAGATTCTAGAAAAGAAAATGAGCGAGCTCAAGAGTGCCAAGGGAGACGACAAGTTGAACCCCGATCAGTTGCGAGCCAAGTACGACGAGATGAAGTGTGAATTGGAAAAGTCGAGCAATCGAGCGGGCGACAGTGACGGTAACACGATGCGCACGACTGCGTCTCATCTTCTTTCCAAGATTCGATTAATCCAAGGGCAGATGATGCCAGACGGTACGCCAATGTACGACTATGAGGCTCTCAAGTACTGGATGCTGTGCATTGCGGCAATGTTCACGCATCCCATTGAGACAATTGAAGGTGAAATTCTAGAGGTCGAGAAGAAGGCGATTATCGCCCAGAAGATGGAACCTTTCTCAGTGGTACCCAAGCAGAGCGATGAGTGGGAGAAGGAAAACAAGCCTCTTCCCGCTAACCACCTCCCGTTTGGTAGACACGTCACATCGAACGAGACTCTTCTTTACTTGATTCGTTGCGTTCAACAAGCCATGGTCGATCACGCCGTGGCCAGAGCCTCGTCGGCGGAAGAGGAGGATGCAGAGCAAGACGATCAAGAGGACGGCGACGATTACTTCAGCGAAGGGTCAGGAAACGGATATTCGACCAGCAAATCCCCGCCTTCTCGCGATTCCAATGGCCTTTTATGTATCCCACGCTACGAGACGGTGTCTGGGAGTACCTTGCTGTCACTGGTCAAAAACCTCTTGATCAAGGAGAGTCGAATGAGCGAGAGAGAGTTGAATGCATTCTACAAGTGGAACGAACTCCGCGCGTACAATGAGAGAAGAGACACACTCAAGAAGCGATACGAGAGAGAGAGAAAGGAGATGAACAATATTCGAGACGAGATTAAGGAGTGGCTGGCTCGTGGAAAGTCTGTGGCACTCAGCGCCAGGACGTCGCTATTTCTCAATTGCATGTTTCCGCATCACTATTAGAATAAATTCTTTATTATATTATTTGGCCAAATACAAGTACGGCTTTCCTAGAGATTCTTTTCCACGAAACAAAGTCTCTACGGGCGTTGCCGAACTATAATCTACCCTGCGTCTCTTGGCCTCTGCGCTAGGAAACGACGAATCGCCGTCGCGTCCTCCTGTGGCGTCGACGCTTTTCTTTCTTCGCCTCTTGAACATTGAAATAGACCTGGAAAGGCACGTTTCCCACGTAGTCATACTCTCATACTCGCCGTTGCACAAGAATTCGCTCGTCTTCTTTGCCCTCACGTGTTCCTTCATCTTTATCTCAATCTCTTCGCGGCTATTTATCTTTTTCATCCATTCTTTGCACTGCGTTTTTGCGTCCTTCATCACACCAAACTGCATCATCCTCAACGACACCACTTTGCATAGCTTTTCATTGTAGTAGACACGGGTAAGGTGGATGGCACGATCCACTGGCGTGGCCAAATCGAATGCGTCCGAGTAGTCAAATAGGCCCGACTTTTCATTGAACGCCACACTCATGATATCGCACCACGACTTTTCGGGACGCTCGCTGCACGCCATCAGGAAGTGAGCAGCGGCGTACATTTCAGAGCTCGGCTTTTTTTGCCCCTTATCGCAAATCAGCAGCCAACCGTCTCGCAGAAGACTCGGTTCGTGTACGTCGCGGCCAACAATGCGCCTAACCACGCAGTACTTGCCTTTTGAAATGTCCAAAACATACAAGGCTGGATTACTTTCTCGGCGACTGTTCCACCACTTTTCAGTAGGAATCAAAAGCCGCGCGTTTCCCGTGCAAAAAGAGTACAATTCCGACACCAGCGGCGCCGCGTATCCCGTGCGCTTCTCTCTATCCGTTTTTTCATCTGCGCCTCCAACTCTTTTGATATACCACAAGTCTATCGGTCTACCGCGCTCACAGAATCCACAACACTTTCCTATTTCGCTAATCTTGACTTTCCGTTGTATACAAATGCGATTGTCTCCGTCCTCGTCGGGCTTGGCGTCGGCCGTATCCACCGTCGTCGCGGTCTCCGTGACCTTGTCTGTCGTTCTATCCTTCATGGTGGTAGCTCCAGCTGAGGCTTCACCATCTTCCGCAGACATTACGAATGAAAGAGGAGCAGTGTATGTCTCTTCTGAGAGTGACAAGGAGATTAAAAAAGGGTCAGACGTGCACAAATGGCTGACAAACAAGAAAAAAGCGACGCCGCCGCCGCCGCCGCCACCGCCGCCCCCTCCTCAAATTGAAAAAAACGGTGCGCCAACAGACACGGGCGACGAATCCGACACTGAAACGATGAAACACTTGGACACGTTTGATAAGATGAGTTTGTTATACATGACATACATTGTAGTGTCTCTTGTCGGCCTTTCGTGGTCGTGCTGCTGTGTGTTTTCAGAAAAAAGAAGAGCTCGATATCTAAATCTCCTGATCACGAAATACAAACAAGCAAAAAGAGAATGAGCGTTATAGTTTTTAACCAACTCTCCTCGTAGTGTAATAAAAAAATAGTATTTGAAATGCTTAATGACGCAAAACGTATTTCTTATTCACGGTCACACGGTGTTTGAATCAGTTTCGTCAGATCGATAAAAACCGTTGGTTTAGCATGATACTTTTACTCTTCCACACTCACACCGACCTTTGTCGTGCTGGAACCCAAACTCCATAACCCATTCTCGATGGAAAAGTTTACTATTCAATAACATTACCCGAAAAAGTACAGCGTTGAATACACGCCTCTCTCTCTCGCTCTCTTGCACACAGCCACTTGAAAACACATTTTTTATTATTCACGTGACAGATTGGTAATCTTGAAAATCTCCAAGTCTATTTTTTGGATATAAAGAAAACAGCACAGAATTACTTTTTTGCGCTTTCTGTTTTTTGCAAAATCTGTAAAATGCTGTCGTCTTCATCCTTTTCGCCACTACACACTTCGTCTTCTATTCATCCAAATCACGTTTCAGTGAAGGACTCCATGTCACTGTCTCTTGATTTGTTTGAAAAAAGGATAAGACAGTGCGAAGAGAAAGAAGAAGAGGCACGGAGACATGGACGAAAAAGAAAAAGGTATACAACTTATAATATTGCGCAAGTGGAAGATGTTTCATGCAATGGTAATCAAGGTGATGGGGGTATAAGGGACGGGTCTTCAAGTAATACACGTGAAAGTGACGACACGGAAAGGTATTTGGCACAAAAAAAGTCTCGCACCGCCGCCGCCGCCGAGGAGGAGGAGTCGCTATTCCTGCCTCTGCCGCTGCCGCCTGCGATTCAAGATAAATCTGAAAAGATTCACATACGGGACATTCTGACGCAAGAGATGAAAGAGAAGGACTCTTTGTGGTCTTCTCAGCCTCGAGTTCTACCACCCAACGTCGTACAGCACTCATACAGCAGCGACAAATACAATGAAGAAGATTATGGCGAAAGGTCTAGTGTACTGAGACTCGCGCACAAAGCGCACAGAAGTATTTCTCAAATTAGGAACAAAAAAAGCATCCAATTCACTTCAGAGAAGAACTTATACACACAAAGTAAGCCACGCCAAGCTCCAGTCAACATAGACTATCTGAGGCAATGCGTTTCATTGTGGAATCAATACAAAAAAGAATTAGCAGACAATGCTGCCGCGCCACCGAAAATGGAAAATATAATATCCCGCGCCGCCCTTGTCCAACACTACTCTCGCCAATGCGCGCTACACGAGAAACACGAAGTGCTCGAGTTTCCAACCAATAACCCTTCTTCCATAAAGGAGCGATTCGCTCTGCACATTTGCGCCGTCAAGACTTGCGCGGAACGAGCAGAGCGATTCAAACTAGGCTTTTGCCAAAAACACTACATGAATTATTATAGGCAGACGCAGTCGGAAAGACGCGAGGAAAAAGAGAGCTTTCGACTAAAAATCGACGCTCAAAGCAAAAGACTTTTTCATCAATTGTGCTTACGCCCAAAAAGCCAGTAAATTATCAAGTATTTTATTTTTTCGTCACTACCATTCAGTCTATTAAAATATACGGCGACGCACCGTCTCCACCATAAAATCACAATAAAATTCTACAAACTTTTAAAATAGTCGTGTAGAGAAATGGGATTAGCGGAAAGCAAAGACAAGGATGTTTCCAATTACAATACAGGATCGGGTGATATTCACATTGCCGTGTCGGCTGTAAACGGTGCGCTTACGAGCGTGGGTCAAGGCAACGAGACCGCCTCTTCGCAATACGGAGAGACTCCTTCAGTTAAATCTACCATTATGAAGAGAAACGGGACATGCTCAACAAGTGACATGGATGATAGTGTTGTAATTAATATAGAGGGAGACGAAGTCGCAGAAGGCGCAGACGGCGGCGGCGGCGGCGGCAGCGGCGGAGACGGCCTTTTCGATTCTTTGTTTGGAACAGAGGAGTCGTCGGAGATGAGTGATTTGATGGACTATGGATACACAAACGAAGATGATTTTCTACACGATTTACAGAGAGAAAATTCGGAAGTGGTGTGCATTGAGATTGCAAACTCTACGTACGCAGAAGTTTCTAGATTGAATAGGGCCGAAATGAAAACGCTCACTGCTCAAATCAACCAAATGGAACTGGAAGAAGAGGGTGATGTGTCCACGGCCTATAATATAGATAGAGAATTCATAGAGAAGGCCGAAAACGAGCTTCTGGAAGAGGGAGGTTGTGAAAATCTCAGCGAAAGCTCCAGTCAACAACCGTGCTATCTATCCATGTTCCCTTATTTGAGTGTGGGCAAAAACAAGCAAATCGTGAAACTCACCGAGGTGGTGTATGTGCGCTCCACACACCCAGCTGCAAAATTGTATAGAGACGTTCAAGAAAAATTCAATTACATGGTAGCAGACGCCGTAAGCGACGAAACAAAAGAAATAACAATGTCAGAGGTAATGGACGTCATAGACAATGAGGAAAAAGAGGGAAGAGAATTCTGCGCAGTGTCATCAGATGTATTTTTAGCCTTGGAATGCTTGTCTGAAAAGCATAAAAAGGCAATCGAAAAAATAGACGCATTCTTAGACGAATGTAAACAGGACACTAACGAATTCAACGCAACAGAAATTAAGAGCAGACTTCAGAAAATAAGAAATCTTTTACTAAACACGCAAGACGGCGAAAGCGACACGGAAGAAAAGCAAGGAGATGGCACTGAAGGCGGTGATGGAGGTGGGGGAGACGGGGACGGATACGCAACAAACACACCTTCTAGTCCACTAAAACACATCAGATCTTCTAATCCTATCTCAGGAGAAAGTTCAAACGAAATTCAATATCCTGATTTACTATAAATAAACAAAAACAAATTATTTTAATTTTCCATTTCCCAAACGCATTTCCGGGAAGTGAATGTCGTTTTTGGGAAAAATTTTTTTGTTGGATAAATTTACCCAGGGGTTTTCATCCAACAAAATATTTTTCCCACTGTCGATTTTGGGAAGTGAATGTCGTTTCCGGGAAAAATTTTTTTGTTGGATGAAAACGCCTCGTTTTCAACTGGGAAAC
>Ga0307983_1001183_pt1 | contig 11707 bp, 12 predicted proteins | sample OrgLakmetagen991_FD_201845 | JGI IMG/M metagenome (GOLD analysis project Ga0307983, IMG submission 201845) | Saline water microbial communities from Organic Lake, Antarctica - #991 | ecosystem: Environmental > Aquatic > Non-marine Saline and Alkaline > Saline | place: Antarctica: Organic Lake... | reverse complement strand
TCCCGTAATTAAAGATTTAAGATCTTGAAGTGGATTACCTAAATAAGTAGGGAGATCCATTAGCACTTTAACTTCAACACCTTTTGCATCTAATCCTAATGAAATCTCTTTTGGTCCTGATAGGTAACTAAGAGTTTCTTTCATTGACTCTCTTTCAGCTTCTCCAATACAGATTGTTTTTATAAGGTTGTTTGATCTTTCATCATTATCACAAAACTGATTATTTAATGTGTCTAGGTCCATTCCCATCTCAACAATTGATTCAAGATTTGAGATTATTTTATTCATTTTATGGTCACTTTCTAATCTTAAAAAATCTGGGTATCTTTTAACAATTGTATGAGTTTCTTCGTCCGTCAAATCTCTTCCAAGATCGAGTTCTTTAACTTTGATTTCATTGGTTAAGTTTTTAGCTCCATCAATGCTATAAGAAGTTAATAGTTTCAAGTAAACACTTTGAGCTCTAAGCCCACTTGCAATTATTTTAATATCAGTTAAATCAACACTTCTCTTTGTTCCTGGTAAAGCATTAATAGAATTCATTTCTTCATTCAAGTCACATGTTGTGTATGACCCCTCTTCATCTTCTTCTGTTTTACAATTTGTCTCATTTGCTGAGTTTTCAGTTTTTAGGTTAGTGAGTATCATATCAACATTACTATCAATTTTTTCTAGTTTCTCAACTGCAGCCTCTAGAGCTCCATCTACTTCAATCTGCATAAACTTTTTAGCATCTTGATAAGTCTTAATAACTGAGCTGCTTTTAGTTCCAATAATAAATTCTTTAAACTCAGGGTATTTATAGTAGTCCGTTAATTTTTTTAAGTTAGCTTCATATTCTGAAGGAGTATCCGACATGGGCCTGGCTCTTTCTCCAATCCCTCTAAGAGTTTCGTAAATTCCAGTGAAGGCACTGTAAAAAAGAGCTTTATCATTATTTGCATCAAGCTTTAGTGCTCTATCAAATAGCTCATTCGCATGAGCGAAGCCTACTGGATTGTTAACTAAGATTTCACCAATTCTAGATAATTTTGCAGAGTATTCAATATCGGATTCACTAGCACTCCTTTGAGTCGTTATCTCTGGATTACTTTTCTTTTGAGCCTCCATTTGTTCACATGAAAACATCATTAATGTCATTGGGATAAGTACTAGTGATCTCTTTTTCATTCTCTCTCCTAACATGTGCCTAACTTATAGACACATTTGATTTATCTAAGCTATTAAAATAACGGGTTTTTTAGTTTATATAATTAGATTAGAAGCAAACTAGGGGCCAAGAATGAATGTTTAATTGTATTTGTTCACTGGAATTATTAAATTTTTATTTTAAAGCCATAAGCCGATTTGATAAGATTGAGACTTTTTTAATGAAAAGATGGCGGAGAACAAGGGATTCGAACCCTCGAATGAGTTACCCCATTACATGCTTTCCAAGCATGCGTCTTCGACCACTCGACCAATTCTCCGTTGAAGCAGAATATTTTATTTTACCTAAGAAGTCTAACGATAGTTCTTTCGCTTTGCTCTAAAGAAGTTTGACAGTATTGATGCGCATTCAACGTGTTTATATCCACCATAAATATTAAATTGATGGTTTAAGCGACTATCAGTAGCAAAATTATACCCAAGACTCAAAGCACCACCTTTTTTATCATAGGCACCAAAGTATAGAGATTTGATTCTAGATTGAGCTATTGCACTCAAGCACATTGGACAAGGCTCGAGCGTTACCACAAGTGAACAATCTAGTAGTCTCCACGATCCCAAATTTTTAGCGGCTTTTTGAATTGCTAAGATCTCTGCATGTGCAGTTACATCGTTTGTATTTTCTTTTAGATTATATGCCTCTGATAGAATTTCCCCAGATGGAGAAACCACTATTGCACCTACAGGGACTTCATCCTCAAAGGCAGCATCCTTTGCTAATCTAAGTGCAATATCAAAGTAATATTCAATTTTTTTATTTGGTATCATTTTTATCGAATTTGCTTCTGAGTCTAACTTGTTTGTTGTTCTTCCAAATCTTTAGAAGTTTTAAATATATACTTTTAGTAATAACCTCATCAAAAGTAAATCTCACTCCATAGCGAAATGGACGTCCAGCAATTACTCCTTTATAAGTTTTCACTTTGCCTTTTAGAAGAAAATTTTGATCATCAAAGTTTACTTCTACAAATATTTCGCTATCAAGAGGAATGAAATCAAAACATTCAACACATGCACTATATCGTCTATAGTCTGTCAGTCTTGCTTTCATTACGCTTCCATCATATCTAATCAATGCTTTTAAATCTGCACGAAACTGATAGTCGTATTCCCACCACTGAACTCTTGGATAAAAAAGAGGGGAGGACATTGTATAACAGTTTAGAATAAGAAATATAAAAGCTAAAAAAGCGAGGTAGAGGATAAACATGTTACCCGTAACAAATGTAGATTGAAGTATATCTAGAAGTAGATAAACCAAGATTCCCAAACTTATTGTCCAGTATGCATAGTTTCTATTTCTTTGGGCCTTATAATAAAAGACGCTTCCCCATACTAAGAAAGTTAGTTCGATAAAATATGAAAAGCTAAAAATACTTCTTTCAGCAATTGCCGAGCATATACTCAAGCTAAACAAAAAGATTAGTAAAGCGTTTTGAGTTAAAATCGCCTTTCTAAAATCATCATTAATATCTTTTTCAAAAAATCTATTCATCTTTTGGGTGCTTCTCTTCTAATTCTTTTAAGGTTGTCTTAATAATATAGATCGGATCTTTATAACCTGTCTCTATCTTTATAGCATTCTCAACCTTTCGAGGTGTCATGTAAAATATTGTCTGATTCTCATCGATATCTTTAGTAAGGTTAAGCAATGAGTAATGTGAGTCTCGTCCTCTAAAATGCCTTACAGGTATGATTTTACGCATCTCAAATGATACTTTTGCACCGTACTGATATGTCTCAGCAACAAGTGGAAAATCCTTAGTCTGCTCCTTAATTGATTCAATTCTTTTGTTCCAAAATTTAATCTCATTAAGACGGCCAATTTTATCTTCTTGATACATAGTCTCTGGCAATATAATCACAGCTCTTAAAACAATTATTAAAAGGATAGATAAAGAAGATAGAAGTAAAACTTTTTTTCTAGAAGCCTCGGTTCTATCAAAAAGAATATACATCAATAAAATAAAGCATCCACAAGCTGAAACAGTCCAGTTTGCTTCTATTTGATTTCTAAATGAGACAAAAAACAATAATCCCAAGAAACCTAATACATTGAATGCCAATATTCGTTCTTTTGAATTCTTGAAATTGATTTTTCTTATATTTATTAAAAAAGAAAAAAAGATAAAGATTCCAAATAGTCCAATTTGGCTGGTTATATAGTTTAAAATATTCTTTAGCTCAAAGTGCTTTTCTGCTCTTCCAGTTAAGTGAAATTTAAAACTTATAAAATCATTTGTGTACTGCCAGTACATATGAGGCAAATAAAGTAAAACAGATCCAGCAACAACTAACCAAAAAGTTTTTCTTTTACAGACATGAGGTATAGCTAACACAGTTAAAATAACAACTAGAAGTCCATGGTATTTACTGTAAAACATTAAAGCGATTGTTAAAGCTAGAAGTAATGCATTCTTTAAAGTGTCTTTTTCTAAATACTTAAATGTTTGCTTGATAAAGAGCACTGAAAATAAAAGAAGGGGAGTATCTGGTAGAGCTAAAAAGCCAGAGGCTTGAACTAGCGGCAAGGAACAAGATAACATTAAAAAGATGTATGGCTTCTTTTTATTCGTCATTGTCCAAAGTGTATAAAGAGTGAGAATTGAAGCTATATTAAAAAATAATCTAACTCCAAATTCATTATCAAATAAGCTTGCTCCAGCTTTTATAAAAATGGCAACCATCGGCGGGTGATCGAAATATCCCCATGATAAAAACTGAGAATAAATCCAGTAATAAGCTTCATCGTATGAGAGTTCTACTAATCCGCCCATTAAGCAATTAATGAAAAACAAGAAGATTAGGAATATGTAGACTTTTTTAGTTGTGTTTATATGCGACATAGACTTCAATTTTATCACAGCATATTGCTTATAGGAACCTTGATAGTGTATGAGTAAATAATGAAAAACCTTAATTCTGAGATACAAATTCTTAAACAATTTCAAAACAAGCATATCGACCTTGTTGAGATTGAAGTTCTAGGTTCTATAGGACCAGATAATCTTCCAGTTCATGGGATTAGTATTGGATCCAATGATCCAACTCATCCAACTCTTGGCTTATTTGGTGGAGTTCATGGTCTTGAGAAAATTGGAAGCCAGCTTTTGCTTTCATTTATTGAGGTAATGGATTCAAGACTAGACTGGGACGATGACTTTAAGGAGCAACTCAAAACAACACGAATCGTTTGTATCCCTATGATTAACCCCTGGGGGTTAATTAATTTTAGCCGTTGTAATATTAACGGAGTAGATCTTATGAGAAATGCTCCTGTAGATGCAGAGGAGAAAGCCACTTTTTTAGTTGGTGGTCATAGAATTTCTAATAAGCTTCCTTGGTTTAGAGGAAAGTTGGATGAACCAATGGAGGTTGAATCTTCAATTCTTATGGATTTTGTACAAAAGAATATGTTTCAATCAAAAGTATCTGTTGCTCTAGACTTTCATTCAGGTTTTGGTCTAAAGGATCAGATTTGGTACCCGTACGCAAAATCAAAGAAGCCTTTCCCATTTTTGAATCAGTTTCTAAATTTAGCCAAAGTTTTTGAAGATACTTATTCTCATCATGTTTATAAGATTGAGCCACAATCACTAACATATACCACTCACGGTGATCTTTGGGATTATGCTATAGAACTTCATTCAAATTCAGAAAACTCTCACAATACTTTTATTCCTATAACGTTAGAGCTTGGTTCTTGGGCCTGGATTAAAAAAAATCCGATTCAGATATTCTCTTTATTTGGATTATTCAATCCAATTAAGAAACATCGCTATAACAGAATAATGCGGCGTCATATTTATTTAATTGATTTTCTATTTAAGGCAATTAGAAATGATAAGAGTTGGAATAAAATGGCGCACCCTGAGGGATTCGAACCCCCGACCTTCTAATTCGTAGTCAGATACTCTATCCAGCTGAGCCAAGGGTGCGCTTACTTAAGAACTATTTTTTAAGCCATATTCAACAGAATATCAAGACCTTAATTAGTTTCTCAAAAATCTTATAATAATTTTAATAAGTTACAGTTGAAAAAGAGTACTCATCAAAATACCATGTTTTATGAAAAAAATTGGAATATTAGATTCTGGAATCGGGGGATTTTCTATATTAAAGGATCTTATCGACTCCAACTTAGATGCTGAATATTTTTACATCAGTGATAATGATAATGTTCCATACGGTGAGAAGACTCAAGATTTTATCATTAATAGGCTTCGTTTAATGGTTAAAAGTCTTATTGGTAAATCTGTAGATGCAATTATAATTGCCTGCAATACAGCAACTGTTGAAACTATTAACCAATTAAGAGCTGAGTTTGATATCAAGTTCGTTGGTATTGAGCCCTACATTAATTATCTAAATCACTCAGAGTCCAAGAGATTAGCTCTTATTTTAACCAATTCAACCTTCAAATCAAAAAGATTTTCTTACCTAAAACAAACTCATGACCCAGAAGGTAAAGTAGAAATTTATCCATTAAAGAGTTTAGCCTTAATTATCGAGAGACTTCTCACAAACACATTTGAATCAATTAGAGCAGATGTAGATAGTGAACTTGATAAAATTGATTTTACTAAATATGATAACTTAATTCTAGGCTGCACTCACTATCCACTTATTAAAAACTACATTGAAACTAAGTATAATATAAAAACTATAGATCCCAACAAATCCGTTATTAAACATCTATGCAAAGAACTTTCACTAAAAGAAGGTCCACATAACGATATTTTTGCAATAGACTTAAACATACAAGATAGATGGATTCAATCGAACATTAAAGATTTCAAAATCTTTTTCTAGGAGTTATAAATGGATGCTAAAAGTCCCATTATTTTATTAACTGACAAAGTACTTACATGGTACGAAGTCGTTATTAAAAGTGTACCTAATATACTTGTTAGTATCGTTGTTTTATTTTGTTTTCTATTTGCATCTAAGATGCTTAAAAAGTTTTCTTACAAACCATTTCTAAAGCTTACTAAAAATCAGGTCCTTTCAAACCTGTTTAGTTCCGTGCTTTCAGTTTCAGTATTTATTATTGGATTCTTTATAGCTCTTGAGATTTTAAATCTTGAAAAAACCGTTGCCTCAATCCTTGCTGGTGCCGGTGTACTTGGATTAGCCTTAGGTTTCGCTTTCCAAGAGATTGCAGCGAACTTTGTAGCAGGTGTTCTAATAGCTTTCAGAAAACCCTACAGCATCGGTGATACTATAAAAATTGAAGGTTTCTTTGGACAGGTTACTGAGATAAATTTACGTGTAACAAAAATCATTGATATTGAAGGTCTAGATGTCATCATTCCTAATAAAGATATGTTCACGAAGCCTTTTATTAATTTTACGACAGTTCCAAAAAGAAAACTTATCCTAGATGTTGGTGTAAGTTATTCTGATGATCTTGATAAGGTAGAAGAAGTTACAAGAGAAGCCTTAAAAACAACGAAAAATATTATTGGAAATGAAGTAGAAGTATATTTCAAAGAGTTTGGAGATAGTTCAATTAACTTGAACGCACGATTTTGGATTAATTATCCCAACAATACATCTTATCTTGAAGCGAAACATGATGCTGTCAAAAAGCTTAAGAAAGCTTATGATGCAAATGGAATATCAATCCCATTTCCTATACGAACATTGGATTTCAATAAAGGTGCAGTTGAATTACTCAAAAATCGACAGGTTTAGCTTATATTTTTTTCCTATCCACATAACATAGTCGGTGTGATCTTTAAGGTCATCACCGCTAAGTCCATGAATAAAAAAAGTTAATCCTTCATGGTTTTTAAGAAGCCAGGGGATCATTACATTTAAATCAGAGGTTTAAAAAAGAAATTGGCAACTCCACACTGGGTGAGGACCGACGGGTTTCTTATGGGCCGTACCCACTGATACATAGTCAAGAGTTTTTGCTTTTTCAATAATCTTTAGTGCAGATTGGTATGAATCTTCATTGTAATAGAGATGCGCGTGAAATGCTTTCATTTGTTTAAGTACATTAATCCATAAGATGTGGCCATGTCACTAAAGAAATCTGAGCCTGATATTCCATTAGGAGAAGGCGATACGGCAGCACCATTCATACTTCTAGTACCTATAGTCTCTCCTGACTTTTCTAATTTTTCTACAAGCAGCTTTCTCACCGCTCTCTCGTTTGGAACAGCCTGGTCAGAGTTCTTTAAGACAAACGCAACAATAGACGTTGCGTATGCATCAGTTTGAGTCTCTCCCGTTCCCAGTATAAAGTCAGAGCTCCATCCACCATCTGCATTTTGTTTTGATTTTATTTCTTTTAATAGTTTATTTACTTTTGCAATCGATAAAAATGAATCGCCTCTAGCTTCCGCATTTGCCCAAAGTCCAAAAAGCTTATTATGATTAGACTGACTCTCGAATTCTTCTGCAAGATACTTATAGGTTTTTTTAAGTTTTGAGCTTGCCTGACTCTCAACTAAGCCACCCATTACACCGGCCATTGATGTTCCCCAGTAACCGCTATTTTGCGATTCATGAGGTCTCAAACCAAAGTGATCTAGCCATTCGAAAGATCCATCTTGTTTTTGTCTCTTCCACATAAGGTTGTATGCATCTTTAGCAAGGTCAGAAAGTCCTGCGTTCCTAGCAACTAGTTTTTCTGCCATAACAACTGAAGAGGCATTTAAAACAACCTCTGTTGAGTAAGACTTATTAAGTTCATACCAAGGAAGGTTATCAGCCTCCACAAAACCGTCTCGCTTAAAGTTATCTGTTCTTTTTTGTACTAACTCTCTTATATAGTTTTTTTTAGTTAAGAGATTATCTGCCGCACCTAACATCATATAGGGAAGAGTTGTGTGGCAAGATAGACATTTTTGTGAGTTTCGTACATTAGTATTTTCGAACCAATTATCAACACTTTTATTTAGATACTTATATGCATTTTTTGTAACTGCTTTTACCCGCACTGAATTCGTGGTGAGCTTGTTAGGTATAAAGACATCAAAACACTTATCTAGCGATTGAGCGTATACGGTATTTATCAGAAATATAGAAACAATTAGTAATTTTCTCACAAATCTTTATCGGTATACTCAACTAAATACTAAGCGAAAACCTCAAATTATTGAGTGTACAGTTTATGTACAAAATATTCATAGGGCTTGACCAACTAATCAACATTTTGAAGTATATTAATTGGAACTTTTGAGGATTTTCATTACTTTATATAGAAATAAGCCGCATCCCAGATTACTCGAGATGAAAGGGATGAAGTAGCATCAAAATACTTTTCCAATATTTCTTTTTTGTTTGTAAAAATTTTCTCTGCAGAATATAGAGAACTTGGTAGCTTATTATCTTGTAGAATCTTTATAAACGATCCGCAAATGTTCTTGTCAGTCATTAATTTCTTAAAAATTTCATTTAAACTTAGCTTAGACTTATGCCTTGGGTACTTTTCTCTGTAGTCTTGATAGAGATCGTAATTTGAGGATTCTACAGCTATTTGTTTGTTACACCTTTTCAAAGGATCAATTGCTCTAAGTCCTCTTACTTTTATTGCTCTAACTTTTTCAATAGAATACTCAGATTTAAATTTTTCTATAATTGAGGAGTGCATTGATAAAAGTGTCTCTATGCTTTGATCGCAGTCTTTGTTCTCTCTGATATTATCACTTACTTCTAATGTTATATTCTTTTCATTCTTTGAACTTGAAATCGAATAAGACCATTTTATTAAGCAGCTATAGCTTTCAATCCAGTAAGATCCAATAATTCCTCTATTTTTATTATTAAGGTTTACCTTGATATCTTTTTGTACATTGAAGTCTTGTTTCATTGATGTGGCCTTCTCTTTTTTAGTACAAGAGACGGTTAGTATCAAAATGGTTAGAACAATTAATTTCATAACCTAATATTAACATTATTTGTTTAGCTTTTAAAAGAATCGAATTTTAGACAATAAAAAACCGAACACAGAGGATCGGTTTTTTAAATGGCGGAAGCGGCGAGATAAGCACCCCACTATTTCTTTTTTAAGACTTATTTAGAGATTCTGAAATAGGATGATTTACACGAAAACAATATTTTCGTGCATTACGTAATTTAAATACTTCAATTCTATTTAGACGTCAATTGACATCATCCTAGAGGCCCAATTTTATTCGTTTTTTTCAATTAGATGTGAGTGTGCATTGCATTGGCCTTCACATCACATACTTATATTGATAATATATTTAAAGGCCAACGCAGGCCATCATTAAAAAGGAAAGCTGTGCTTGCAGAAAATACTCTATCTATAATTTCAAGCCAACAGAGCCAGGTAGTTACCTTTTCCTACACCAACTATAAGGGAATTCTTTCAAATAGAAGTGTACAACCTATCGAAATTAGATTTGGATCTACAGAGTGGCATCAAGATGCGCAATGGTTGTTAAAGGCTTTCGATCTCGACAAGAATGATATCCGAGAATTTGCAGTCAAAGATATAAAAAACTGGAATTAGTACATAATTCTTAATTTGATACAATCAATTGTAATTTTCCCTTTTATAAAATATATAACAGTATGTTTAATGAACAATCTATTAGAAATGCAAATCTGGATGAATTCCTCCCTAGGCTTATAAACAAAAATCGGGGTGGTTTAAATCAGAAGAAAGGTGCTAGATATGAGGACTATTTCGCATTATACAAAATTGTAGATTGTGCAGTAAACGGACACCAAGAATCAAAAATTAAAGAACAAGCTGAATATACTTTTGTTGATGATTTAATCATAAAATATAATAGCCACAGCAGTTTTTTCCAACTTAAAAATGTAAAAAAATTAACTTGGAACAGTAATAATCTTTTAAATGACTTTGAAAATCAATGCCGTTTAGAAAAATCAAAGAAAAAAGACTTTAATCTAGTTCTTGTTCTAAGCTCAGATAAATTATTCACTAAAATGACAGATATGCCTTCTGATGACTATTCAAAGACTTATGTGAAATATTTTCCAGAGTCAAAGAATATTGAAAATCTAATTTTTCAACTGAAGAACTTCGAAAAATGGCTAACCGATCTATCTGCAAAATCTGAACCGAGCTTAATGGATTTAGAATATCTTGCGAAAAATATACTATCAGAGTGGTTAGACTTAAGTTCAGATAAAAATTTCGTTACCGTAAGTAAAATCATTAGTAGAGCTTCAAACAGGGCAAGTACTCCAATTAAAAGTAACTGGAATACAGATAAAAGTTGGCTGAAAGTTGAAAAAATCTTAGGTGTAATCCCCAATCTGACATATACTGTAAAAAGAGGTATTTTTGAGTATAAGCTTGGTAAATACGACACAGGATTAGTTGACTATAAGCAAAGCAGTATAAACTTTAAAAACTTTATCAATAGAATCTTAAATAACCAACCTTCAACTATTGAAGAGTTTGAGGAGTGCCTTTAATGAAAACGGTAAATCGCAAGTTCACAAAGCAAGCCTCTAAAGAAGATCGTTTTATTATTTCTAAACTCTCAGACAAATCCAACATAAGCTCATATAAAAAAAATATGTTTTTGCTTGGGATGAATTTAGGAAATTTAATTGTTAGAAAAAATCCAAATGTTAAATATTTCTACCTAGTCTGCACCGTAGAAGATGCTGACTTTTTAGCCAGAGGGATTATTGAATCACTTAAGCTCAACGATAAATTGGTAAATATTTCTTGCTTCTGGAACAGTAGAGAGACTGCAGGCACTATTGGTAGAATTTCACCTGTAATTCGAAAATATGTTGAGCCATATAACCCCCCCAAAGGTGTCCCAGGAACGCTTATTGTTGTTAAATCACTTATATCTGGTGCCTGTGTGGTGAAAACAAATATTAAAGAGATCATTTCAAATGTAAACCCAGAGAATATAATTATCGCTGCTCCGATAATGCATAAAGATGCAAAGAAGAAACTTGAAAAAGAGTTTGATAAGGACATAGTACAAAGGTTTAAATATTATAGCTTTGCTACAGATAATGAAAAATCAGATGAAGGTTTAGTCTTACCTGGACTTGGAAATGTCTATAAACTCCTAGGTTTGAAAGACCAAAAAACAAAAAACAGGCACACGCCTTTAACAGTTAAAGAAAGGCGATCATTTTACTTAAGTGCAAACTAGAGAAACAAACAGACTTTTCTATAAAAGCTTTCAAGAACACGATCATGCCGACTGGGACTATGACTACCTAGGACAAACAGTTAACAATTCATTTTCTTCAAACATTTGCCCTAACTGTAATTCAGATTTTTCTAGCTTTAAAAATATTAACAAAAAATCTGTTAGCATCGATAACAACTATGGAGACATAGCAACATTCTTGGTGTCTTGTAAATCCTGTGGATGGTGGCAAATTCGCCAAGAACACACGGCTCTTCTCGTTCCAGAGTGGGAAGCAGTGCGCTCCGACCAAATTAGTTAAGTAAACATAGACTCATTTTCTGATAAAATAAATTTGCTACAACAAATTTTATCAGGAGAAAAGA
>Ga0307983_1001181_pt1 | contig 11720 bp, 11 predicted proteins | sample OrgLakmetagen991_FD_201845 | JGI IMG/M metagenome (GOLD analysis project Ga0307983, IMG submission 201845) | Saline water microbial communities from Organic Lake, Antarctica - #991 | ecosystem: Environmental > Aquatic > Non-marine Saline and Alkaline > Saline | place: Antarctica: Organic Lake... | reverse complement strand
GGGTCACGTTCAAAAGTTGGGGAGAAGGCTTAAATTTGTAAGAAAAGTCAAATGGAATCTACTGTTTTATCATCGTTTTTACCTTCTGGCTTATTAGACTATTTTGATATAGTCTCTTTTAAAGAGATGGGAGATCTAAAGTCAAAAAAGGATTGCTTTTATATTTATTTGGATGAAAAGAATGAGCTACCTGAGTCATATAATTCATTTCCCTTTGAATCAAAAGGTTTTTATAAACGTACCAAAGTACAAGACTTTCCTATAAGAGGTAAGGCTGTATATTTGTGTATAAGGCGTCGTAGGTGGCGTAACAAGTTAGATAAGTCAATAGAGATAAAAGGAGACTACTCCATTTTAGCTGAAGGATCAAAATTAACGATTGAACTTTCAGCTTTTTTAAAAGGTACAGGTAGAGACCCGAGAAGATACGATCGCTAACATAGCTAGTTATCATAGAATTAATCCTGGTTTACTACGAAGACATTACAAGAAAAAGGTGAGTGGATATAAGGAGTGGGAACAATTGAGTCATGCAGAAAACTATCTAATTTACCCACAAAACATTGGAAAGCATTTAAGTATTGACGAATTAAGTTTATCTAAAGGAGAGCTTTATACTTTTGTGACTAATAAAGATGGTAGAGGTAAGAAGAACACTTTAGTTGCTTGTATTAAAGGCACAAAGAGCCAAGATATTATTGATGTTTTAACTAAAATACCATTAGAACAAAGAAAACTAGTCGAGGAAATAACTCTTGATATGGCTAACAATATGCAATTAGCTGCAAGAATTAGTTTTCCTGAATGTGAATTAGTTACCGACCGATTTCATGTAGTAAAACTCGTTATGGAAGCCTTACAACATTTGAGAATAAAGTACAGATGGGAAGAAATAGAGAAAGAAAATAAAGCCATTAAAACAGCAAAAGAGAAAGGGCTTGAGTATAGCCCTACAAGCTTAGAAAATGGAGATACACCAAAACAATTATTAGCAAGAAGCAGATACATTATAGCTAAGAAAGAAAACGAATGGACTGAAAATCAAAAAATAAGAGCTGAACTACTTTTTAAACATTATCCTCTTTTGCAGAAAGCATATAAACACACTCTTATGTTCAGAAATATCTATGAGCAAAAAGAAAGTTCAATTGCTAAAGCTAAATTCTTAGAATGGGTTGATGATACAAAAGATCTAAAAATTACAACATTCAATACCGCAGCAAACAGTCTAATCTATCACTTAGAAACCATCTTAAACTTCTTTACAAATAGAAACACAAATGCCAATGCAGAATCATTCAATTCCAAAATAAAGCTCTTCAGAGCTAATTTAAGAGGAGTTGTTGATGTTAAATTTTTCCTCTTTAGATTAGAGAAACTTTTTGCTTAGTCCCCATAAAATGAACGTGACCCGAAGATTCACTTGATCAATCTGGTTATTCTGTAAGTATGAATGCAGCTGGAGACCGAATAGCGATTGGAGCGAACGAAAATGATGGAAATGGAAGTAATGCAGGTCATGTACGAATGTTTCAATGGGATGGAATTTCTTGGGTTCAAATGGGTGCAGATATAGACGGAGAAGCAATCGGTGACGGTTCTGGCAGATCTGTAAATGTGAATGGACTCGGAGATCGGTTAGTGGTTGGAGCTATCTTTAATAATGGAAATGGAACCGGGTCAGGGCATGCAAGAGTTTACCAAAATAATTTATCTACAAATATTAGTGAAGTTGAAAACGAGAGTTCGGTTTCAATTTACCCCAACCCGGCAAATGAGAGTCTAACTCTAGAGACTCATCGTTCCGTTGGCGAAATAGCTCAAATCACAGCTATAACAGGAGCGTTACTTTTTGAATTCAAAGTCACAAAAGCACAAGAAAAAATAGATGTGAGTGGTTTTCAAAATGGGATTTACTTTTTGAAAATAGGAGAAGTAACAAGAAAAGTGATTGTTGCGCATTAGAAACTCTTCATTACCGTTTTGCATTTTGATCGTTTTCCTCTTTCTTTTGTTAAGGATGTCTTAACAATCTGCCTAATTGGTTGTAAATCTTCAACACCTCGAAAACCATCGTTAAATTTGTGAAAATCAATAGGAAATAAAACCTATAAAACAGATCACATTAATTCAGGACACATTCATGCCTAAAAATAAAAACGCTAAGCCTAATTCTTTGCAAGAAAAGGTTTTAAGTGTATTTCGTGCCAATCCAACATTGGCGATGAATTACAAACAAGTATCTAGACAACTTAAAATAACCCAAACCTCGAAAAAGAAAATCATTGCAAAGGTGCTGTTCGAATTAGAGGCAAACGAAGCTTTAATAGAGGAAAAGCCCGGCAAATTTAAATTGGTGAACCACGAATCCAATCTCGATAAGCTGGTTGGTAAAGTAGACATGACCACCAGCGGTTCTGCTTATGTTGAGGTAGAAGGTTTGCCAAACGATATTTACATTGGAGAAAAAGACTTAGGAGTTGCATTGCATGGTGATGTGGTGGAGGTTGCTGTTTTACGCGTGAAGAAGAATGGAAAGCCTATTGGTAAAGTGGTGGAAGTAATAGAAAGATCCCAAACTGAATTTGTAGGAACCTTACAAAAATCTTCAAAATTTGCTTTTTTAATCCCCGATAGTAAACGAATGGCAGTGGATTTATTTATTCCTTTGGACAAGCTGAATGGAGCGAAAGATGGTGAAAAAGTAATTGCAAAAATGACACATTGGCCAAGCGATACCGACAGTCCTTTTGGGGAAATAATTCAAGTTTTGGGAAAACCCGGAGAGAATGAAACCGAAATGCACTCTATTTTAGCGGAATATGGTTTACCAATTAAGTTTCCAGATGGAATAGAGGCGGCAGCAGAAAACCTGGATGTTAGCATTAAAGAATCAGAAATAAAAAAACGAAAAGACCTAAGAAAAGTAACCACGTTTACCATTGACCCTTCCGATGCAAAGGATTTTGACGATGCCCTTTCCTTGCAAAAATTACCTAATGGCAATTGGGAAATTGGAGTGCACATTGCCGATGTAAGTCACTACTTGAAAGAAGGTAGCGCTTTAGACAAAGAAGCTTATGAACGAGCAACTTCGGTTTATTTAGTAGATCGAGTGGTGCCCATGTTGCCAGAGGTTCTTTCTAATTTTGCTTGCTCCTTGCGACCAAATGAAGACAAATATTGCTTTTCAGCCATATTCGAAATGAGTGAGGACACAAAAATTCATAAGCAATGGTTTGGTAGAACGGTAATTCATTCCGATAGACGATTCGCCTATGAGGAAGCGCAAGAAGTAATTGAAACTGGAGAGGGGGGTTATAAAGAAGAAATATTGACTTTAGATCGACTAGCAAAGCAATTGCGAAAAGATCGCTTTAAAAAAGGATCCATCAATTTTAACACGCTAGAGGTTAAGTTTAAATTAGATGAGAAAGGAGAACCGTTGGGGGTGTTTTTAAAAGAACAGAAAGATTCCAATAAGTTAATTGAAGAGTTCATGCTTTTAGCCAATAAAAAAGTGGCTGAGTTTATTGGAGCTAGAGCAGAAGAAACCCAAGTGCAGCGAGTTGGTGGAATGAAAGATCCAAAACCATTTGTGTATCGAATCCACGATAGCCCGGACCCAGAAAAATTGCAAACGTTTAGTGAGTTTATAAAAAAATTCGGTTATCGAATTGACACCACTTCGCCACGAGGAATTTCAGATACATTAAATCGCTTGATGACAGACGTTCAAGGAAAATCGGAAGAAGCGCTGATTTCTCAATTGGCCATTAGAACCATGGCAAAGGCGGTTTATTCTACCGAAAATGTTGGGCATTATGGTTTAGGGTTTAAATTCTATTCTCACTTTACCTCTCCTATTCGACGCTACCCAGATGTAATGGTGCACAGATTGTTGCAATATTATTTGGATGGTGGAAAAGCGGTTGATTCGGTTGCCTTAGAAGAGAAATGCAAGCATTCTTCCGATCGAGAGAAGTTAGCGACAGAAGCAGAACGAGCAAGCATCAAGTTTATGCAGGTTAAGTTTATGCAAGATAAAGAAGGCGAAGTGTTTGGCGGAGTTGTTTCCGGAGTAAGCGAATGGGGAATTTTCGTAGAATTGGAGGGTAATAAATGTGAAGGTATGGTTCGACTGCGCAGCATGAAGGACGACTTTTACAACTTCAACGCAGACAATTACGCAGTAGAGGGAAAGCGCAGCGGCAGAATATTTAGAATTGGCGATGAGGTAACCGTGAAAGTTTTGAAGGCAGACCTTTCTAAAAAGCAATTGGACTTTGAGTTGTTGAATGACTTTTAATTAGGGCCTTTAAATTGTTTTAGCCCCAAAAGGTAAAATTCATTTTGTTTAATTATTGTCTGTTCGGGTTTAAAACTATCCACTAGAGTAGGCTACTTTTAATATCTTATTCAAAGCAGATTTGGAACTTTTCCTTTGATACCTTTGTTCCCCTAAAAACAAATGAAGCAGTGGCAAATTTATTCAAGAACAAAGCAGATCAAGAAGTAAAAATCGGAAAGCCAGACTGGTTAAAAACGAAAATTTCTTCAGGAAAGGAATATCGAGAAACAAAGCAGGTGGTTAAAGATCACAAACTGAATACCATTTGTGAATCAGGTAAATGCCCCAACCAAGCGGAATGCTGGAGTGCAGGTACGGCAACTTTCATGATTCTAGGTAACACCTGCACTCGGTCTTGCCAGTTTTGTAACGTAGATACAGGAAAACCGGAAGCTGTGGACCCGTTTGAGGCCCTGCGAGTTGCCAAGTCTATTAAACTAATGAACCTCAAGCATGCCGTTATTACCTCTGTTGACCGAGATGACCTGAAAGATGGTGGAGCTGATGCTTGGAAAAGAACCGTGGAATTAATTAGACAACACAACCCAGGAATTACTATTGAAACCCTTATTCCAGATTTTAAAGGGGAGTGGGAAAATTTGAAACCAATCATTGACATTGCACCTGAAATCGTTTCGCACAACATGGAAACGGTTCGTAGAATTACTGCAAAAGTGAGAATTCAAGCAAAATACGATAGGAGTTTAGAAGTGTTAAAGCGCTTAAAAGACGGGGGAATCGAAAAAACTAAATCTGGTATAATGGTAGGTTTGGGCGAATTCAAAGAAGAAGTATTGGCTACCATGGATGACTTGAGAAGCGTTGGCGTAAGTATAATGACCATCGGGCAATACATGCAGCCTTCGAAAAAGCACTTACCTATTTCCGAATTTGTTCATCCAGATGTGTTTGCTTTTTACAAAGAAGAAGGAATGAAAAAAGGATTTACTCATGTTGAAAGTGGACCGTTAGTGCGGTCTTCTTATCATGCGGAGAAGCATCTTTAAGGATTTTCTCTTTTGTACTGATTATATTTTTTCACGAACTTGGGCAATTGCTCTATGGCATCTTTAGGCTTCATTGAGCTAACGGTCTTATATAGTTCACTATAATCTGCAATTAGTGGTAAGAATATGTCTTGAAGAGTTTTTTTACTCCTTATGCACGAGTAATAGCTTGAGTCCTTTTCTTTAATTAAATATTCTTCAAGTAATCTTGAATAGTATGTTGTCCCGCCCCCGGCACCCATCGTTTTACTTCCCGATTGCTGGGCTGTCCGTTTGTGAAGGTATAAATGAATGGCTCCTGTATCTAAAACTTTTGCAAAGTCTGATTTGTACTTAATCAGCGGAGTTACAAGAAAGTTGGTAACTAATGCGAAACTATCGGGACCAATGACGAAACTAGACATGTCTCTTTTGTCTAGCTTCTCAACTTTATTATCTTCAACGAAGAACTTAATTTTAGTGCCAATTCCTGCGGGCTTGGTATATTTGATTTCAATCGACCCGTTGTGTTTTGTTCCTTCTAAATCCCAATAATAACCTTCGAAACGCGGCACTTCTTTTTTTTCTAATAGCTGAGCATGACACAAAATAGGAAAAGACAATAAGAGGCTGAGAATTATTTTCATTTAGCTAAAGTGCTTTTCGAATTGAGCTATTAATTTATTTTGCACTTCACGAAAGTCTATTTTTTTACCCAATTCCTTTTCTAAGGAAGTAACCGATTTGTCGTCTAATCCACAAGGAACAATGTGGTCAAAGTAACTCAAGTCTGTATTGATGTTAAATGCTAATCCGTGCATACTCACTCCACGACTCACCTTTAATCCAACAGCACAAATTTTTCGGGCTTTATCATTACTCGCATCCATCCAAACACCACTCGCGTCCTCAATTCGTTCTCCTGTTAATCCATATTCTGAGATACAATCTATGACGCATTGCTCTAGTTTGGCCACAAATTCACGAATACTAATGTTATAATTTGCAGTATCGAAAATTGGATAAGCTACGAGTTGTCCTGGGCCATGGAAAGTGATATCTCCACCTCGTTTCGTTTGATAGAATTCTGCACCTGTCTCTTCTACAGGAACTTTAAGATTACCACTATCTCCAGATTTTCCTAAAGTGTAAACAGGAGTGTGCTGCAACAGAATCAATGTATTAACTGTTTTTTCTCCTTTTGCTTTTTTTTCGAGTTGAGCGTTAAAGAAATTCTCTTGAAACATTAGAGCATCAAGATAGTCGGTTGGTTCGAGAGTAATTAAGGTATAACTCATTTTGTAAATTTAAACATAAAGGTCTTACATTTAAACTTCTGTGTACTTTCGTTTCAGATAAGATTCTACTTGTAAAAAATGAAAAAGAAAAAGGTTTATGTGGTGTGGAAGGGTAAAAAGAATGGAGTCTTTACCTCGTGGGATGAATGTAAAAAAAGTATTGATGGCTTTAAAGGTGCGGAATACAAATCCTTTCCCGACTTAAATTTAGCAACCAAAGCTGCGCAAGAAACTTACGCTAAACACAAAGGAGTAGCACAACCTAAGGTTGCCATTTCTGCAGAGAAGCGAGCGTTAATTGGTAACCCTAATTTGAATACCATAGCGGTTGATGCTGCTTGCAGTGGAAACCCTGGGCTTATGGAATACCAAGGGGTAGATACAAAAACTAAAAAAGTAATTTTTAAAAAGGGACCTTATAAAAACTCCACCAACAATATTGGTGAGTTCTTAGCTTTAGTTCATGCTCTTGCCTTACTTAAAAAGAACGATAACGCTAGCCCAATTTATTCGGACAGCAAAATTGCAATTGGCTGGGTAAAGCGAAAGCGTGTAAATACAAAACTGGTAAGAAACGCGGCAAACGAGGACTCTTTTGAGTTAATCGATCGAGCATTAAAATGGTTGCATACGAACGACTACCAGAATAAAATCCTAAAATGGGAGACCAAAGTGTGGGGTGAAATACCCGCAGACTTTGGAAGAAAATAGAGCTTACTCTAAAGCTCCTTCGATCATCTTTTTTAAGTTTCCATTGGTCTCAACCTCTTTAAGCTCTTTTAGGGCATCGGTAACTTTCTCATTCATTGCTTTTGTTTCTGTCAGGGTGTTGTTTATTTTCTCCTTAGCAGCGCTATCTTCTGTTTTTGCTATGTCTGCATTTAATTGTTCTATTGCGCTAGCGTTTTTAGTTTTCATTTTAATCAATGAGTTTAAACCTGCCATCCGCACAAACCAAATGCCTGTTCCTTTGCTATTTCCCACTAAGGTTGGAAGTGCTTTCTCAACTACTGCAAATTCTTGTTTATCTAGAAAGTCTCCGTAACTATTCATTAAGCCATATTTTCCAAAACCACTTGCATTTTTGATGGCTTCTTCAAAAAATGCTTGCCTTTGTGGGCTACCATCTTCGGCATAAATGTTGGCAACGGTAGAAAGTATTGCTGCATTCTCCTCTTTCTCTAACCGCTCTGCCAATAAAAGACCTTGCTTCGCATCCTTATTATAAACAGCATCTAAGGTAGCTGAAACAACATAGTAAGATAAGTCCTCGGTTCTTTCGTTCAAGTATTCCATTTCTACTTCTTCTATAAAGTATTTTGAAATGGCCGCTATTGCCGCAGCTCTATTGACTGACTTATCATCTGCCTTTGCAATTTTCTTTAGCGTTTCTAATGTTTTGGCTGGTCTCTCTTTTGCTAATTTTTTTGCCGCTTGTATAGCAGTTTTTCGAACGTTCCAAAAATCGTCCTGCATTGCTTTTTCGATTAAATCTAAAGAAGCGGAATCCTTCTGATTTTTAATCAACTTTATCGCTTCTTTTTTGTCTAAAAAGTGATTTGCATTATTGTACAAGGCAATTGCTTCTTCTCTTTCATAATTTTGGTCTATATCACCTAGCAACACCTTATCTACATCAAAGTTGACTAAAAGTGGAGCTTCACTTATTTCAAATTCAACTACTTCCGTTCTATTGGTTATTCTAATTTCCTTTTCTCGAACCAAGCCATTCGCTTGCAAAACATAAAGTGTTGTAGGAATTTCAAAGACCTCAGGAACATCCGGACCGTCTTGAGTTTGTTTAATGGTAACTGTTAATTTACCCTCAGCAAAACTTTTTTCAACCTCAATTATTGGGTGTCCGGCACTCAAAAACCATTGGTTAAAAAACCAGTTTAAATCTTGCCCAGTTACTTCCTCAAATGCCAATCTTAAATTGTGTATTTCAACCGTCTGAAATTCATTATCCTTTAGGTAGAGGTTTAGTCCGGCAAAAAAAGCATCGTCACCAATGTAGTTTCGAAGCATGTGTAAAACTCTTCCTCCCTTTTGGTAAGAATGAGAGTCAAACATTTCCATTTCGTTGCCATAGTTGAATCGAATCAATGTTTCTTTGTTGACTCTAGATTGACTCAAATAAACATTTAAATCTCCATCAATGTGTAAGTCTGCTTGGTCTTTTCCATATTTGTGCTCGTTCCATAAATACTCCCCATAGGTTGCAAATGATTCATTTAAAGGTAGATTTGACCAAGATTCGCAGGTAACTAAATCTCCAAACCAATGGTGAAACATTTCGTGAGCAACAATATCTTCTCCTGCATTGTCAATCAAAAAGCGTTTGTTGCCTTGAATAAAATCACCAAAAATAACAGCTCCAGTATTTTCCATAGCGCCAGAAACGTAATCTCTAACGACTACTTGATGGTACTTGTCCCATGGGTAATCGTAGCCTAATTTAGTAGAGAAAAACTCCAGCATTTCAACGGTGTTTGGGTAAATCTCTTTGGCAACGTCGGCATATTTTTTCTCTACGTAATAATGAACAGGCTTGCCTCTCCACTCTTCTTTTGCAATAGCAAACTCCCCAACAGCCATCATAAAAAGGTAAGGAGCATGTGGTAGTTTTTGCTTCCAGTAATCTGTTCTTGTACCGTCTTGATTTTCCGTTTGAAACATTAACTCTCCGTTAGAAAGAGTAGCGTAATTGGAGTCTACAGTGATGTAAATTTCTTGAGTTGTTTTTTCATTTGGCGAGTCGATGGTAGGAAACCAGCACGAGCTAGACTCTGTTTCGCCCTGTGTCCAAATTTGCTTTGGCTTGTTTTCAATGGCTCCGTCGTTGTTTATAAAGTACAACCCTTTGTCGCTAGTAATGGCAGAACTCCCGCCTGATTCCAGCTTATTTGGCATGGCAGTGTAATCAATGAATATTTTATAGGTGTCTGATTTTGTATAGGTTTTACCAAGGCCAATTTTTAAAAAAGCATCGTCATACAAATAGTTTAATGGAGACCTTTTACCAATCTGATCTACCATTGCAACTTCATGAATTTGAAACCCTTTTGCATCTAATATTAAACTATCCGTAGCATAAAAATGTGGTTTGACCGTCAAGTTTGCTCTTCCATATAAGTAGGCGCTATCCCAATTAAAACTAACCTCTAATTTGGTGTGCAATACGTCACTCACTCTAGTCTCTGAAGCTCTGTAAATTTCTCTTGGGCTATTCGCTTCGATGTTAACGGTATCAAGAGTAATGAACTCGGTAGCTACTGCGGTCGGCTCGGTGGTTTTACAAGCTTGGAAAATGCTTACTAAAGCGATGATTGTTAATGGAATAATTATTTTTCTCATGATATCTAAATTTGCGCTGCAAAAGTGCATTTTTAACTTAAGATTAACAAGTTGAATATGACGAAGGGTAATTGCATAAAATGTATCTTTGTGGCATTATGAGTGAATTGAAGGTAGAAATTGAGAATGGAAATAATTTTTCCATAGAGCAATTAACAGAAAGTACTGCGGAACTGAATGGAGTGTCCATAAACTGGGACCAGATTGAAGTTAAACCTGGAAAGTTTCACATTATAAAGGATAAAAAATCCTATTCAGTGGAAGTTATTGGAGCAGACTTGGCGACAAAGACCTTCGAATTGAAAGTCAACAACAACATTTATAAAACGAAAGTAGAAGACCGCTTCGATTTGCTATTACAGCAATTGGGAATGGACAACCTTGTTAGTAATGTGGCAAAAGAGCTAAAGGCGCCTATGCCAGGATTAGTTCTTAAAATTGAAGTGAAAGTAGGACAAACCGTGAAAGAAGGAGAAGCTTTAGTCGTTTTAGAAGCGATGAAAATGGAGAATGTATTGAAGTCTCCGGCAGATGTTGTTATTAAATCTATTGGCGTAACCGAAGGTAATGCCGTGGAAAAAAATGAATTATTAATTGAATTTGAATCTTAAAAAACAACAAACATGAAAAAAGTAAATATTATAGCAATAGCCTTAGGTGTATTTTTAGCTTCTTGTGGAGACACAGCAAAAAAGTCGGAAGAAAAAGAAATGTCTCACGATGAAATGCATGAGGCTGGAGTGGATCATGATGATCACAGCGATCACGATGCTATGGCAGAAGAGGCTGAAGAATCAGAATTACTAGCTATTCCGGAAGGGGCGAAGGTATTTTTTGCCAACCTAAAAGATGGGCAAACGATTACTTCACCAGTGAAAATTGAATTCGGTGTGGAAGGAATGGAAGTACAGCCAGCAGGAGAGTTAAACGAAGGAAAAGGGCATCATCATATTATTATTAATGGTGGACCACTTGACAGAGGAATAATTGTACCGGCAGATTCTGTAAATATCCATTTTGGAAAAGGGCAGACCGAAACGGAATTGGATTTACCAGCAGGGAAGCACATGTTAACCATGCAGTTTGCTGACGGATATCACCAAAGTTATGGCTTGCAATTAAGTTCTACCATTAGTGTGGTAGTAGAGTAAGCAACAAAAGAATTAACTTTAAGCCATGCAACATCGAAAGATTTGCATGGCTTTTTTACGTCAAAACGTAACAAGATGAAACGATTAATAATTGCACTTTCCACCAGCCTATTTTTTATGTCTTGTGGACAGTTTTCAGGGAACGAGAAAAAGGAAATAGAAACCGTTTTGGCATTAGATGAGGGAAATGCTATTGAAAAAAATGGAGTTTATTTGATTCCAATTATAAATGAAGTAGCAGAGAAACCATTAAAGCTTAAGGCGGAAGTTCAGGAAGGAAATGTATTGACATTGCAATTTGACCTAAAGCTAGAACCTGACGAGCAGTTGCATTTTACCATAAATAACGGCCCTATTCGTAAAGCCAAAGGACCAGAAATTGCGGTAGAATTACTGGAAGGCAACAATGTGATTTTTGTCTGTTTGTCGAATACGATTGGAGTGAGCTCTACCTATTGGGTTAAAAACTACTTTTATGGGGAGGGAAGTGGAAGTTTTGACGAATCACAAACACATTTGTTTCAGCATTTAACTGCCAATGAGAAAGGAATTGTAGTCGATTATCAAATTATGAATT
>Ga0307983_1001177_pt1 | contig 11761 bp, 9 predicted proteins | sample OrgLakmetagen991_FD_201845 | JGI IMG/M metagenome (GOLD analysis project Ga0307983, IMG submission 201845) | Saline water microbial communities from Organic Lake, Antarctica - #991 | ecosystem: Environmental > Aquatic > Non-marine Saline and Alkaline > Saline | place: Antarctica: Organic Lake... | reverse complement strand
TGACTTTCGATATTACGGCCCCAACGGTGCCAGTAGTTTCAATTGTTTCTAACAATGCGTTGGACACCACTTTAGCTAAATCAAACGATACTATTACCGTTACTTATACCGTGGCGGATAATCTTGCCACTATGGCGACAATTAACGGCGCGCCAACTATTTTAAGCAGTCCAGCGGTAAGCGCCGGAGTGACGGTTGGAGCGGGAAATACGATTACGCGTTTAACAGACGGCTCTGAAACTTCAGAAGTAGTAGTTCCTTTCTCGTTCGCCGTACAAGATCAAGCTGGGAACGTGAGTGCTAACGTAGCGGCGACCACTGATGCTTCTCAAGTTCAATTTGATCGAACCGACCCATTAGTAACGTTAGTTCGAATTATTAGTATCAGTCAGGATGCTTCGGCCTTTACAGGCGATTTACCAACTTACTACGCCAAAGCGGGAGACAATGTACGTTTAGTCGTTCGAATGTGTGATTACGTTGATGGTCAAAATAATCCACCAACAGGAACTTTCTTCGGACAAGCCGTTACGCTCATTGACGCTGGTTTAGTCGGCGCTCCAGGCAACTGTACAACGCCTGAAGGAAATCTATCTCAAACACGAGACTGGAGAGGTATTTCAGATCCTGCCGATGGAGCCGAAGGCATTATCCCTTTTGACATTACCGTTAAAGACAATGCTGGAAATCAAGTCGCTAATGTAGCGACAACAACCGATGGTACGTCAGTAATCTTTGATAAAACCGCGCCAACCGTGCCAACGGATATGGTAGACCTTGGTGGAGCGGCTACGGCTGGCTTCAAACCGGCGCCAGATGCAGCCCTTTACACTTGGACAAACGATACTGACCCAGTGGGCGGCACGCCACTGTCTGGGGTGTACCAATTCGATGTTCGTTACAATAATCCGAATACGGGTATTAACGAACAAGTAACGCTCACCGCGCCTACTAGAAGCTTTGCACCAACAGCGATGATTCCGGATTTAGCGGCTTACAGCGTGAACATGAATGTACGAGATAAAGCGGGTAACGCTTCTGGTGAACAGGTGGTTTACACGCAGAAATACGGAATAGAAGTTACTGGAACGGTGCTTGATACCGAAACAGGACTGCCAATTGAAGGCGCTATTGTAGCGCTTATATCAGCCGCGGGTAATTCGTGTAATACTCCTGGTCAAGAAGTTTGTACGGCCGCCACTGATGCAGCGGGTAACTACACTTTAACCGTAGCGCCTAACAGTAAATATAAACTTGATGTCACTAAAACCGCTCGTTACTACATTGCTAAGTCAGACTTAGATATTAAAACAAGTGACGTGGTTTCAAATGTTTCACTACAACCAGTGGCAGAAGGTGAAATTCAAACTGGTAGCCAAGGAACAGTTATTATTACTGATGCAGAATTTAGTATTGGAGGTGTGCCTCAAACGACTTATATTAATGCTTTCAGTCAGTCTGGTGAAGTTACCACAAAGGTAACACCAGCTGGTATTGAAATTACCAGTTTTGGAACGATTACTGGAGTCACTTCAACGAATCCAAATGTAGTAATTGAATTTAAAGGGGGGAACACGTATTTAGTTAAAAATGCGGGCAATATTGTCAGCGTGAACGATAATACGAATCGCGGAAGCTCGGTAAGTAGCTCGTTTGTTTCAGGCTCTAATGGAGTTGGTATTAGACGCGCGCAAGGAGGTTCAAGTGCTGGTTTCCAAGCGGGAATGCGTCGTGAAGATCGTGTCGTTAACGGTCGCGGTTGGACTGAAGCGGAAAGTATGGCTTTTGCGAATCAGTTAAATCAAGGAACCGACTACCGGATTATGCAGCGTGAAAACCGTAATGGTTACATGGTCTTTGCCGGATACCAACACGGTCGTATGGCTATCGCTGATATGACGGGGAGTAACCCAATGCTTCGACTTAACAAACAAGTGGTTTTCCGAGGTCCACGTCGTGGAACGGAGAATACATTCAGAAATGTGGCTATTGCTGATAAGCAAGAGGTCGTACAAAGTTTATTTGGAGAACCACGAACTCGTGCCACTGACTTAGTGGTGCAGTCAGATACACGAGCGAAAGGCGCGCGACCAGACAATCCAACCACGATAACAGAATTAACCTACAATAACCCTGAAATCGAAGGTTTCGGACGACCTGATAGTGTTTACCCTGGCGTGATTAACAAGCGTGAAAACGATGACCGTTACGTTAACAAATTTGCGAAAGGAACCACACCAGCCACCGTCGCTCCGTCTCGATTACGAGGAAAAAACACAGACATGATTGTGTTTAAAGGAAACGGAAAGCGCAGTGGAAACAAATTGGTTTTAGGACAACTCTTTAACCAAAACCCAGAACTTATTACAGGCCGAACACGAGTGGTTCAGCGATAATATAAACTGCGAAGATTAAATTTAAACCGAGACTCAGGTTATGAGTCTCGGTTTTTTTAAGTTTTGGGTTAGGTATCTTCACTTGATAAAAATGCTTAAATAAGCGATAGTCGCGGCTGAATGAATACTTTTGGAAACCTGTTTCGGATTACGAGTTTTGGGGAAAGTCACGGTAAAGCCGTGGGGGTTATTATTGATAATTGTCCGCCGCTTATCGAACTGTGTGAAGCCGATATTCAGTTTGAACTTGATCGTCGCAGGCCTGGCCAAAGCCACATTACCACGCCGCGAGATGAAGCGGACCAATGTGAAATTCTATCAGGCGTATTTGAAGGGAAAACAACCGGCACCAGTATTGCCGTGATAATTCGAAATAAAAACCAAGAATCAAAAGACTACGGCAACATCAAAGATGTGTTTCGGCCGTCTCATGCCGATTTTGGGTACGACCAAAAATACGGTATTCGTGATTATCGTGGTGGCGGCAGAAGCTCGGCGCGTGAAACGATTGCCCGCGTGATAGGCGGAGCGGTAGCGAAAAAGGTTTTAAAAGAAAAATTGAACCTTGATATTTGGGGGTTTGTGGATCAAGTGGGCGAAGATAAATTCACCACTATCAATAAAGACTTTATTGAGCAAAACCCACTCCGAATGGCTGATGAAGCAAATTTTGCCACTACCTTGCAAAAAGTTGAAGCGGTTAAGCACAGCGGTGATTCGATTGGGGGCGGCGTACAAATTAGAGTACAGAATTGCCCGGTAGGACTGGGCTCCCCGGTTTTTGGAAAACTAGAATCACAGTTAGCGGGTGCCATGATGAGCGTACCGGCCACCAAAGGTGTAGAGTTTGGCGAAGGGTTTGCCTTAAGTGCCATGCACGGCAGTGAAGCCAATGACCCGTTTGTCGCTGAAGGGGATACTTACCGCACCGAAAGAAATGCCAACGGTGGTATTTTAGGGGGCATTTCAACCGGCGATGATATTTGGTTTCGCGTGGGGATTAAACCCACCTCTTCGATTATTAAAAAACAAACCACCGCGAACAAAGCGGGGGAAAATGTAGATATAGAAATCAAAGGTCGACATGACCCAATTTTAGTACCACGCGCCGTGCCGATTTTAGAAGCGATGACGGCGATGGTGATTTTAGACCACGTGATGTTACATAAAGGGCAGTGTGGATTATGAAAACAGCCCTCTTAATTCATGGAGCCTTTGGTTCGCCTGATGAAAATTGGTTTCCGTGGTTAAAACTAGAACTACAAAATCTTGGTTACGAAGTTCATGTGCCAACTTTTCCAACGCCTGAAAATCAGAATTTAGAATCTTGGGAAGAAATAATTTCCCCTTACTTAAAAACTCTTAATTCAGAATCAATCGTAATTGGGCACAGCTTAGGAGTTCCGTTTGGACTACGAATTTTAGAATTGTTAAACCATTCAATTAAAGCATTTTATAGCGCAGCGGGATTTGTTGAATTACTGAACAATTCAACGTTTGATGATATTAATAAAACTTTTACGGAGCGTGATTTTGATTGGGATAAAATTAAAACTCATGGAAATAAATTTTTTCTTTATCACGGTGAAAATGACCCTTATGTACCCGTGAATATAGCTGAAAATTTAGGTCTTAAACTTAATACAAAACTTGAAATAATTCCTAATGGAGGGCATTTAAACGAAGGTATGGGATTCACTAAGTTTCCCCAATTACTAAAAGATATTAAATCACTATGAACGAACTTCTCTTTATCGGTTTTGGACTATTCTTACTGACGTTAAATCTTATCGCGTTTCGGATGGGGCGGATTTACGTGTTCGCGCTTATCGCGGTGTACACGGTGTTAATGAATATTTTTGTGACCAAGCAGTTTGATTTGTTTGGTTTAGCCATCACGGGTGGAAACGCGCTGTATGCGGCTTTATTTTTACTGACGGATTTACTCAGCGAGCACTACGGTAAAAAACAGGCCTTAAAAGCCGTAGGCGTTGGTTTCGCGGCTTCTGTGGTGTTTGTGGTAGCGACGCAAGTTTTGCTAGCGTTCGTGCCTAACGAGGCCGATTACACGCAAGATGCCATGATGACGCTTTTCAGTGTGACGCCCCGAATTCTAGCCGGTTCCATGCTGGCCTATATTATCGCCCAAACGTTAGACGTATGGCTGTACACGCGCATTCGCGAATGGACGGGGGAAAAATGGATGTGGCTACGTAACAATGGTTCAACGTTGGTTTCCCAGTTAGTTGATACGTTTATTTTCACCGCCGTTGGTTTAACCGCCTTCACGTGGTTACCGATTGAGGGGATTATCCCGCCTGAGTTATTTTGGCCCGTATTTGCCACTACTTACGTTATTAAAGTCTTAATGGCGCTGCTTGATACGCCATTCTTGTATTTAAGTTACAAAATCAAAAAGCCCGTTATGCCAGAACTTTAGTTGGCGTAAGCACCACTGAAAGCGTCGTTTAGCTGCTCGTAATTTTCTGGCTTATCGCAGTGAAAATATTCTTCGGTAATACCACCCGCTCTAATTAAATTACTAACGCCTTGCTGGGTTCCAACCGCTAGCACGCCTGGGTTATATTCATCAAGCGTACTAGTGCTTTCTCCCCAAGTGGCGATGACAAAGTCATTATCTTTAGCGCTTGAAGTGGGGCCAGCGGCCATGCCAACAAAGTAACAGTTGTTTTTGTAAATTCTTGAGGCCAAGGTTAAGTTAGCACGGCTTAAGGCGTTGCTAAAATCTTCATCAGAATAAATAAAATTCAAGCTTTGGTTACTCTGGGTCACGTCACTAATTTGCAGCGTTCTGTAAATTTCGTTAAGTGTTTGAATCCGCGCGGCATCACGCCCTGTTTTAGTGTGTTTGTTTAAACTAACAGTGCCTGTAAAGCCTAAAATGGTGCTAATAGTAACGACCACTAACACTTCGATAAGCGTGAAACCTTTAGTTTTAATTTTCATAATTATCGAGTTCCAGAATCATACAAAGTATTGCTGCTGTTATAGTGTTTGAAATCATAACTTAAGCGTTGGTTCTGGCTGTTGTAAATATAGTTATCATATACACCGCGAAAAGTTTGGGCACCGTTGGCATCATAATTGGTGGCGGTATAGCCAGTCAGCCGCCCTTGACTGTCGTAGCTGTAACCTGTGTAAGCCGATGAGCTGGTAACCGAGCCGCTTAGGTCTTTTCTCGCAATGATTTGTTCGGTTAACTTCCCCTCGCTATTTCGTTGGTAATCAAATTCTTCAGTGCGATCTTTGTTGCCATCCGCATCAAACCAATCACGTGTAATGTTGCTGGCCTGACCATCCGTTCCGTAAGTATAATCTTGCGAATAACTCCGCGTGGCTTCACCTTCGTCGTCTAAATAGGTATAGGCGTAGCTGTTTGTTTTGCGCTTACCGTCGTTGTCGTAGACATATGTATAATTTTGTTTATTGGTCTGAACTCCATCAGCGTTGGTACGAATAATGTCTTGCGCCGTTAAATCACCATTCTCGGCTCGTTCGTAAGCAAAGCTTTCGGCGTGGGTTTTATTTCCATCAGCATCAAACCAATCTCGTTCCGTGCCAGTCGAATCACCGTTATTGTTATGTTCAGAAGTTTGAACGTAGTTACGCGTTTTGTTTCCGTCGGTGTCGAAGTAATGATTTTCTTGAGAGAGCGTCAGCGTTTTCTTTTTTCCGTCACTATCATATAAATAGGCATAAGAAGCTTTGTTTATAATTTCGCCATCGGCTCTAGTGTTTTGGGTTGTTTGGGCGGTTAAAAGTCCATCTTCGTCTCTGGTATACGTGTAATCTTCTGTTTTCTCAGCGTTGCCATCTGCGTCATACCAATCTCGGCTTGAAGCGGTTGAAGCGCCGTCAGCGTTGTAGTCATACGTTTGGCTAAAACCTCGGGTTATATTGCCGTCGGCATCAAAATAATTTTGCTGATTTGAGTCGGTTAAAGTAATGCGCTTATTATTACTGTCGTAAATGTAGCTATATTCACGATCGTACTCCAGCTGCCCATCCGCTCGAGTCTTAGTAATATCTTGGCCGGTCAGATTCCCGGCTTCATCTCTTTCATAGTCATATAATTCGGTGCTCACTAAATCGCCATTAGCATCAAACCAGTCACGGTCTACACTGGTGGAACGATGATTTTCGTCATAGGTGTAGTCTTGTTCGTAACTTCTACTTTCAACGCCATCGCTATCAAAATAAGTATAACTATAAGTTCCGGTTAAACGCTTTCCCTCGTCGGTATAATTATAATCATAATTTCGTTCTGAAAGGCTTAACCCTTGTGCACTGGTGTTTTTAATTGACTGAGCCGAAAGTTGCCCATTTTCGTTATGTTCATAATTGAACAGCTCATTACGGACAATGTTTCCATCGGCATCAAACCAATCTCTATCCAGACTGGTAGTCTGGTTATTTTCGTTATACGTATAATCTTGCTCGTAACTTTTAGTGGTTTGCCCCGCTCCATCAAAATAAACATACCCATAGGTATTGAGCATAGACCGGCCATTATCGTTTGTTTGATAGTCGTAGGTTCTTTGTACATTGCCCGCGGCATTTAAAATTTCGTTGGTATAGGCAATTATATTACCGTCGTCATCTCGCTGAAAATTAGATTGCACCGTCGTGGTACCATTACTGTTAGCGGTTACTTTACGCCGTACGGCCCCCGATAAAGTGTAGAACTCCGTGGTGTTACCCGAAATCGTAAAATTGTTTGATTCCGTATTATCTCGACTGGTGATAGTACCGGCATCATTAATCCAGATCCAGTTATCAACTGTGTTTACCAAAGGCGCTGGAGGCAAGTCTTGGGCTTTAACCGTCGCGATTAAAACAAGAGGCAAGGCTAGAAACGCTAATTTTTTTTTCATAAAACTATATCAGTCGGTTAAATATCAATGGGAATAAATTGGTCATTATCTTCGTAATGTGGCGCGAGTGGGTCTTCAAGTTCCATGAAAATCATTTCTTCAACGTCTTCAAATTCACGACCTAGGCTACTTTCATTTTCTATTACTAATAACGGGTCTTCTAACTCATTACTATTCAAACTAGAAACGAACTCAGCCGATGTGTTCTCGCGAGTCATGGAGCGGTCAGAAGTAGTTTCTGAAATTAGGGCCTCGGCTTCTAAATTTACTAACGGAACCTCCGTGCTCGATCCTCCACACCCAGTTATGGAGAGGGCGATAAAACTAGCGAATAAAATACGCGACATTTATTTAAAATTATCAGTTAAACCCAATTATACCTTGATTAGTGGCTTACAATCAAGGACTTTAGCTTATTTGCTTTATTAAGGCGTATGATTAACTTTTGAAAGAAATGAAAAAATTTGCGGTAATCGGCTTTCCTATCAACCATTCCAAATCTCCCGCTTTGCATGAGGCTGGTTTTAATGAATTGGCTCTTGAAGCCTCCTTTGAGGCCATTGAAGTCTCTCCAGCCGATTTAGGGAGTTGGCTGAGTGTAAACATGATTGATTATGCAGGCGTAGCCGTTACGATTCCGCATAAAGAAAAAATGGTCGATCTGGTGCAAAAGCTAAGTCCAGCCGCCAAAGTTATTGGGGCGGTTAACACGCTTTACTGGGAACACGAAGTATTGCACGGCACGAACACGGATTGTGTCGGGGTTTTGCGGGCTTTACAAACTGAAGTACCAAACCTAGAAGATAAAAAAGTGCTTTTACTGGGGGCTGGTGGCGCCGCCCGGGCTGCTTTATTTACTTTGCAAACCGCTGGGGCAAAAACGGTTGTTTGGAACCGTACGCCTGAAAAAGCCATCGCTTTAGCCGAAGAATTTCACGCCACGGCGGCCGAATCACTATCAGCGCTTAGCCCTGATAAATTCGATATTATTATTAATTCTACTTCAGTGGGTTTAAAGCAGTGGGAGTCATTGATTGCTGCCGATTTTTGGACTCCACATCACGTAGCCTTTGATATGGTATATGACCCTCTAGAAACTCGATTTTTAAGTGAGGCGGCTGACGCTGGTGCTAGAACCGTTACGGGCGACCAAATGTTGGTACACCAAGCCCTTGAGCAATTTCACTTATGGCACGATATGGAGTTGGAACCCGAAGTAATGGGGAACGCTTTTTTTCTGGCCGACTAAAATCGAGCGTATAAAAACTTAGTCGCCTCAGAGCTGGCTTGGGGCAAAAAGTACAATACAGCCGCACATATGGTAAACATCATCACAATACTAATAGTGTTGCACACCCCGCACTTAAATTTTTCAGTGACTTCCGGTGTATCGCTGAAAGCCAGGTAACTAACCCAAAAAATAAGTCCAACAAGCGGAAACCAAATTAGATTTTGTGTATTAGTGGCTAATTGAGAAATGGTTCCACTTAATTCAAAAATACGGCTGTTTTCCCACAGCCAGAGGTAATCGGTGGTGCCACTACTAGTGTTATTAAAGAAATCATTGGTGGCAGATTTTTGCTCTATTCCCAGCATTTTTCCTAGGACGGTGTGGGCGACTTGAAAGTCTGGGGCTCGAAAATAAACCCAGAAAAAATTCAGCATTAAGAGGGTAAAAATCCATTTAATCCAGCCAGCGGTTTTAGCGAGCGGCGTTTTAAAAATACGCTCTAAGCAAACCATGAGTCCGTGCAAAGCGCCCCAAATTATGAATGTCAGCCCCACGCCATGCCACAGACCACTGAGTAAAAACACGATCATAACGTTCGTTAAGCCACGGGGATAACTGACCCGACTGCCCCCTAAAGGAATGTAAACATAGTCTCTTAAGAAAGTACTGAGCGTGATATGCCAACGTCGCCAAAATTCTCCAAAAGATTCAGACGTATAGGGGCTTTTAAAATTAAAGGGTAATTTGATGTTCAGCATATAACCGATCCCTACGGCCATTTCAGTGTACCCACTAAAGTCAAAATACAGTTGCAGGCTGTACATGGCTGAAATCATCCAACTCGTAAAAAAGTTTAACTGTTCGGGGTTCTGGTAGCCGACATCAACTATGTCACCGAGTGGGTCGGCTAAAAGTACTTTTTTCATCAGTCCAAGGGCGAATAAAAAGAGCCCTAAGCCAAACATGGAACGTAAAAAAACATGCCTTTGCGGATCATCAAACTGTTTCATCATTTCTCCGTGATGCACAATTGGCCCAGCAATAACTTGGGGGAAGAAAATAACATACAGACTGTAGTGCCAAAAACGTGATTCAACCACTTTTTGTTTCCAACTGTCCATAATGTACGTTATTTGTTGAAACGTATAAAAGCTTATTCCTAAAGGAAAAAGGAAACTTGGTAGTGACCAGTTTGTTCCAGCTACGTCGTTAAACGAAGTGAGGAAAAAGTCGTTGTATTTAAAGTACCAAAGCCACGCTAAGTTAAAAACAATTCCCAAAACCAGTAACCATTTTCGAGGGTTTTCTTGTAGGCATTTTCCAACCATGAAATTTACCCCAATCGATACCACTAGCAGTGGAACGTACATCCAATCTATCCAACCATAAAATATGATCGAGACCGCTAAAATCCACCACAAGCTAAAAGTCTTACGGTGAAATTTATTTATAAGCCAATACCCCGCTACGGCTAAGGGTAAAAAAACCAGTAAAAAGGCCGTAGAGGTGAAAAGCATATTTTAAAGAGTGGCGCATGAATTAGGGAAGTTCTCGCCACTATTAACCGCGTCAATCCAGGTGAGCGTGTCTTTAAAACTACGCTGCCTGGTGTAGACGTGACTGGTTGAAGCTAACTCTCGGTACGTTGTCGGTTTTTGATCGGCACAAAGCCTCTCAAGGAGCCTTCTATTCTGCTCTGGTGGGGTGATTCTGTCGGTCGCGCCTTGTAATATTAAGGTGGGGAAATTCCAGTCACCATACCCAGAAATATTCCGCGCTAAAGCCTCGTAAAACTGAGGAAAGTCTGTTGCGACCGTCCCGTTGCTGAGGCTATTCCACAGTTCAGGGCTGTATACTTTACTGCCGTCATAACCATAAAAATTACCCACTTTACCGACACACTGTTTATGATCGGTGATCAGACTTCGAGCAAAACGAGGGAGTAACAGTTTGTCGGCATCGGCTACCTCTTTACCGTATAAATCTTGGTAAGCGTAGATTAAATAAGGCCCTAAGTTAGAGTTAAACTTTAATAAATCTACGGTGTGATTAGCCGCTCCATACGTAATAAGTCCGGCAATGGGCAGGTTCGGGGCGTAGGTTTTATAGATATCAGCGGCGGCTAAAATTGAGTGCGCCCCTTGTGAATACCCCGATAAATAAATTTTTTCTTGTAGTGGTATATTTATTTGCGCGGCTAGGTTCCTAATCGCCTTCAAGCTATCGAGTACCACTTTGGCTTGCAGGTCGGCAACAAAATAATGATGCAAACCGTCAGTGTCGTTAAATCCAGAGTAATCAGGGAAAACCACCGCGTACCCTTGGCCCGCAAAGGCGGCATGATAGCCTTCGTAATCACCCCAGTTGGAAACATTTACGTTCTCTCTGCTTGGGGCGCAGGCATCGTCAATACCAGTCGTGCCGGCGGCCGATCCCAAAATAGGAAAAGGGCCGTCACCAATGGGCATATAAACCAACGCGTTGCCGGTTATATCTTCGTTGTTTTCGTGTTTGGTGTTAAACGTTATTTCCCACTTTTCTACGCTATTTTTGGCGCGTTCGTAAGGGTAGCCACCATAAAATCTTCGAGCAAATGTATCGACTTGGGCTACGTTAAAGGTTTCCAATTTTTTACTACTCAGAAGTACCACGTCGCTCGTACGCGAATTATTGCTGACGGTTTCCACCGATGGCTCTTCGGCTATTATTTCAATGGCTCTAAACTCACTATCTTCTGGCACAGCGGGGATTATTCTATCGTCTTCAACTTCTAATTGTGGCTGGTTGCTATCCTCACTGGCAATGGATTCGGAATTAAAAGTTAAATTCCCAGCGGGCTCCGGCATCGTTTCAGACTCAGCGCTGACTTGATTTTCTATTGGCTGATTAATTTCTGGTGAGGCGTTATTGTCGGTTGGTAGAAAGTAAAAAATACTGGCAATCCCAATCGACATAGCCCCAATAAGGATGGCTTTGTAATTAGTTTGGCTCGAGGTATCCATAATTATAATTTAAAAAACAAAACAAAGGTGTAAATCTATAACTCAACTTTATAATGACTTAATTAATTATTATTTCAAGCATTGTATATAAAAAAGTATTAATTAATTAATAAAACATTTGCTTCTGTCTGTTTTTGGCTCTATAATCAAGAAGTTAAGAAAAATTTATGAGATCAAAACCTGAAATTATTGAATTCGTACAAGGCGTTATGGCCCAAAAAAAATTAACCAAAAGTA
>Ga0307983_1001175_pt1 | contig 11772 bp, 8 predicted proteins | sample OrgLakmetagen991_FD_201845 | JGI IMG/M metagenome (GOLD analysis project Ga0307983, IMG submission 201845) | Saline water microbial communities from Organic Lake, Antarctica - #991 | ecosystem: Environmental > Aquatic > Non-marine Saline and Alkaline > Saline | place: Antarctica: Organic Lake... | reverse complement strand
TAAAGAGGACCATAAGAAGTTCTACAATGAGAATAATGCAAGGAATAATTGTATATACAATAGATCTATAATGTTGGGTAGGATGGTGTTTATAGACTCTGATGAGTTTGATAAATTTAGTTCACACCCAGCTAACAGCATAGTGTACGAAGATGATTATCTAGATCATGAAGAGTTCCTTATTGATCAGATAGAAGCTGGCGATTACGAAGAAGAGGAATTGAGATTGCTTGAGGTTCTAGAAGAAGAGAAACTTCTTAAGAAAAAAAACTAACTAGTGCAGTGAGTAGACCTATCGTAGTCGCAGCTAATCCAATCCTTAGTGACCATAACTTCATGACAGCCATACGACGACTATCTTTTTCCTTCTTGAAAGTATAATCTTTCACCATGTCAGCTAAATCCGGAAATATAGGTAACATCGGTGATATATGTTCAATAATCTTATTATCTCCAGCAACATGTTCTTCAATTACTCTCATGTGCTGTCTCATATCCGATTTTAGTTCTGTTATGTCTATTTTAACTCCGTTGACCTTTTCATCGATCTTATCAACTTTGATCTCAATTCTGTTAAATCTGTCGTCACTCATCCTGTTCCTCCAGTAAGTTTCCATCTTTTCCTATACCCGATCCTGCACGTTTTAACAATTCCCTAAATGCGGGTTGCTGGTACAACCCATACAGTAGTGCGGTTTTTGTTCTCTCAGGAGACTCAGCAGCTTTTAATAGAGGTCGAGCAAAGGATTCAGCAGCTCCACCCATTTGTTGAAATTTCTGAGCCAACTCATTTACTGCTTCTGAGGTAAATTTATCAAGAATAGTAAATCCAGATAAAACCTTTTTCTTATCATCCTGTTGTTTGTAATACTCAACTCCATCACTAAGGTTATCTATCTTTTTGATTTCTTTTATATTTTTAGGTTCTATTTTTTTCTGAACAGGATTAGCTCTCCTATCTAACTCAAGTTTATCTTCCTCAGTTAGATTAGCTTGTTCGAGTCTTTTATATATATCCTCACCGTATCCAATCTTACTAGGACTGAGAACTGGACCTACGACAGGTATGGACTCTATTCCTTCCTCAGCTACAGCTTGACCTAGAGCTTCTCCTGGAGTATCTCCAGCCGCCATTGCATCGTTGAATGTAAGAGCACCACCAACTAAAGCTCCAATAATAGGAAGATTTCGCACTATTGAGGAACCTTTTAGTGTATCTAGTGCAGTTCCGGCATGTTTTAACCCTTTAGCTAATCCTCTCTTTAATTTATTACTTTTAAGGGCTTTACGGGCTACCAATATATCAGGTCTGTTATATAAGATTGCAACGGTATCTTCAAAATTAATCTTACCAGTTTCCTTCATATAATCGCGAACCATATCTTCTGTGATGATCTTTCGAAGAACACCCATTTGTCCTGTCTGAGACTTAGCAGACTTGAATGCTTTCATTAGATCTGCATCTCCGGTGTCTTTTATAAGATCCTCGGTAGCTTCTCTAAATACAGAAGCTTCTAGTTTTTGTAACGTATTGTTTAGTTTTTTAGAACTAGGACCATAATCAATAGCGTCTGTGGTTGTTCTCTTCATCCTTTCGAGTTCTCCAACGTTCTTATCGGGAGCACCCTCAAATCTCTTACTGAACTTGTCAACAGACTTATTTGCCTTCTCTCCAGCCCTTGTCTCAACGTCAGGATAAACATCCTGAACCTTAGACTTATATCGCTCGACCAATTCTTTGGGAGTCTTTGAAGATTCAACACTATCAAGTAGCGACTGTAACTCCTCGCCCTTTATTTTTTGTTGACCTAAAACGCTTTCAATATCCCACAAATCTTCATCCAGGATCTTAGTTCCTAAGTCTTTAGGTGTAAATAGACTAGTTGTTTCTCTACCTAAAACTTCTTTTTGTATTTCCTGGGGTAGTGTTGTTTTTAAAAACTTCCTACCAGCTTGCGTTCTCCCGGCACCAACTGACTCTAGAGCCATCCTAGCGGCACCCTTTTGAAGTACCCCAGACGGAAGTACATCCACAGCTTTCTTCGCAGCAACACCAGTAAGTCCTCCAACTAGCGAACCTAGAGTGGGGTTACTGCTACCGACAGGGTTCGTCTCAGACGCTTGTATTGAGTCATCTTCAAGAACATCTTCCCAACCAGAATCAGACATATCTCCACGAGAAATCTCTTCTTCAGGAACATCTTCCCACTTATCTTCAGCCATTATTTCTTCCTTCTTTGAATCTTACCTTCAGAAGTCATTCTATAACTATATGCATCGTCCGACCATTGATCGCCAGGTTTGCGTTCAGAGGCGTTCACAATTTGAGGTTTAGATTCTCTTTTAATGTGACCAATATCTTTTCCTTGTTTTTCAAACCAATCTAATCGAGCACTCTTAGCATTCTCTAGCAGATCTAAAGCTGTTTTCATTGCTGCATCAAACTGTTTATCGTTCATTTTAAATTCGGGCAATGAGACTTGGTTTAAGAACTCACGTTCCTTATCACTAGCCGCAGCACCAGACATAGTTTTAACTGTATCAGCCAATGCACTACCTAAGTTCATCTTCAGTGTTCTGTTATCAGGATCTTCAATACCAGCTAAACCCTTAGCCCAAGAAGTTCCAGCACTGAGTAGTCCTGTGTCTATGTCTTTATCTTTCTTAATCTGCTGAGCAGCCTTGAGTTTAGAGAGTGCGTTATCATATCCCGCCATCTGCTCTCCTTGTTTGTCCGATAACTCATCTTTCTCTTTTCTTCTCCAACTAAATTGGTCGATCATTCGATCTTCTTTTCTCTCTCTTAAACTTTGAGACTTCTCTCTCCGTTCGTTATTGTCTCTTTGTAAGTCTAGCCTTTCTTGTCTGTAATCAGACATTTCTTTTTCCTTTAACTCTGACTTTTTTGCTGAAGCTTGTGCTTGCTGTTGAGCAAGTAACTCTTTTGTGAACTGAGTTTGTGGGGATTGTGCAACTTCATTTCGTCCATATCTTGCTACACTGTTGCCTATAGAGGATAGAGCGTCTAACCAACGAGCTTTCTTTAATTCATCGTCCGGACTTGATTTCTTTTCTTTTAGATTGTCTGAATCTTTTAATAATGACTCTTTGCGATCAAGTTCAGTTTGTGGACTTTTATCTATATTTAACGAAGAATCTTGACCTTGGGATTTACGTAAAAACTCTTCAGCTTTTGCTGGTCCACCAAGTTTCATCATCTCAGCATATGTCATCTGATCTAAAGGATTTATATCACCCTTTGGTGCGTTGTCAGCTTGAACTATACTTTGCATCTGTTCCACTTCGTCAACTTGCGATTCTTTCATTGGTTGAGACTGTTGAACTGCTTGTGGGATAACTTCAGGTTGAGGTTGTTCCATTGGTGTCATCATTGGTTCTACAGGGAGTTCTTGAGGTTCTGGTTCCACACTCATCATCTTAGAGTAATCCGGAGCATCTGCTTCCGTGGACATGTTCTTTTCTTTCTGAACCATTCCAAGCAACTCTTCCAGTTCTTTTAGATTAGTCATTATCGTTTACTCCCTAAGATTTGTAGGAGTCTCTTCATTCCACGAGACTCAACTATATTCTCATCCTCCATGTCCTCGGGTTCTTTCTCACCCCGGACAACACTCATGAGATCTTCTTGTTGATTTTCATTTACTTCCATATTACCACTATCTACTGCTTCGTCAACTCTTCTCTCTCCAAGTTCTTTGAGGAGTTCATTGAGTCGATCTTGTTGGTGTAAATTGTGGACCATCTCACCATCATTTATTCTATCAGGAAGTTCGTCACCTGAGTAACTCTCCATTCCTGAATCAATTATTGTACCTTCTCCGCCATCATCATAAGCCATACCTTTCTTAGTTCCGCCACAGTTATACTCATTCTTCATTCCACCGTCTCTATATTTCAAGAGTTCTGCAGGATTTATTCCTTGGAATTGAGCTTGTTGTGGTGCAACAATTTGTTGAGTAGGAACTACCATAGGTCTTGATTGTGATTCTTCTTCAGGAACTAGATTTTTTGCAATAATAGAGGCTGCTTCAAGATATTTTTGTTTATCTTCAGGTGACATCTCAGACTCTGCTGTACCAGAAACTTCAGCTTCCATAGGTCCAGATCCGTACATTCCAGCACTACCTCCTGCAGCGTATGTCTTACCTTTTATACCCCCAGAAGCAAACTGTGAACCCACCGAACCCCCAACACTAGCACCAACACTAGCACCTTGAGGACTCGAGGTTAGGGCAGCACCAAGTCCGGCACCAACCAATGTTCCAATCATACCCCCAGAACCTTTTTTTGGCTTAGTCATACCGGCTGCAGCCATTGCGTTTGATGCTTGTCCAGAATAAGCGTTTGCTATTCCGCCCTGCTTAGCCATCTGATTTTGAAAATCCCGTTGACCTAGTTCTTTGTTGTACTGTTGCTGTGTATTCTGTGTCTGTATTTTTTGTCCCTGTTGTTGTCTACGAGCGTCAGTATCTCTAGATGATACCTGAGCATTAAACGCAGCTATTTGATCCTTAGCAGAAGCTTTATTTGCTTGTTTAGCATAGTCCTGTTGTGATTGATTACTAGCCATCTGACCTGCTTGCATTAACGCTTCACGTCTAGCTCTAGCATTCTCAGCAGCCATCTGCTCACCTTGTATGCTAGCTCTCTCTGTCGCTGCCTGTCCGGAAGATAGTCTCGCAGCTAACTCAGCTCCAGAACCTCCAGCACCCCTAGCAGACATATCAGCAAGTATTGATTGTTGTCTAGCTTGTTCATCACCAGCAACAGTTCTTCTCATTGCTTCAAACTTAGCCTTATCCTCAGTACTAAATCCTTCTTGACCTAATTGTTGCATTTCTTCTAAAGCAAGATCTTGAGATCTTTGTAATTCAGGGTCTTCTTGAATTAGAGATAACGCGGTATCACCCAACTTCTCTTCAGGAGCTGATAAGATTAACTCCGGATATTTAAGAGCTAGTTCTTGTTTTGTTATATCAGGTAAATCAACTTTTTCAAGAGCTTGTCTTGCCTTTTCAGCAAACTCTCTTGACTGAGCAATTAATTCTCCCTTACCACCATCTGACTTTCCGCCCATATTATAAATCCTTTCTATACACAACAAGTGTATCTATTATTAATTCTTTCTTAAAATCGTGACTCTCTAACATATTCAAAGTGTGTTGCCACCCTTTAGTCTCAGTATCGAAGCTAGCCATGATATATCCACACTGACGATCTTTACCTATCCTAACTATCTCGTCGTGATATTTTGTTGCCAACTTCCATCCTCTATATTCTGGTAAGATATACATATCTGTGATATACAACTCACCTTTTGTTGGATTATGTAAATACTCAACAAATCCAATGTCGTCTTCTATTATCTCTTTACCTTCTCTTTCTTCTATATATAAAGCTCTTTTAGATTTCTCCACAGATTATACTCCTCTAAGTTTTCTAAAAAGTCCTGCTATATCTAAGGTTCCAGGACCAAAATCTCTCTGAGTTCTCTCTTGAATTCCGGCTCCTTGTTGTCCTGCTAGTGCAGCAAGAGCGTTCTGTCTTGCAAATTGTTCTTCAGACATAACATCTGATCTCTGTAATTGAGTAGGATCTTGAGTTTGAACAAATTCATTGAATAACGAACTTGAAGCTCCTCTCTTAGCTAGATCGCCCTGTATTGCATTAGTTAGATAAGATGAGTCAAATCTATCAAGCCCTTTGATTAGTTTAGCCAACTCGTTAGATTGTCGTCTTTGTGTAAAAGTTTGTCCCTCAAAGTTGTCAACCCTTAATCCTTGATCTTCTGTTGCTTGTGCTCGTTGCAGAGCTTGTTGTACCTGACCTTTGTTTATAATCCCCGCTTGAAGTAACTTTCTTGCAACAGCGGCGGGACCAAATGATTGAGTTATTTCACTAGTACTGTTCCCAAATTCTCTATTATCTTGAGCTCGTTGGATTCTTTGTAACCAACGATCAACACTTTCATTTCGTTTAGCGGTTAGTGGTGCTCCGTACCTCGCCTGTCGAAGTTCCTCTCTAGTAATATCTCCATACTTATCTTGTAGACCTTGATCTCCTAGGAAGTCCATAGTATCGTCACCACCAAGTCTGTATATCATTTCTTGTTTCATGTCTTCCATCTTATTAGCAGCTTGTTCTAAAGCTTCTGGAGTTGTGAAAGCTTGGAATTGTTCTTGAGTGATCTGTCCAGTGTCAAAGGCATTCTTCATACTGTCAATTTGACCTTGCATTGCCTGTTGTTTTTCAGCTAGAGATTGAGTTACCTCTGTTTGAACCTGTTCCCGAGCACCTGATAGTTGCTGACCTAGATTGTCTTGAAATTGTCTTTGGTCCTGAGAGAGGTTTGCTGCTTGAGCTAAAGCTTGTTGCCTTGCGTCACGAACGTTTTGTGTTAGACCTTGAGAAGTGTCTTGAACGGACTGAGTTAGATCTTTTCTTGCATTCTTGTCAGTACCCAGTATAAGCGAGTCTAAGGACTGCTGTCCTCTTGTATACCTATTGTTGCCAAATGTATCCCGAAGCAAGCCAGAGGTAGTAGAAGCTCTCTCAGCCACTGCTGCCTTACGAGCTAGCTGTTGTGCTGCTAGATCTTGCTGTGCTGCACCCAATTGTCCTGCATTGTCGTATCTTTCTTGACCCGATTGTAGATTTTGAAATCTACGAACATCTTCAGCTTCTGCTGCTTGTCCCGTAGTCGAAGCTGCCTGTAGTTGCTCCTGAGCAAACGTTTGAGCTTGCTGTGCTCTAGCTCGTTGCTCAGCTACACGCTGTTGATATGTCTTTTGTTGTTGTTGAAGTTGCTCGTTGACACCCTTAACTTGTTGCTGTACATTCTTCTGTACGGCACCTGAGAGGTTCTGAGAGGCGTTCTGATTAGCTTTAGCGTACTTCTGGACGTTAGTGAACATTCCAGAACCTTTTGATTTACTTGAGTCTGGCTGTTTTTGTGTCTGAGGAGTAGCCCCTTGACCTATAGCCGTAGACGGACCTCCAGAGACGTTAACTGGATTTTGAACTTGAGGAGCTTGTTGTGGTTGTTGATTTGGTTGATTATTCTCACCAAGAACATTCATCCCTTGATCTTCGTTATCATCCTCTTCAACATTTCGCACTACTGTCATAATTGTCCTTAATATAATACTATCTATATATAGTTGTTAACCACCGAGAATCACTGTTCCCAATTTCAGCTAGTTGGCTATTAATTCTATAAGCAGCCGATATTTTGTGTTTACTTGTAACCCTGTGATATTTGTTATCGTATACGTTCCAGTCCCCGAATTTCGATAGGTTAGAAATGGTGCGTCAGTAACTGACTGAGCACTGTTGACTAGGTTATCTGCCCGTATAACTTTAGTTCCTACAATGGATAAGGCTGACGTAAACCTGTTATTAGTGATAGGTTTACCTGTTGAATCAACAGTTACTTCAAATGTAATGAGTTCTCTATTTAAATTAGCGAAATCAATATTACCATTCATATTATTGACAACATCTTCCATAAAGAAGTTTAGGACTTCTGAGAGCTTCCGAATCATATCTCTCTCTTCTTCCTTGTAATCTTGGTAATTTATCCTTTTTGCTCTATCTATAATAGCCATTATCTGTACGCCCGTTTACTAAGAGATCTCGGCTCTAAGCTTATACCTATAATGCGAACATTCTCTCTAGCATTGATGTGGTTAAACTTAACGCGTATGAATCTACAACGTTGCTTCTCTCTAGGAATTAAAGTTCTCTCAGGAACCTCACTACCTAATCCTCCCCAAATGAAATCCCCCCAAGGATCGTGTCCCCAGTCTCCAATACCTCTACCCTTAAAATTAATGAGTTTGAAATTTTGACTTAAATCTGAAGCATATCCAATTGTCGCACTGTAGAAGTTATTTTGATCAAATATAAACGTTCCTTCTCTAACTTGCTTTAGTAAGTCTGCTTGACCAAAGTCTAGTGGTGTCCATTCGACGATAGAGCAAATGCCTTTATATGCTTCAATGGTTCCTACTACAAATGGATACTCGGCATTTAGGATTAACTTGTTATCAATGGATTCAATAGACTCTATAATACCTTCATATGGAACAATAGCATCTAACATAAAATAGTCTTTACTGCTTGTATCACACGATGCGTCATTAAGTTCAACCACTAGATCATTAAACTCGGATTGTTGTGTAGCAAAGTCAGTTGAGAAAACTCTAGCAGTGACTGTTCCGCTAGAATCATCTGCAAGTATTTTAGCATTTAAACTATCTAAAACGTTCTTAAGATCATCTCCAGGAACTGCCGTTAATGTGGACTCATAGTCTATATCATCTAATCCAAGATCTAGATCCAACTTTCTTAGTAGTCTATTAACCTGAGCTATAGTTACATACTGGAATTGAACAATAACATCACCAACAGCTAAGTCCGCAATTGAGCTAATGTTAATAATAGTTCCGTTGACTGAACTTGAAGGTACTGATAACGAGAAGTTTCTATCAGCCTTATCGGTCCTATCAGATTCTTTTCTTTCTTGGTCTACATAGTTTCTAGTTCCAGAACCTAGATATAACTTATTCTCAGAATCATCAACAAGACCGCAAGTCGCCTCTTTAGTCCAGCGAGTCCAGGTTCTTGTTATTGTATGGTATCTATAACACTGCGTTGCAACCGTATCAGTTTTTACAGTAGGTGCCCATATAAAATATGACTTATCGTAATCATACGCCACACCAAAACATGTAGTGGAGAAATTAGTAAACCTTGAATTAACAAATTCTCTAATCTTATTCTCGATTCCTCTAGAGATAATTTCAACTCCACTCTCCGTTATTGTAACAACACCCTCGGCTGCTAATGCAAATATCTGGTTGTTTAGATTAACTGCACTATCAGGAGCTTCTATTCTTGTGGTGCCGTCTAACAGTCGCGAGGCAAAGTTTGGAGCTGTAGTTCCTGTAACTATATATACACCGTCTTCTTTTAAAACAAAAAGACTGTCTCTCAGTTGTAGAATTCTTAGTATCTGCTTATCTTTGGCACCAATGTCTAGGAAGTTAACAATTGGAACTGCTTCAGGTTGATTTATCTTTGAGTAGTATAACCTATTTGGAGATTCTTCGTTATCTGATACAGTATTAGACTTAAACCATATACCAGTAGTTCCTGCGGTGGTTACGTTTACCGATACAGTGAATGTATTGGGATCTAAAACTGTTACTGTGTAGTTGCCAAATAATGCCGGCGTACTATCTGTGTTGTATATATAAACTGAATTTCCTGTCACCAAGCCATGACCAGCAGAAGTTATTTCAGTTGGATTGTCTATTGATATTGCAGTTATAGACTCAGTTTGTGGGATCACCGGATCAAAACTTGCAGTGATGTTACTATCACTAGTTGCAATGTAGAAGGGATCGTCGGCTATCGTTCTTGACTCTAACAGTATGATACCAGGAAGATCGTCAGGACCAGACAGATAGGACGCATTAACTGGAGATAAAGTATCTCTATTTATAACTTTAATTAAACTTTTTGCTGTCTCATCAATAGATTGTCCAACAGATACAAGACTTGATAGTAAAAATTCCTGACTTGCAGTATCCTCTCCATCACCTTGTGGGGTAACACTGATTGCCCAAACTCCACCAGGAGCTGGAGTACCAAATGTAGGATCTGTAGTTGTTCCATTCTTAGCTAGTGTTACCGTTACTGAACCACCATTATCAACTACGTTAAAGTCTGCAATCAGATCCAAGACTGTAGCTAACTTTAGAGATACATCTGCTGCTGTAGTAAGTCCGGATATATCAACCCTGATACCGTTTCTATTTGTAACAAGAGGATCTGTTCCGCCACCTTTATCAAACCAAATATAATATTTTCTCTCATCTCTTGATGAGTTTGCAAGAATAATACTGTCTGCAGTTGTTGCAGCAAATGTGTCTGTTGTTATATCATATACCTCAGTCTCACCAATTGCTAGATATTCTCTAGTGATGTTCGAGTTACCTATAATTATATCAGAAACGTTAGAGGTAAACCCAAGAACTGAGAGTAAATTTATAGTTAATGTATGTCTAGTTTTTGTGTTTGCGTAAAATGTTGAGTTTCTAAATAGTGCTATGTCTTTAGCAATTGGAGGTCTTTCATTTGCTTGAAGAATTCCCTCTCCCGTGTTAGGATTAGTGTAGAGGAATGCTCCAGCGTTTCTGAAGTCTTCTGTGATTATATCCTCAAATGTAACGGTTCCTGCAGTTATTTCTGCTGAGGTTATATTAGCCTCATAAGCTATGTTCATCTCGTCACCAGGATCTATATCATCTATAGTCAGTCCTTCTGTGACGGTTACTGGAGCCGTTCTATATAGTTGATAAAAGTAGTCCGTACTATCGATGTCAGCAGGAACTGTGAGAGTTATCTGTGCGTTTGCTGAACTACCATCGGTAACACTACCTTGACTGTTAGTTGTAACTGAAACGTTTGTTATTCCGCCACTTTGAGTTGAGGCATCAGTAACATCTTGTTCTTCATTGTTAGTTACAATAACATTTGTTGAGGATACTTCTACGGTTAATACGCTACCTACAGAAGCTATGATATTTCCAGCGATAGCTGCAATACTAAGGGGAGCAGCTCCAAGTCCTTCAACGTTAGCCTCAAGTCCTGTTCTTGCTACAGTCTCTGATGTCTGTGGTGGAGTTAAATTACTTGCATTACTAAACCATAAGAAATAGTCAGCAGTTGATGTTGAGAATAATATGAAGTTACCGGCTACATCAGACTCTGAAGCTCCAGCAAAAGATATTGTAAATTGTTCAGGAATAACAGTTGACTGACTGTTGTTAGTTATAATCTCCCTACCACTAGGTGAACCTAATAGTAGATTGTTATTTACATCCTTCTTACCCCAAACAACTCGATAAGCAGCCTTACTCTCTGGAGGAAGAAATCCGCCATCAGTAAATACAAGCTCAGCAGTAAGATCTGCAGACTTCGTAATCCCTGCATCTTCTATATATCCAGAAGCTGTAGTAAATTCAGAAGCAGACGTTGCTGATATCTTTCTTATGCCATTTAGTGTTGTGAAATAGAAGTTACCTTTAGTCTCAATAGACTTAATTCTTAGTTCTGGACTTGTCTCATTATATGATCCATCGAAAGATTGAAAAGTTCCGTCACCATCTGAGTCAAACTGTATAGTTGTGTCGTAATGTCTCATTAGTCGGTTCTTATAAAAGAATATCTGGTTTAGTGTGTCGCTAGCGTTACCAAAAGAATCGCCGTACTCAAGAAACCCATTACGTATCTCAATAGTATCATCTGAGTCTATGATTATATTATCCGCACGATCCAATGCTCCATCTGGACGCAGAAGTTCGTTAGGTTGTGTGATTAGACCAGCACATTTCTTTAGGACAGCCATTAAAACTTACCCCTTCTACCAAATCCAGAACCACCTCTACCTGTCTGCTGTAACGCACTATCTCTATTTCTTATCTTCTCAACATCAGACTCCACTCTGTTATCCAGTATGGTTAGCGTTGCAGTCTCCATCTTAGACAGTCTAGATTGAGCCTTATCCATACCCTCAAAATCCCCTAGAGCCTCTAGAGCAGCCACTGCGACCCTCTGAGCGAGTATTCCGTGTAACTCTGTAGGTAGTTGTGGAACTATTGACTCTTGAGCAAAGTTTACATAATCACCAACAACAAGATTAGAAGGTATATCAGTAGTTGCGAATGTTAGTGTCTTAGTATT
>Ga0307983_1001173_pt1 | contig 11786 bp, 16 predicted proteins | sample OrgLakmetagen991_FD_201845 | JGI IMG/M metagenome (GOLD analysis project Ga0307983, IMG submission 201845) | Saline water microbial communities from Organic Lake, Antarctica - #991 | ecosystem: Environmental > Aquatic > Non-marine Saline and Alkaline > Saline | place: Antarctica: Organic Lake... | reverse complement strand
TAAATGTGCGCGGGCCGGAAACGAAGTCGTCGGCGTTCCATTGGTCTGACTTCGGCTGGATCAGGTCTGTAAGGTCCATTACTCATCTCCTCCAATATACATTTCTTCCTGAACAACCCGCTCAGTTGCCGGATATGCAACCGCATCAGCTGTCAGCCTTTCAAACGCCATCACGGTCGCGGCAACCTTGGCTTCAAACTCAACAGCCGCCGCGATGATTGCCGCCTGAATATCCGCATCGGGATAGACACGTATCGTGCACATGGGCAGGCCGCCGCTGTAGCTGGTGTAATCAAGCCATGTGCGATCTGTGACCAATAGGCCGGTCTGGATCTGCAAGACGTGCTCCTGCGGCACCTCGCCGGTCACGATGGTTTCGACTTGGTATTTCTGGCGACGGCTCTTGCACTCCCACAGGCCATGCGCGCCGATCAGGCCATCAGGGCTATAGCCGATCATCACGCCGTGATCGTCGCTGGTCACAAATCCGACCTCGGTGATTGGCTCATAGGTCTCGCTGTATTTGTCGCGGGCGCGGATTTCATCGTCCCAGCCCCTCAGCATGTCATCTCCGATGTAGGATGGTTCGGTGTATTGGCTGATGCGCTGCGCGGCCAGTTCGTAGACGTGCTGGCGGGTTTTGTCGTTTGTGGTTATCTGCCACGCCAGCCCGTGCTCGGTGGCAGCATCTTCCTGCGCGCGGTGCTGCTTGCAGGTCTTGAACCCATCCTCTGCTGATCGGCTGCACGGCTCTCCGCTTTTGACAGTAGCGCCGCATGGGGTTGAATTTGACAGGCTGAATATTTTTTTGACTTCGCTGGCTGTCAGGATGCCGCGACGCATGGTGTGCCATTCTTCGCTGCCCTGGGTGACTTCGTCGTGATAGGTGATTGTCATGGTGCTTTCTCCGTGGTGATTTTGTTGTCAGGGTGGTCTGGGTTTGGTATCGCGTAGAAAAATGCGCCGTGCCTTACGCCGTGAATCATTGAAATGAGTGGCTGGGCTGTTATCCATAATGGATGGGTTCGCTTATCCCAAACTATTACATATCGGCCTGCCATTACCTCGCCGACTACAGCACAAACGTCAGTGATTTTTTCGCCCTTTAGGTATTTTAATGCGCGCGGCATTTGTGTTCATCTCCGTGGTGATTGCCGCCCGTGGTGCGCGGTATCACCTACCTACACCGCGCGGTTATTTTTGTAAAGCGATATTCACAGCATCCTGAGCAGATCGGGCGATTCCAGCGCGGCCACCATGCGCGCGCACGGCATCAATAAACCGCATTTGTGCCGTGGTGGGCTGACCTATGGCGTTTTTTACCTCAAGCGCGATAAACACGCCGTCCGGTGCGATGCCGATCAGGTCGCTACTGCCGACACATAGACCAAACCGCACGGGGATGCCGCGCCTGTCTGGAAGGACGCCGGTGTTGTTGCGCCAGATCATGCAACCCGCCTTAGACAGCGCCATCATTATCTGCGCCTGAATATCCCGCTCACTCGTCGCCAATGTCTCGCTCCAATATCACCAATGTTTGTCCGTCGCGTTGCACCAGCCTGCAATCGTCGCGGGTAAATCCCATGCGCTTGATGTAGGCCCGGGCGTCTGTGATGGCGTCCTGGCTGTCGTCGCTGGCGAATGCGACTGTGCGGGCGGGGATCATCCGGCGCGCTTCTTCTGACGTGCGGCCCAGACGTGTTCGGCCCATCGCGGGTTCTTGCCAGTGCGCTTTGCCAGCGCGATCAGGTCGGCAAGGGTTTCGGCCCGCCCCTGCTCTTGCCTTGCCGCTACACGCGCCGCCTCGGCTGCGCTCCTGTCGATTTCCTGCAAATCCCCATCAACCTCGTCGATCATGCGGCTCTGCACCGGATAGACAAAGCCGCAGTTCGGACACGCTGGCGCCGGGCGGTGAACGAATCCGCAACCTCCGTCTGCAATGCTGCATTGCCGCTCAGGTTCGTTGCGGTCGCCTTGCTGGCCGCGCGTCTTGCTGTTCTGCAATTTCCAGACGCGGGGGCTGTCTGGAAAACCGTGTTCGCGCCAGTTGTTGCTGTGATCAAGCATAACGGTCGGATCATCACCGGCGCGCAATGCACGGCCCCACACTTGTAGCTGCATCGGCAGGCTCTTGCGGGGGCACATATCCGATAGCGCCTCGATCCGCACATCCATGCCCGCCGCTTGAGACAGATCAAAGCCGAACGTCAGAAGCTGCACGTTGATCAGCACCGTGTATTCACGCCGCGCAAAGCCCATAACGATCCGTTTGCGATCATCTTTTCCCATGGTGCCGTCGATGGTCTGCGCGTCAATGCCTTGGTCTTGGAATTCCTGCTGGATCAGCCCCGCATGTTTCCGGCTGGTGGCGAACACAACGCACAACTTGCCCGCTGCCGTGTCGCGGTAGGTGCGCACTGCATCGCCGATGATTGCCGCCTCTTGTTCCATAAATGCAGAAAGATGTTTCTGGACATAGTTGCCGTCTGACGTGGGTAGTGCAGACAGATCGGGCGATGATGGGCCGTAATATCGGTATTGTGAAAGCCTGCCCGCTGCGATCAAATCGGACGGCGGCAAGCCGCATTCCATGTGGCCGTACCAGTCGCCCATGCCCTTGCCGTTGTTTTTCATGGGCGTTGCGGACAAGCCGACGCCATAGCTGCCAGATGCTTTTGCCCAGTCGATTATGCGTTCAAGTTCAGCGCCACCAAAATGGCATTCGTCAATAAATATCACATCGGGCGCGGTGGTTTTATCTAACCGCCTTGCAAGCGTTGGCGTCATTGCGATCTGGATCGGCGCAAATGGATTGGCGGCATAGTTCGGGCTGATCACGCCGAACGGAATGTCAAACCGCTCAACCGTCTCAATCGTTTGCGCCAGTAATTCCTTGCGCGGAACCGTGAAGATTGCGCGCTTTCCCTTTTTCACCGCGCCGTTGATCATGTCGAGGCTCATTGCGGTTTTTCCGCTACCGGTCGCGGCCTGGAGCAGAACCCATTTATTGCGGGCCATGGCAGACCTAACGCGTGACACGAGATCCGCCTGATCGGGGTATAGCTGGAAGGTCACGCAAAATCCCCCTCATCAAACGGCAATTCCACTTCATCAGGATCCGCGACCTGCATATCGGCCAGGACCAATTCCAGCGGCACAGACACGGCATATACGCGCATTGTGCTGCTGAATTTCACCTTGCCCAGCTTCTCCGCGCCGTCCAGTTCACCAAGCGCGCGCTTGTACGACCCGCCCCATGACGTGTCTTTTAACAGCGCGCTCATCTGCTGGCATGGCCCGCCGATCAACAGCGCATCGCCGTCAACCTTCATGCCGTGCTGGCCAAGCGCCAGAATTGCCGCGTCACGGTTTGACCCATCGCCGCGCATGGCCTGATCGATCATCGCGCCAACAAGCCCCTCGCGCACCATGCCGCGATCATCGTATCGCAACCGGCTGGCAAGGATGTAGTCGAGCAATCGCTCGCTGTCGGATTGATCGTTATCCTCGCGCGCCCACTTCCAGTCGTGCTTGCTGCACCACTCATCCGCAAATTCCGGCGTCACTTCGCGTGTGCTGGTCAGGCTGTATGCACAGGCGATCAGTGAACCGAATTGGTCCCCGAACCGCTTGCTTCCCTCGCGCGCCGCAATGGCGTCGCAAAACGTCTCAATGTTGCGCAGGATCGTCGGCAGGTTTTCAAAACACCGTGCCAGCAAACGGCCCGAAAAATCAGGCGTGATGCACTCGGTCACGCGGCGATCAAGGTCGCGGAACCTGTCCTTTGCATCGTGCCGCCGATCCGCCACTAGCTGCAATATCGTGTGCCTGTCCAGATCAGCGCCGTGGGTGATGCGAGGATTAATCGCGCTCAGGCAAAAACATGACCGGATGTAGAACAGACCGTTCGCGTTACCGATCGCGGCGCCCGTGCTGGACTTGCGCGCAAGCTGCATAACGGCTTCCATCACTTGCCTGGCGCGACTTGTTTCGCTTTCAGCTTCGTCCATGATCAGCGGTCGCGCGGTGCCAGCCAGGTCTTGCCGGATCTTGCTTTCGGTGCTGCCCCCATCGCGCTCAATCGCCAGACCACCAATCGCGGGCTTTATGATCTGCTCAAGCACCCACGTCTTACCCGCGCCCTTTTCGCCGGTCATAACGATATGGGGACGCCAGCGCATTGCCCCGCCGATCACGGATGCGACAATCCAGCCTGCAAGGATGTATCCGAACTGCCGGTTTTTCCATGTCAGGCTAAGGCAGATGTTGAGCAACTCGGACGCATCGGCATTGCCCAAAGCCTCGGATGCCATCGCGCCAGACCTCGGACCCATCACATAGACCGCTGCCGCCTTGAACTCCGATGGCCTGCATGACCCCTGCGCATGGTGGACCATATCGCCGCTGTTGAACACCGGCCCGCTCTGGTCCATCCACATGCCGACACCGCGCTCCACGTCAGGGCTATAGATGCCGATCCGGTTGCATTCCTCAATCATCGCGTTTGCAGCGGCGCTTGCCATCTTTGTGTCGCTGACCTCATCGCCACCAAAATGTGACCGCCAAAACGACATAGGGGCCATGGTTACAAGGTTTTGAATGTTTGCCAGTGACGGGCCTGTGAAATCCATGATCTGACCCGCCGTGCGCGGAAAAAAATAGAACACCTTGCCGGTGCGTCCAAGCGGGCGAACGCGGTTCAATTCGTTGACCGGCTCGGGGTCCATCGGCGGCAGGTCATAGTCGCGCTCATATTCTGGGTAGTCGTCTGCGATTATCACCGGATCGCTTGTCAGCGCATCGGCAACGCATTCCAGCCCGTCGCGTATATGCAGGTCGTTCCAGTCTGTCGGGCGGTCAGGATCTTCTGGGTCTACCGTCGGCACGATCACGCGCGCGCCTCCGATAGCCACCGCCGCCTGTTGTGCCTTCTCGACGCCGGGGTTCCATGGTGTGCCGTCCTGGCGTGTGGTCCACTGGTCATTGTCGCCTGCAATGATGATCTGCGCGTCGGGGTACTTTTTGCGTATCGCCACTGCCACGGGTTTGAGATTGCCAGCGTCAAACGCAACAATCACAGGCCAGCCGGTCGCCTGCCGTATTGTGCCGCCGGTCGCAAATCCCTCGCAAATCACAATGCGGCCCAAGTCGTCACCTTTGGCGCTGATGCCGTGGTATGATCCGCCCTTGGCCGTTCCGCGCAGGAACCGCTTGCTGCCGTCTGGGGCGATGAATTGCAGGCCCACCAGCGCACCGCCCGACCACATCGGCACCACCAGCAGATCGCCCATTGCCTTGGCGCCGTGTGCGTCGATCCCCTTGCGTGTGAGGTATGGTGTGGTGCCTTTGGTTGCGCGCGCCCACAGCCTCACAGCCTTCCGCGCAGCGGCGTCCGCATCGGCATTGATCTTGGCGTCACGCTCTTTTTTTGCGGCGTCTGTTTTCGCCTTATGTGCGGCGCGTTCTTCTGGCGTCAGTTTGCGGCTGGCTTTGGTGTGGAATTTGTGGGTGATGCCCTGCCGAAACGACAGTGCCCATCCGAACGCAAACCCGTCCGGCTCAATGCGCAGGGCATAGCTGGCGTTGCGGGTCTTTGGCTTGTCGTCATGCAGGCGATACCTGTGCGGCTTGTCGTCTGCGATGATCTCCGCGCTGTCGCTTGGCGCAATGTCGTGACCGCGCAGGAAGTCGATGAATTGCGCGATTGGATCACTCATTGCGTGCGATCCTCGTGCCGTGTATATCTTGTGTTCATTGGCAAGCCCTTCCTTGCTGATACTGGCGGGGTTGAGCGTGTGGTGTGCTCCCCCGCCGCCCAAATTACCCAAAACACAGCCCAGCGCAAGCGGTAATCCTCCGGCACTTAGGCATTAGGCTCATAATCGGACATTTATAGGCGCGGTTTAATCCATACAAAACAATGGTTTATGGCGTGAAAGCCCGAAAGCCTATGGTTTTGACGCACACGCACCATTACCCATCCAGCGCGCGTGTGCGCGCACACCAGCGCGTCACGAGGCAGCGTGTGTGCGCCGATATATAGGCACACCCTTACTTACTTATACTTATTTTAAAAAATATGTATATGAATAGGGGGGTTACGCTATGCCGTGCTATGCCCAAACCCCTGCCTAATGTCACTATAAGGCTAGGCATCTGTAGGCTTTGCCGCGATGACCATTTTATCCTTGCACTACCTTTGTAACTTACCTAGTGATAGTAACAATGCAGTCACATAAAAGGTAACGGAAATGAGCAGCATCAAGATTGATAAAAATGTACCACTTGCGAAGGGTTTTCGTAAATATCCATTCAAGGAGATGGAGGTAGGCGACAGCATATTTTTCGACAACGAACCAAAGACCACGCAATCCGCGCCCGCCTCAGCCGCTAAGGTTCACGCGGCAAGGGTTGGAAGAAAGGTTGCTTGTCGAAGAGAGGGACGCGGCGTTCGTATTCACCGCATTGCCTGACCCCACATCCATGCTACCAATACCAAGCGCGGCTAGGCTGATCCCCGAACGCCGGACCTCCCGCCGGTTTGCCGCGCAACCAATCAACGGTATAGTGAAGGGAGATCACGATGATTACGGCTTACAGCACCCCAGCCATCCCACCGCCACAGCAAGACACAAAACCAGCGCGTACAGTTATCAGCGAGGAAGCATTGGCCACCGCCATGATGGAGGACGCGAAAGAAGTACGGGAAAGGTGCCGCGAGATTAACCACTATCAATGCATTTCCGGTGCGGGAATGCAGGGCGCCCAGCTGGCAGAACTTATCGAGGCAATGCGCAAAGATCCTAATCAGGGTCGGGAATTTTACGCGGATGCGCTGGGCGTCAGTGCGCAGGCGGTGTCTAATCAGATTTCACGCGCCCAGCATCACGGGTACGTGTTCAACCGAGAGCGCGACTCCAGTCGCAAAAGGTGCTCGTATCTCTACACGATAGCACAGGAGCCAGAATCTTGACCCGCGCAACCCTGCCAACCCGTCGCCCGAATCGAACGATCAGCGTAGAATGGGGCAATCACAGATTTCACGTCACGGTCGGACTAGATCCGGATACAGCCGCACCCACTGAGGTGTTTTTCTCGGACGGCATGAAGTCCGGCACCGATCTGTTGCACACGGTCCAGGACGCCTGCGTGATGGTGTCTATGCTGTTGCAGCGCGGCGAGACGCTGGCAGGTGTAGGCAAAAGCCTCAGTAGCGAGGGCATCATCGGGGCCGTGGTGCAGGCCGTGGCAGATGATGGGAGCGAGGCATGACATGGCACCACGTCCCAGGAACGGACTATCCCTCTGCTCAGGCGGCGCTGGCCTCGATATGGGCATCATGCTCGCCGAACCCGGCTTCCACACTCGCTGCTACGTCGAATGGGAAGCCTATCCGCGCAGCGTCATCATCGCAGCCCAGCGGGCCGGATACCTTGAGCCTGCGCCGATCTGGGACGACCTCACCACGTTTGACGCCAAACCCCTTGCCGGAGCAATCGACACCCTGCTGGCTGGCTATCCATGTCAGCCATTTTCTCAGGCAGGCCAACGACGCGGCGCAGACGACGAGCGGCACCTATGGCCCGACGTCGCCCGGATCGCCCGCGAACTCGGCCCAGCCCTCCAATGGATCATCCTCGAAAACGTCGCCGGGCACGTCACCCTCGGCGCTGAAACCGTGCTGCGAGAATTATGGGACATGGGCTTCACGCCTGCGGCTGGCCTATTCTCAGCGAGTGAAGTTGGCGCGACGCATGAAAGGATTCGGTGGTTCTGTGTGGCCTACCGCAGACACCCCGAGCGGCGGCCGGAAGATGCCGCCGGGTACAACCGCCACGGGACAGACACCGGATGGGCGCAAGGTGACGGTCGGTCTGGAAAACGCCGTCAAGATGTGGACCACACCCCAAGCGCACGACGTCACGATGCGGGGATCGGGGCAGGTGCCGACAGCCAAGGCGGGCAACGCTTGTCTGGCGCGGGATGCGGCGATGTGGGGAACGCCGCGGGCATCGGACGCAGAAAAGGGCGGCCCGAACCAGAGTTTCGGAGCGGGCGGAACGCCCTTGCCAGCGCAGGCGGCGAACTGGCCGACAGCCACGACACGGGACCACAAGGGCAGCAGCCCGAACAGCGTGACACGCAAGGACGGAAAGAGCAGGCTGGACATGCTGGACTTCGCAGCGGAGCAGGGCTTTTCCCGCCCGGTCCCGGCAATCACGACGCATGGGCCGACACTCTCGCAGTTGCGCCGGATCTGGCGCCCGCTGCGAGCCTCGGTGATGCGTTCACACAAGCCTGCGACCTGGCGGCGGCTGATCAAGGGCCGGAACAAGCGCAGGCTGAATCCGCTGTTTGTCGAATGGCTGATGGGCTGGCCTCCCGGTCACGCGCTCTGCGCCTGCTCGGCAACGGAGTGGTGCCTCTGGTCGCAGCACATGCGATCCGCACTCTTGGCGCTGCCCACGGCTTACGGCCCGTGGATCTGGACGCCGCCGAAGGACGCGCCGGAACAAGCGCCGACGCAGATGGATTTGTTCGGATGACCAGGACACCCTGACTGCCGGGTAAATGGCAGCGGGCAGGCGGCGGACCCGGCTTTTATCATGAGCCAATCACCGCAGGCGGTTAGCGAGCGGATTATTCCACCGCAGAGACCCGTCACCAGCAACGGAGGAACACACGATGAAGGATTTTAACGTCAAATTCACTGTACGGAATAACCGCATGGTCGCGGCGATTTTTGACCAATACGAAAGCGTGGCGGAGTTCTGTCGCGTCTGCGACCTGCCCTATACTCCGGTAAATTCAATCATCACGATGAAAACCGCGCCGACGAATCAAAGCGGATGGACCAAGACCGCTCTGGATTGCGCCACGGCTTTGGGATTGCAGCCGGTGGATCTTTGGCCGCAACACATGCAGGAGGTCCGGCTCAAGCGATCAGGCGGGACGATGGAACTGTCGGCGGATGAGGTCAAAAATATCATCGACCACAATCAGATCGATATGGCGGAATCGAAAGACCTGATTGCCAAGCTGTCGTGCAATCTGACAGAGCGAGAAACAAAGTTCCTAACGTGGCGGCTGGGCGATGGGGCAAACGCCACGTTGGAAGAGTGTGGCGAGATACTTGGCAAAGTCACGCGAGAACGGGTCAGGCAGATCGAGATTAAAATGATGCGCAAGATGCGGCGTCGCGCGGTGCAGTTGGGGCTAAACGAAATATTCGAGGGGCAGTCATGAAGCGCAAAAACCGCAAAAAGCTGGCGGCAGTCACGACCGGATTGCCGGAACTGACACCAATCCGCCAACGTCAGCCGAATGGTCAGCACCGGGACAGGGCAGATGCGCCGCGAGACGCGAAGAAACAGGCGCTACAAGCGCGTGTGGCCATATTCGGCGGTCCATGATACCAAAGACGGCAGGAAGGCGCTAGAATCGCCAATGTACGGCTGTCAGATGGGTATGGTCATCGCACGTCGTGCTGACAGGCGCGATGTGGCTGACCTGTGGCGCGTTTTTGCAGACTGGTGCGTGGCTGAGTACGCCTATCGACGCCGATATTTGGGGCTGACAGAATACGCAAAGTCAGCATCGCTCGTGATGGTGCCGGAGCCGATAGAGGCAGGCAGAGCGCACACGCGCAGACGGTAAGCAACGGACGCAATACGACGCTGACGGGTGGCCGGTGTGGTAGGGGGTACCTCAATCTCTGGGACCGCACGGCTCGGGACCGGCGTGGGATATGAATCTTTTGAAGGCGCAAATTTAGGGCTTGGGGGTTACGCGTTACGATTTCGCTTGTTTTAATCTCTGTTACGCGTTACGTTATTCCTGTAGGGCGGGGATGGTTCCAGCCTAAACGGGAGTAGATAAAATGACCGACTTTGCACTGTATCATGAAGGAAAATGGCGCGACGGCGAAATGCCGAAAATCAGCGGCGCAACCTATATCGTCAACTACGACCAGACCAATCAAGCGTACCACATAAAAAAAAGCGATTACGACGACTTTATAGAGTGGGTGGCTAGCAATTGGGAAACCGACTACACGCAGCGCGACGAGAATGAGGACGCAAGCGATTATCTTGATCGCCTGGGCTGTTCGGTGCGTGAGGTATGACCCTGACCCGCCCGCGCAAAAAGCGCATACTCGAATCGGCTGGCTTGCGATACGTCGCAGGCTGGCTTCCTAAAGACGAAGCAGCAGAGGTTGATAAAAAACTGGCCGAAGCTGAAAGGCTGATAGTAGCGGCACTCCCGGATGGTAAGTCATGATCGTCGGTAGGGATCTGGCGGCAGTGGTGAAATAAAAATTCATTAGGGGTCAAGATTGTGCTTGCATGTGGGCGCAGCAGGCCCCATATTGAGTGTACGGGAGCAAGGTGCTCCGCTCAAAAGGAGATACGACAGATGACCATTCTCAGCATTTACAAAGTCAAAGAAGATCCAGACACCGGCGCATGGCTCCATGAACCTGTTGACACGGGCGAAACAACAACGCTCAAAAGCTGGTGCTTGATGAAAGATACCGCCGATCAGCACTTTGACACGTATGTGTATGACCACGAAACGCAGGCCGAGCGAGCAATAATCATGGAGTGGGTATGACCCCCGACGAACTCCGTGCAATCCGCAAGACCGCAGCACCGGGCATGTCACAAGCAGACTATGCCCGATTGATGGGATACCGGGACCGCCACACCTACCGCCGATACGAAACAGGGACACGAGACATACCGCCTTTGGTGGAAAAGCTGGCCCTGATGATCGCAGCGCACGGAACCATAAAACCGCTGATTGACTAACGTTCCTGCAAGTGTAGTATGTTGCGAAAGCAAGCCGCGCCCAGGGGAGACCTTAGGGCGCGTTTTGCGTTTCCAGACATAGCGAGGCCGACAGATGGGTAACCAAAAGGGGCGAGGGCAATGATCGAGCAACTACACAACACCGATGCCAGGGGCGCTTCCGCGCTGATCCTTCTTTGGATGTCGCGAGAGGCCGATGAAGCCGGTCATATCGCTGCGTCCGTGACCGGCATAGCCAAGGCCACCAAGCACCACAGGGACACCGTGCGGGATTCCCTGCGCGCCCTGCTCGACATGGGTGAGGTGGAAGTGTCGACAGAAGGGCGAGGCCGCAAGCCGCATACATACCGCGTGATCAACAGGATCACCACGACAGAACCCCAGAAACCACCCGAACGCTTGCGGGACACAACACAGCAAAAAGCACCGGAACGGCAGGTAGTTAGTGAGAAAATCACACAAAGAATCAGATCGGTAGGGATAAAATCAACATTCCGCGCCACCGTCGAGGATCTGCCGCACTTCCTTCGATGGTGCCGCGGGGCTAAGACATCTGACGTCTGTATCTATCACATAGGCATGATAGCGATCGACCGGCGCGACAGCCCGGCGCTGTGCAACATCGCCGATACCGTGGGCCTGCTATCCGAAACCGGATACATTTTTGGCGGGCAACATATCGTCCAACTGCCAGCTGGGCGCCAGATCGCTTACACGGCAACACGCACCGGATGCGGCTATGCCCCCCGCGCGATCCTGAGTGATATGATCCTGGCCCGAGACTACAACGCACTGCGCGCCATCAAGCACCGACCCGCCGATCTGTCCGCAACCCGGGCCCTGCGCAACGGCATCAACCTGTCAGAGGACGCCGCCGCCAGCCTCCTGCGTGACCTCGGCCGCCGCAAACTCATCGAGCGCGGGCACAATGGCGCTTGGGTCCTGACCGATGACGCGCTGGGCATGGTGATCTGA
>Ga0307983_1001172_pt1 | contig 11796 bp, 7 predicted proteins | sample OrgLakmetagen991_FD_201845 | JGI IMG/M metagenome (GOLD analysis project Ga0307983, IMG submission 201845) | Saline water microbial communities from Organic Lake, Antarctica - #991 | ecosystem: Environmental > Aquatic > Non-marine Saline and Alkaline > Saline | place: Antarctica: Organic Lake... | reverse complement strand
AAGCCCCTCAGAATCTCTCACGGTTCCGCGTAGCGTTCCCATAACCCTCCCAATTCAGTGTCAAAAATAGAGTATCTGACTAAGGTTTCATAGTCAAGATAATTTACTAGGTTTTTGTAGTCAATTTATTTGACTAGGTTTTTACATTCAGTTAGACCGACAGAATGCCCCACCTTGGCGATTGCATTCTCACAAACGAGAATCCAAAGTGCTTCCGCGAGGTCTGCGGGAAAAGGTTTGGCTTTTGAAGCCAGGCCTTATGGCAGAAGTTCAAAAGGGGCGGGAGAACGCTAAATGTCAGAGGGCTGCGCTAGCGTAGACACAGCATCAAGAATGGCAGCGCTAAGTAACTGGCTAGCTTCCTAGCAACCCGGATCTCACGACCAGGGTGCTCCAGTAGAAGATGCGGCCCCAGCAACAGCTGGGGCAAGTCGTGGGGCATAAGCCTCCTGTAAGAGAGGCTCTAATGTCCGAATCATTTCCACAAGACTGCTGGCTGTATAAGCCGGGCCACAAAACTCATTTCATCCAGCTCAATGTCATGCGAGACAAAGAAAGGTTCCCAGCAGATGTCCAGTTGATAGACCTCGAGACCCTTGAGGTCAGCTACAACGGCCAGGTCGTGCAGCTGAAGACTCATGATGCAGTCGGGGTGCATTTTGATTGCTTACATGCGTTCGAGAATGAGATTAGTTTCGCTCCAGAGGCACAGCTCCTTCACGTAAGACTGAGCGGTCCAACTGAGCTTACGGAAGGCGCGTGGCACCCGATGTATCTGGCTCGGGGACCGATGCAGGGCTGCGCCACGAGTGACCCGAACTCAGGCTTCTTCCGTGTACCTCAATGACCAAAATTCAAGTAACTAACACTTAGGAACTAGCCTCAATAAAGATAATGTTCCACAAACAAAGGTTTTCACTCGACCGTTACCAAGGGTCAGAAACAATGGTTCTGACTTTAGACACCCAATTAGTCAACTATAAGTAAGTCATTCGCTGATGTTCTTGCGAGGCCATGGCGTCCCAGATGCCCCAGTTTTAAAGGAACCTGTGCTCTGATGAACTTTGATGAACCTCAAATTCTTGACTGGGGGACAAGGGGTCGCGGGCTCAAATCCCGCCAGCCCGACTGGAAAACTCCGATGAGATGCAGTTTTCATCAGTGCATCGCGAACGGCTTCATCAAGCACCCGCACGAGTGGGGTGATGGCGTTCAGCTGTCCACTCCTGGCTCGCAAAGCGTTTGTCTTCCCGGCCTGCAGGTGACGCGAGCGCGGTCTTGCTGTGGTCAGTCAGCAGGATCACACTCGTGAAAACCGACTCAGCGAGATGCCCCTCCTAATATCATCTGAAATGTCAACCTGCGCGGGTCAAGATGAGGGTAGGCTTTCAGTGGAATCATTGACGCTAAACTTCTTCATCCCTTCCCCCATCTGTGACCAAGGGGGGAATGCAAGTCTGGATGGCTAAAAAGGAGATGCCCGCTCACGAAATCGGGCGGGTCCGGACGTTCCAGGCTAGCGAAGTCAACGACAGGATTCAGGTGGCAGCGCGACCGGAAACGTGCGTGACGGGGCGAAGGGCAAGCAACTTGCGCATCATCGATAATGTTACAGACCTCCTTGGAGATGATCTCAAGGCTGAGATCAAACCGGGTTCCAAAGTCCGTATCGCCGCATCCACGTTCTCAATATTTGCATTCGAAGCGCTTCGTAACGAGTTGGAGCATGTTTCTGACCTCGAGTTTATTTACACGACGCCAGCGTTCGTTACAGAGAAGATGACAGACAAGCTCCGCAAAGAGCGCCGCGAATTCTTCATCCCAGGCGGCCAGGCCGAGTCGAGCCTCTCTGGCTCGGAGTTTGAGGTTAGGTTGCGTAACCAACTCACCCAGCGTGCGGTCGCGAAAGAGTGTGCCGACTGGGTGCGCCGCAAGGTCACGTTCAGATCTAACGCAACCACCAACCCAATGCAGCAGTTTGCGGTGGTTGGCGACAGCGCTGCCTACACACCCCTGCAAGGTTTTACCACGGCAGACCTTGGCTACGAGCGGGGCAACGCTGTGTCAAATATGGTGCAGCGTGTTGATGGAGCTCCGATGGCATCCCAATACCTTCAGCTGTTTGACCAAATTTGGCACAATCCCGATCAGCTCGACGATGTTACTCAGACGGTCCATGACCACATTGCCAGCGTGTATGCGGAGAATGCCCCAGCGCGTATCTACTTTCTTGTGCTGTATAACTTATTCGCCGAATTTCTCGACGACATCAACGAAGATGTTTTGCCGAATGACCGCACCGGCTACCAAGAAACAAAGGTCTGGCAGAGCCTCTACAATTTTCAGCGCGATGCAGCAACAGGAATCATCAACAAGCTGGAGACCTACAATGGCTGCATCCTCGCTGACAGTGTCGGTTTGGGCAAGACCTTCACGGCATTGGCAGTAATCAAGTACTACGAGTTACGCAACAAATCGGTGCTAGTGCTTGCACCAAAAAAGCTCTCCGAAAACTGGACTAATTACAACGCGAATCTCACGACAAACATTTTTGCCTCGGATCGGTTCAATTACGACGTCCTCGCCCACACCGACCTGTCACGAACCCGCGGTGAGTCTCTCGGCATAAGGCTTGATCGAATCAACTGGGGCAACTACGACTTGGTCGTCATCGATGAGTCACACAATTTTCGCAACGCCGACTACTCCGAAGAGAAGGAGTCTCGCTACCAGCAGCTCATGCGGAAGGTCGTCAGAGAAGGCGTGAAGACCAAGGTGCTGATGCTCTCAGCAACCCCGGTAAATAATCGCTTCAATGACCTGAAGAACCAGCTCCAGCTCGCCTACGAGGGAAAATCGGAGAACCTCGCCCAGCACCTTCACCTCTCTACTACCGTCGAGAAAGTCTTCAGCAATGCGCAGCGAGTCTTCAATGAGTGGTCCAAACTCGACCCGAAAGATCGAACCACGGACCGTATCCTCCAGATGCTCGATTTCGACTTTTTCGAACTACTCGACGCCGTGACGATTGGCCGCTCACGCAAGCATATCCAGGCGTTCTACGACACCACCGAGATCGGCGCCTTCCCTGAGCGCCTGGTACCAATCTCCATCCGCGAACCTCTTACCGACCTCGCGGACATTCCGGGCTACAATGACATTTTCGAGCAGCTCCAGGCTCTCACCCTTGCCGTGTATACCCCGCTCGCGTATGTGTTTCCGAGCCGACATGCCAAATATGAAGACTTGTATAATGTGACAGCGGGCGGCGCCCGCTCTAACCTTGGCCAAGCCGGCCGTGAGCAAGGCCTAAAGAAGCTCATGACGGTGAACCTTCTCAAGCGACTGGAAAGTTCGGTCGAAGCCTTCCGCCTGACCCTAAGTAAGATCGAGGAGTCAGTAGACCGCACCCTTCGACGCCTCGATTCCCACTCAGGAGAGACCGCAGACCTGAGCGCTGATCTCACTGGGTTCGACTCCGATCTCGATGATGAAGATGACGCAAATATCGAGGCCATTTCGTTTGGGGAGAAGATCAAGATCGACCTCGATGACCTCGACATCGAGTCTTGGCGGCGGGACTTATGGAACGACCGCGAAACCCTGCGAGAGTTGCTTAACGAGATGCACAAGGTTAGCCCGGCCCACGACCTGAAACTCGAGAAAATCAAGCAGCTCATAGCCAACAAGGTAGCCAATCCGATAAACCCCGGAAACTCTAAGGTACTGGTCTTCTCTGCGTTCGCCGACACCGCGAACTACCTCTACCGTGAACTCGCGCCCGTTCTCGCCAAGGCCGGACTGGAGACGGGTGTCATTACTGGCGGTAGCCACGGAGCTAAGACCACTCTCGGTATCGGATTTGACTTCCAACAGGTCATGTCCATGTTCTCGCCCAAGTCGAAGCAGCGCCACCTTACTATGCCAAATGAGACCCGCGAGCTGGACGTCCTCATCGGCACCGATGTCATCAGTGAGGGACAAAACCTCCAGGACTGCGACTTTTTAATCAACTACGACATCCACTGGAACCCAGTTCGAATTATCCAGAGGTTTGGGCGTATCGATCGGATTGGCTCCACTAACGCGCAAATACAACTGGTCAACTTCTGGCCCGACATCTCCCTCGATGAGTACATTAACCTCAAAGAGCGCGTAGAGAACCGCATGGTGATCGCTGACCTTGCAAGCACTGCCGACGACAACGTCCTGACCCTGGAAAACTCTGATGCAGCATTCCGCAGGGAACAGCTCCGCAAGCTCCAAGACGAAGTAATTGAACTTGAAGACGTGCGCATCGGTGTCTCGATCACCGACCTTGGACTCAATGATTTTCGGATGGACCTGCTTGGTTACATCAAGGACAACGGAGAGCTTGCCGCCGCTGCCAAGGGCCTGCACGCCGTTGTTCCTGCGGACCCTGCGAAGGGCCTCAGGCCGGGCGTCATCTTTGCGCTACGCAGCGTGAACACCGACGATGCCCAGCTCACTGGAAAGAGCGGAAACCGCGGTAACCGGCTCCACCCGCACTATCTTGTCTACCTGGATGACCAAGGCAACGTCATCGCCGACCATACGGAGGTAAAGCACCTGCTGGACCTGCTCCGCACCGGATGCAGACCTTACAGCGAACCTATCCCAGATGTCGTGCACGCCTTCAACACCGCTACGGGTGAAGGTACGCAAATGAGCAAGTACTCTCAGCTTCTGACAGATGCGATCCACTCGATGATCGACGTCACAGAAAAACGCGACATCGACAGCCTCTTCACCGGCGGTCAAACCACCGTCCTAACTCAGGCCATTGCTGGCCTCGATGACTTTGAACTGATCGCATTCGTCGCCATCGTGGAGCCTGTCACTTCGGTGTCTAGTCCAGCCGAAGCAGGAACCGATGGTTGATCTGCTCTACAGATGGCCTGCCGCAGCGAAATTTGGCAGCCGTGTGCCTAAAGAAAAGTTCTATGGGCAGGGTGCTATCACCGCTGCCTTGCGGGAGAAGTTCGTCTCGGAGGTTCAGCGCATCACCTGGGCCTACAAGTTAGCTGAATCCACCATCAATCTCCCCTACAACGTGGCCGTACCCGAGATCCAAGTCTTTCATGTTGATGCAAAGGCCGACGAGGTCAGTGATCAGGTGTTGTCTGCGATCGACAAGGCCATTCAGTACCCGGTGATCTTCGAGATTATGAGAACAGCTGCTGGGAAGCCGCAAGTCAGGATGGTGGCGACATATAAGCTGCTGGGCTCAGGTGTTCCAAAACTTAGCAGCTACTACTCGACCAGCTGGCTCTCTTCTGACTTAGAGCGAAGCTCACTCCCTACCGCAATCAGCCTGCCGACTCTCTACGCAGCAATCATGAATCCACTGATGCCAGTAACGGTGCGCTTTGGTGAAGAAATGTCAGTGGTTGCCGAGAGACTTGTAGTAGCGGGAAGGCTCGAACGTGACATCACCGCCTTGGAGCGCAAAATTAGCATCGAACCGCAGCTCAACCGAAAGATTGAGCTGCGGCGCTCTCTCAAAATTAGACAGCAAGAACTCGAACAGCAGAGGTAACCCGTGGAGAAATTACGAATGACATCGCCAAACTTAACCGACGCTAATGTCGACAAGCTCGCCGCGCTGTTCCCTACCGTCATCACTGAGTCTGTCGACGCTGACGGGAACTTCAAGCGCGCCATAGACTTTGACCTCTTGCGCCAAGAGCTCTCCGACCGCGTCGTAGAGGGTCCGCAGGAGCGATACCGGCTTGATTGGCCGGGCAAGCGCGCGGCCGCATTAGCCGCAAGTTCACCCATCACCAAAACATTGCGTCCCGTTCGCGAAGCGTCGGTTGACTTCGACACTACGAAAAATCTCTTCATCGAAGGCGACAACCTCGATGCACTCAAACTCCTTCAAGAGTCCTACCTCGGGAAGGTGAAGGTAATCTTTGCTGACCCTCCCTACAACACGGGCAGCGATCTGGTGTATGCGGACGACCTAACGAAGTCCTCGTCAGATTACCTTGCGAGTTCAGGAGAACTTGATGAGAGAGGCCGCCTCATCGCGAACCCACTTACAAACGGTCGATTTCATTCGGACTGGCTAACTATGATGTATCCAAGGCTTCGTTTAGCTCGAAACCTCTTGTCTGAGGATGGGGTTTTCTTCATCACGATTGGCGATCACGAAAACGCGAATCTGCGGGTTATGCTGGACGAAATTTTTGGAGCAGCCAATTTCGTGGCAACGATTATTTGGCAATCCCGCACCTCGATCTCTGATGATCAGGAGATCTCCGCGAACCACAATTATGTTTTGGCTTATTCGCGGAACCGCGAGAAGCTCACATTTTGGGGCGAGCCGCTTCGCGCCGAAGAATACTCAAATTCTGACAGTGATCCCTTGGGGGCCTGGAAGTTAGTCCCGCTTGATGCCAATAAACCGGGCGGTGACACAAACTACGAGGTTGTAAACCCGCGAACAGGCCAAGGATTCTGGCCTCCTGCTGGACGGTCATGGGCGATTAATTCTCGTTCAATGCAAGAGCTGATCGCCAACGATCGTATTAAGTTCGGCCTCAAGGGGGACAGTGCGCCAAAGAAAAAACTTTATCTGAATGAGCGACTCGAACGCGGAGATACCCGCACACCAAGTTCGCTTCTTATGGATGCAGGGACGACGAAGAGCGGCAGCGAGGAAGTCGCAAAAATCCTCGGTGGTAAGAAGATTTTCGATTACCCCAAGCCTGTTTCGCTATTATCCAAGCTAATTAGCTATGGCAGTTCTGGCGCGAAAGACTGCATCGTTCTTGACTTCTTCGCCGGTTCAGGGACGACGGCTGCGGCTGTTCTTCACCTCAACCTGGATGACGCGGGGTCGAGGAACTTTATCGTAATTCAGTATCCTGAAGATGTTGCTCCATCAACGCCTGCTGCAACCGCAGGTTACAAAACCATTGCAGACATTTCGAAAGATAGGATTCGAAAATCAGCTGCTTTTGCGCGTGAATCGGCAGGATTAAACAGTGATGACTTTGACTTCGGGTTTCGTGTTCTCGAGTGCGACACCACTAACATGGTCGATGTACTTCGCTCTCCAGATGAGACTGATCAACTTGCTCTTGACCAACTCGAAGGCAACGTAAAGCCCAGCCGTTCCAATGAGGATCTTCTGTTTCAGGTACTCCTCGACTGGGGGCTTGAGCTCACAATGACCATTGCTGTCTTGCAGATCGAAGGTCACGAAGTGTTTAATGTCGAGGATGGCGCATTGATTGCGTGTTTCGACAGCGAGGTGACTTCGACGCTTGTCCGAGCGATCGCAAGTCTGCAGCCACTGCGTGCGGTGTTCCGCGACTCCGGCTTTGCATCGGATGACGCGAGGATTAATGCGGAGCAGGTCTTCCGCGAAGTGTCTCAAGCGACCGACGTGAAGGTGATCTGATCGGGATGAAACTACAGTTCAAGGTCCAGCAGTACCAGACCCATGCTGTTGATTCGGTTGTTGGGGTCTTCGAGGGGCAGCCCAAAAACTTTGGCATCTCGTATCGAATCGACCCCGGCAAGTTGAGGCTTACCTCGAACTCGACTCTGTTCGAGACGGATGATACGCCTGGCTCTGGCCTTCGGAACTCCGACATCGCATTGTCCCCCACTCAGCTACTGGACAACGTTCGTACGGTCCAGAGGTCTCGCAACTTGCCTCTGTCTAAGATGCTTGTCGATAGCAAGGCGGCACCTGGAACTCCGAATCTGGACGTTGAAATGGAGACAGGAACCGGAAAGACTTACGTCTACATCAAAACGATCTTGGAGCTGCACAAGCGTTATGGCTGGTCGAAGTACATCATCGTAGTGCCCTCGATTGCGATCCGTGAGGGTGTCAAGAAATCGTTTGACATCACTTCCGAGCATTTCCAGCAGGCTTACGGGACCAAGCCGCGATCGTTTGTGTATAACTCCTCTCGGTTACACGAGATAGAGCGCTTCAGTTCTGACGCAGGGGTGCAGGTGATGATCATAAACATCCAGGCATTCAACGCGACTGGCAAGGACAATCGTCGCATCTACGACGTACTCGATGACTTCCAGTCACGTCGTCCGATCGACGTGATTGCGGCTAACCGACCTATCGTCATCATCGATGAGCCGCAGAAAATTGGTGCTGCGAAATCCCTTGATGCACTGTCGCGTTTCCAGGGTCTGATGGTGTTACGTTACTCGGCAACGCACAAGGTGGAGCACACTAAAGTGCACCGCCTCGATGCCTTGGAAGCGTACACGGAAAAATTGGTAAAGAAGATTGCGGTACGTGGAATCACGGTGAAAGGTTTATCTGGGTCCACCGCGTACCTTTATCTGGACGCGATCGAAATCGCTAAAGGGGCAAGCCCCCGTGCTCGATGTGAAATAGAGGTGCAGACGCGAACCGGGATCAAGAGACAGATCAAGCGACTTGACGTTGGTGCAAACCTGCACGATGTGTCGAACGGTATTGAGGCTTACAAGGGCTTCTTTATTACAGAAATCGATGCTAACCGTGACGTAATCGAACTGAGCAACGGGGACGTTGTTATCGCTGGGCAGCTTGCCGCCCGCGACGTCACGGTGGAGACGAAGCGACGTATCCAAATCCGTGAAGTCATCCGTACTCATCTCGACAAGGAACGCGAGCTGTTCAACCAAGGCATCAAGGTGCTTTCACTATTTTTCATCGATGAGGTTTCTAAGTACCGCGACTACAGTCGCCAAGACACCCTCGGTGATTATGCCCGCATGTTCGAGGAAGAGTTCGTCGCGATTCGCGACGAGGTGCTCCGTGAGTTGGCAATTGAAGACGCTACCGAAATGTATCAACAGTATTTGCGACGGGATGAGGTTGGTCAGTTGCACGAGGGGTACTTTTCGATCGACAAGACCAGCAGTCATCAAATCGACGGCGCGGTCTTCGGGCGCGGTGATGAAAAGGGTCAATCCAGCGATACCGCTGCTTATAACCTAATTCTGAAGGAGAAAGAGCGTCTGCTCTCGTTCGAGGAGCCGGTTCGATTTCTCTTCTCCCACTCTGCACTTCGAGAGGGTTGGGACAACCCCAACGTGTTCGTCATGGGGATGCTTAAGAAAAGCGACAACACGATCTCTCGCCGCCAAGAGATCGGCCGCGGTCTGCGCCTCGCCGTTGACCAGCACGGCTTGCGCATGGACAATCCGGCCACTGTGCATGACATCAACGAGCTGACGGTAGTCACCGATGAGTCATACACCGAATTTGTTGCAGGGCTCCAGAAGGAGATAGCTGAATCCCTTGCTGCCCGGCCGCGCAAGGCCAGTGTCAAGTTTTTCACCGGCAAGACCATCACAACCTCGACCGGTGAATCTGTCGTCGAGGAGGCCGTGGCGCAGGCTCTCTACAAGTACCTGATCAAGCACGACTATCTTAACGACGATGATACTGTCTCTGACTCATACATGCAGGCAAAAGAGTCCGGAATGCTCGCGGAGCCTGCTTCCGAATTGCTGCGACCCCTCATTGATTTCTGCTGGCCACTCGTGGATGTGCTGTATCTTGACGTGTCGATAATAGGCGGAGACGCGAGGAAGCCGAAGAAGATCCCGCTTAACGAGGCGAACTTCGCCAAGAAGGAGTTCCAAGAACTCTGGGGGCGCATTAATCGGAAGGCTGTCTACCAAGTCGAGTTCGACTCAGCGGAACTGATCAAAAAGGCCGTCGGCCATCTCGACCAGTACTTGAATGTCGATGCGATGCAATACATCGTCCAGGCGGGGCACCAGCGAGACGAGCTCCAGGTAGAGGACCTGACGAGCGGTACTGGATTTGCGGTGTCAACTACGGAAACTCACAATGAGAATATCAGCACGGGCTCACAGGTGAAATACGACTTGTTGGGTGAGATTACGGACAAGACCCAGCTGACCCGCCGAACGGTCGCTGCGATCCTTCGAGGGCTGGTGCCAAGTACGTTCGGGAAGTTCCGACTCAATCCCGAACAGTTCATCACTGAGGCAACGCGATTAATCAACGAACAGAAGGCAACGGTCATCGTTGAACATTTAGCGTATGACACTCTTGAAGACCGGTTCGACTCAGCGATCTTCACCGAGAATCAAACCGCGCAGGACTTCAAGAAGGCCGGCGTCAAGCTCAAGAAACACGTTTACGAATTCGTGGTGACGGAATCAAAGATTGAACGAGCGTTCGTAACGGAATTAGACACCAGTACTGAGGTTGCTGTCTATGCGAAGCTTCCACGCGGGTTTTTTATCCCGACCCCTGTCGGTGATTACAATCCCGATTGGGCGATCGCGTTCACAAAAGGTAGCGTCAAGCACGTTTACTTTGTCGCTGAAACCAAGGGTTCTCTCTCAAGCCTGCAGCTGAAAGGTATGGAGGAAGCCAAGATCGAGTGTGCAAGAAAGTTCTTTGCCTCTCTTGACCAGAAGAATGGCCAAGGCGTCACGTACGACGTCGTGACCGATTTCACCGAGCTGATGCAGCTTGTTAAGTCGTAGGTGGGAATATGTTCGAGTACTTGCGGCTCCGTGATTCCCCGGCTGTATGCTCAACGGCCGGGGGTCGTGCACATGAAGAGTCATGATGCAGTCACCGCGAACTTCGAATGTCTGATCGCCCTAGATAAGGAGATGAGCTTAGCCCCCGAGTTATCAATGCTTCGTGTCGAACACAGTTGTCAAGGTGAGTCGATACGGGCTTCAATTAGCTCTTACTATTTGACAGACTGTTCGGTCACTGATGCGAACTCGGGATATTTCTGCTCACCTGTTTAGCAAAAAGCGGTGAGTTGCACACGCAAGTGCACACGGAAAAAAACCCACCAAAACCTTGAATTGGCGGGGTTTTTACTGGCGGGGAATAGGGGATTCGAACTCCCCGATGTTTATGTTGGAACGGTCGAATCCCATCGTTGATTGAACTGCCAAAACAACCCTGGAATCTCACTAGACCAAGCCAGTCGGGGGTGTCCAAGGCGTTGATAGGTAATGCTTTTGATTGCAGCCATGCCCTGTGTTTAGACCGGTGTTCTTGATGAAGGGATGGGGGCCTAGCTTTACCTGTTTCGATTTTTAGAAGGCGATGACTGCTCGCCCGCTAACGGTGCCCTCATGCAGCTTGTGACATGCCTCGACTGCATCTTCTATGGCGAACTGTTTTACATGCACAGTTAGAGCCTCGGATCGTTCGAGATCTAGCACTTCCATGAGTCCACTGCGAGTGCCCCAGTAAGGCGCATTAACGCTTGCTCCTAATGGTGTGGAGAAGATACCGGCTTGGAGGGTTTCGTCACCGATTCCAACAATGTGGCTGAAGCTGTTGATTGCAACCATTTGCCAGGCCAGTTCGGTGGCTGGTGGGGCGTCTGCGAAATCGAAGACTGCTTCAGCACCACAGCTACCGGTTAGCTGGCGGACTTTGTTCACTGCGCCTCCGGACAGAAGGTCCTAAGGCAGCCATTCGGCATAGGGTCTGGTCGCAGTGTCATCCGAGATAGAAAGCCATCGTTCTGTCCATGTGGCGCGCAAAGTTGCTGGAGGCCAGGGAACAGATCGCACCTCGGGTGGAATCAGAGGGTCGTAACGAATTGCTCTTTCAAGAGCATGCGCTAGCTGAAGTCGACGAAGAGTTGAGGGTTGCGAGGCATCGTCTCTATAGAGAGCCTGGGCGATCGAGTCGTATGCGGCGATTATGGGTGCCGAGGGCCACAGTAATTCAGCAATTTCAACGGGTTCAACCACACCGCGGATATTCAATGCTGTCGCGGTCGCCGTAAC
>Ga0307983_1001166_pt1 | contig 11854 bp, 9 predicted proteins | sample OrgLakmetagen991_FD_201845 | JGI IMG/M metagenome (GOLD analysis project Ga0307983, IMG submission 201845) | Saline water microbial communities from Organic Lake, Antarctica - #991 | ecosystem: Environmental > Aquatic > Non-marine Saline and Alkaline > Saline | place: Antarctica: Organic Lake... | reverse complement strand
ATATTTTTATTCAGAGTTTACTTCCATCTTCGTGGATGAACAAATAAAGAATCACCCTCTCATCTTCTCAAACTCAACGACGGGTTTTGTCCCACCCACTCGCGCCACCGCTTCCATTTGTTCTTCTCGAATCCGCTTGCGCCTTTTTTTTGGCTTTTGCATGCGCTCATTGAGAGTAATGCGCAACCGCTCCGTTTCATGCGGGTCGTCAAGTAGTTCAGGTGGCAAATCAATGATAATCTCACGAACTTGCTGTTGTTGTTCACCGCCGTCGATACGCTTCTTTTTGCGCTGCACTTGAATTTCCCGATTCATTTTGCGCATATCTTCACGAATTTCATTCTTATGCACCTTCACAAAATTCAACGAGCCCGTAACTAAAGCCCACCGAAAAAAGGTTAATTGACACACATTGGTTTCCGTGCCATCTTCCATTTTAATCAATTCCGCGTCACTGCTGTGCTTGCGGAAAAAGGGGTCGAGCCGCTTCTTATTCAAACCGTGCCGCAGCGCCGTTTGCATGTTATGATACACATTTACAATACCATTCTGATTGCGAGTCTCACACACGTGCTTTCTCGAATAAGATGTTACAAAATGATCTATTAAACGTAAGGTCAGACCATCTTCGCCGCGTAAAAACGGTAGCACCTTTTGCCACCGCGACGCGTCTTGCTCAAAAAACTCGCACACCGACCGCTTCTGCACCTCAAACCGCGTAGTGTCGCGGAGTTTCCTCTTCATTATATATTGCGTTCGTAATAGTAATAAAAAAACAAAAAAATGCAATGAGACGCACGTGTGTTTATTTGCTTCGCGCTGTGACCATGATTGTTGCGGACCAATCCGTGTCGGCCGGAAGAGCGTACGCGACGCTTAATCGGTCGACGAGTGAGAAATCCAAGAAACTCAATTGGCTCAATTCTGGCTTGAAATATTGCACGCGACGCCAATTTGAGCGTTCCCACGATTGGGAAGCCAGCGTGGATTCGTACCGGAATTTACCAAATGAATTAGATCCAAAGTCAGGAAACGTGTACGGCGTCGGAAATGATCCCGCGCCAGGTCGAGATGATGGCGATGCATTCAGCGTCACTTCAGGCGCATAATATTCAGATGAAATTGGCTCGTTTGGCGTTTTCACTTTCGCCTCGACGTTATTCGCAATCGTGTTATTGACATTGTAAAGTTGTTGCCGTTCCATGTTTAGCGTTTCGTACATTTTCATTACACCTTGGGGGGCGTAAGAGCCATTTTGCTTCAATCCATTGTATAGGAAAAAGTAGTCGTCTGCAGGAATACTGGCCACTTCTGCCGACGGAATGTACAAATCTACAACTTCGATGCTGCGAATTCCGCTTAATTTGTGCGGCAAATGAAGGCGAAATGAATCGGCGTCGGGATAGAGCGTAGTGTCGCGACGCGCGCTCTCAACATTGAGAAACACCGGCGGCATAAAAGTCGGGTGTTGTGTGAACGGTACTCCCCATCCCTGATCATCGTGCAATTCCATTGGATTTTGGTACGGCTGCGTTGAGTAACCAAATGAATTTGCTGGCAATCGATTACCGTTAGGTCCACATGGGGCTGCAGGGCAAATGCCGGCTGGAAAATGCGGGCACCCCGGTCGATTGCATGCGTACGCGTTACTGCTCATTTATAGTCGTTGTTTTTTTGTTTCTCGCAATGCATTTTATTTTCTTCATTTCAAACGTGCTCATCACCAAGTAGCGGGCTCTTTTTCATCTTCTTATGTCGTTTCAGTGTGCGGTCAGTGCGAACAAGTGCCTCAGTTACTTTGCTCAGCGCTTCAATTTGTTTGCGCATTTCTTCGCTCGTCAAACCCAACGACTCGTCTGTTTCGCGCAATTCTTTGCTCACTTCTGAGAGCGACGTGCCAAACTTTTTTGCTTTATCGCCGTACAGCGCCAATTGTTGAATCATTTTCACCGACTGCCGCTGTAGATTATTCAAATTTTCGGCTTGCTGCGCTAATTGCTCGATGCGTTGCTTCTGTTCTTCCACTAAACTACGCAATTCCACAACTTGCTCTTCACTCTCTTCGCGTAAAATCTGCAATTCCTCTATTTTGCTTGTCATTTCACGCACAATCGCGTTACTCTCATCCAATGAACGCTTGTAATCTTCATTCATGGTTTTCAGGCGAGAAGCGGATTCATCTAAATCACCGAATCGAGCTTGTAGCAATCCATTCTGCTCACTGAATTCGTGTACATTGCTCTGCAAGCGGTCATTTTCAGATTCGTAGCGGCGCGTTAAATCATGAAACGTTTCAAGCGTGGCGCGCAAATTCTCATTTTGTTCGCGCAACTCGTCGAGCACTTGCTCAATTGCTCGCTCAGTACACACTCCGCTTGCGCACAAGCAACACGACTGCGCGGCCAAAAGCGCCCCAACTGAAACATTGACAATGGCGGACGCCGAAGGTGGTGTCGTGTTGGCAAGTGCATTGGCGCCGTAGCAAGTGAATGCGACGCCGGCGGCTAATCCCACAGTGGCGAGAGTGCCGCGAAAATACCGCGCACGTTTCAGTGTACACCACCAATTCATTGTATCCTTTTTTATATTATAAAACACAAAAATAACATACGCACGTGAAGATGATTAATGTTATTATTATAATTCTTTTAGCAGTAGCGACTTTTGTATTGTATAGAGCAGCCGACGTGGAAGAAGAGCCAAAGGGCCGGCCACCGCCAACTGATTCTTCGTTTCCCGTGCCTCGGAACAATGCAACGTCGAATTCTCTCACAAAATGGGACGATCAATGGGAATTGAATGCAAGAAAGGGGTCTGTTTCCTTTCGATTGGAAAAAATGGGCAACTCAAGTAGTGGCCTTATAGTGGCCCTTGCCAACGAGTGGCGCGCGGCCGAAACAGGTGGCGTTGCAATTGTGTTGGGCGACCCCGTCGAATCTTCGGTAGTGGCACGTAATCGCTCGTATTTCGCCTCAATGCCATACTACAACAACCCCAGTATGCAATCGACAACATTGACAAATCACAATTTACATCGTAATCGAAAGTATGAGATCAAGTGGGATGAGATGGAAATTGTATTGTACGCGGCTGAGAATGCAAAACCATTGATTAGGCTCAATCGTACAATGTCGCCTGAATCGGTAAGTATTCGCTATTTGGCATTTGGTGCTTATGGCGTAGAGCGGCAGCCGCAGTGTAACGTTTCTGAAAATTGCATTCGCATTAGTGAAGTGAAAATAAACTAAAAAAATGTAAAACAAATGTAAAAATGACTATTTTAGAGTGTCCATAGCAAACGCCACGCAAGCGAACAATGTCGTATTCACTTAAAAATGCGCCATCGAAAAAAGGTCAGTTGGGGGATAAAATAACTATAAAGTCTCGTACGGGTGCTGGTAAATAAAAAAAAAATCAAGGTTGCATTTATTTCGTACTCAATACATCGCAATCTATATTCTGCATACTTTTTACATATAGAAGTTTTTTTTGCGCGCGTCACTTTCCGCGTTACCATTTTCACTACTCACAGTAACACACCCACACACTGACCACACGGGACTTTACAAATGAAATTACTTTTTATTACTGGCGCACCCAATGCGGGAAAAACGACGGCCGCCAAGCAATTGCACGAGGAGCGCGCCGTCGATTTGATCGTGTCGCCCGGCGCGTGGCTGCGCGAGCATCTTGCGAATCGTGATTTGGACAATGAATCCAAGCATAATGATTTGGCAAATTACATTAGTAACAACTTTTCCAACGACGTTCTTGAGCCACTTGTAAAGGAATACGTTGACGAGTGCATTGATCGCGCTGAGAGTGAAAACGCGCTCACCGTGCTTGTGGAAGGCTACCCGCGCACGAAAAGTGAATCCGAGCACATTATGAGTTTGTCAAAGCGCTTCGAGAACGTGAGTGTTATTCACTTGAATATCGACCGAGAATTAGCGTTGGAACGTGGCACAAAACGAAAGCGCGCAGATGACGAATCTGGATTGCATCACCGCTATGAATTTTGGCAGCAAACGGTGACGGACATATTGGCGCCGTGTGCCGCAATCGTCCACGAATTCAACGCGGCAAACTTTGACGCCGCACAAATTTTATCGTTACCGCAAGAATCGCTCCCCGACGTCGATGAATCGCCACCACCACCACCACCACCGTGTCCATCTACTTTTTGGGAACCGGCGAATGCGGCTGAAACGGCGACGATTATTCAAATGCACTTGCGTTTGGCCGGTTGCTCGCGCCGCCGCCGCCAATTTTGTGGATCACATCCGGTTTCACTTGATCGCAAAAACATGCCGCGCCTTCTGCGTTACCCGTATTTGTGCGCACTCAAGATTGACGGTTGCCGATTTTTCTGTGCGGTGCGCGATTCGCGGCTATGGTTTTTGAATCGCAAGTTGGCAGTGTGGCGCGGCCCCTTTGACGAGCGCTTGGCTGAATTCGACGATTCGCTCTTGGATGGCGAGTTGACGCTCAATAATCTCTTTATTGTGATTGACGTGCTTTGTATGAGTGGGAACAATGTGATGAGACGTCCGATTGTTGAGCGTTTGACGTTTGCCGCGCGCTTAGGGCAAATGCTAATGCACACACCGTTTCATTTTCGCGCACAAGAGTATGTGCACCGCTCGCACTTGAGTTTACTGTTAGAGCGCGCCAATCAAATGCCATTTGGTACGGACGGTGTGATTTTTCAGCCGGAAAAGTTACCGGCTCGCTTAGGTATTGATTACAATTTATTCAAATTCAAAAACGCTTCAGACAACACGGTCGATTTGTTGATGGGCGAGGACGGAGAGTTGTATTGCCGGAAAACGTCGGACACTTCGGAAAACGACGATACTTTGACGTTGGACGTGAATAGCGGAATTCTGCTGACCAAAGTGCGAGTCGGCCGGATTCACCCGGATTACGTAAAAGCGGAATGGCTCAAGGCGGGCACTGTTGCGGAATTTTCACCTTCACTTGACGACGCCAAAAGTGGTGCACTGTCGTGGATTCCGAAGCGTCCGCGGTGGGACAAGCATTTTCCGAATATGGACTGGGTGATTCAGAATATTATGCGCTCTATTCACGACAATATTTCGCTATCGGAGTTGATTGAATACACAAGTAGGCCTCCGTTGCAACGCTCGCAAGTTCCTTCCCCACCGCCTCACCGTCGTAAAGGTGAAAAGCGCGGTTAATTAGAAAATCATATACGTGATAATACAATAAAAAATGGCTACAAAGTCTGACACTGCAGACGACGATTTCGCGCGTGATTTAGTTTGGAAATTATTGAAAAGTGGTAAGTGGTGTGCGACAGTGGTGGACGGGCGCGCGCATCTGCGTGTTTTTGAAGGCGGCGCACAGCACCACCGCCGTCAACAACGCCGCCCCTTTACGCGAGCGGCAGCGGCGGCAACTACTAACCACCCGCGCCAATGTAGAAGATGCAGTTGCGTTAAAAAGTTGGACCATCCTTCGTCGATAAATCGAAAGCGCGCAAAGAAGCGGTCAGTGAAAAAAAATCGCAAGATGTAAAAATACAACAAACATGAGCATTGTTTCACACGCACACACAGCGGCTCTTATTGAATTATCGGCCGTTGGCTCGAATGACACACTTTTGACTTGCGACCCGCAAAAATCGTTTTTTCATCAGTCGTACAGCCGCATTACGAATTTCGCCATTGCTGAGAGCACGACGTTTATGGACAATGCGCCGTCAGGTGGAAATTGGTCGGAGAAAACGGCGACGGCCGAATTCTCGTCGTCGCAAGGTGACTTGTTGGGCCCGGTGTACTTGAATTTCACGCTCACCGGTCTCATTAATCACACTTTTAACGCACCTTCATTTTTTCTGTGGACGCCGGCCGTGGGGTACGCGATTCTAAAGAATAGTCAAGTTAAAATTGGGGCGGATTCATACGAAAAGTGCACGGGTGAATACTTTATGGCACACGACGAGATTTCGCGATCCGAAGGTCACCGCGCGTCGAAAATGATTGGCGATTACGCGCCTTATTTGCGTAGTTATTTACCACACGCCCCATTGGAAATTTTTGCCGACCCGCCCGCAGTTAACAGTCCTGTGGGTCCACTTACACCAACGCTTGCAGCAATGGCCTCAAGTGATTCAAGTGCTATTATCAAGGGCATGGAATTTTCGACGCGAACGCACTCCATTATGGCACCGCTGCCGCATTTTTGGACAAAGCATCCGGGTAATTACCTCAATTTGGTAGGCTTACAGTATCAAACATTGAAAATGCAAATGGATTTACGAAAATACACTGATTTGGCCATGAAATTCGAGTACGCCATTGATGGATCATTGGCACCGCAATCGAACATTTCAGTTGACGAGCCGAATGGCGTTATTAGCGGCCTCAATGTATTAGGCGTTTTCATGTATTTGGCGCCGGCCGAACGTCGTTTGAAGGCACAAGTTTCACAGACTGTGCGCTTTACGTACACGCAAAACGAGTCGTTCAGCACCACAAATGATAATGCAGGGCGCACAACTGATTACGCTTTACACTTTAAGAATCCCGTTTCGCGTCTATTGTGGACGTGGCGCTCGCAGGCGGCGTTGGATCGTAAAGAGTATTTTCAATTTGGCTCATACCGAGGCACGCGCTCAAGAATTGTTCCGTTGGGATTTTTAGGGGGTTCCAGCGAGGCTTCAAGCGCACATGAAGTTGTACCGGAAAGCGCAAGTTTTGAATTTACGGTGAATAATGCGCAACGAGTGTGGCAAGCGCCAGAGTACTTTTTGTACGCGCAACCTTATGACCGCGCGCACCGCATACCGGACCGAATGGTGTACTCGTACGCATTTTCACTGCACCCTGATTGCGAAGATGAGTACTCGGGATCACTGAATTTATCGCGTGTGGATAATTTCGTGTTCCGCGCGTCCATGAAGCAGCGAGTCACGGACTTGACGCCGCCAAATGTGAATTCCGTGTATTTGGACTACTCGAATCAGATTGGCGGATTGAACACGGTGCAAGTAAGTTTAGATAATTCGGCCGCGCAGGTAACTGAAGGAAGCACAGTGGGCACTTATCAGGTGCACGCCGAAACGATTAATTTTTACAAGCAATCGGCCGGCATGTGCGCACTCTTGTTCCCGGAGTAAATGAAAAACGGTCGGCGGAAATGAAAACGGCGAGGCGCGTAAAAAATGGTCACGCGACAAAAAATATTGTCAAGTAAATAAAAAACACACAACTAACACATACTTAAAAATGGTTTCAATTAACTCAAACTCTACAGCGGCGACTCTTACCGAACTTGCTGCTTTGGGCGCACAAGATACGCTCTTGACGTGCGACCCAAAATGTTCGCTTTTCCAGCAATCGTATTGCCGTATTACGAACTTTGCCATGGGCGAGCAAACCTTGCAATTCCAAGGTGCGCCGAGTGGTAACAATTGGTCGGCTGCTTCGTCGTTGCGTGCCGAAGTGCTTCGCGCCGGTGATTTGTTGGGCCCAGTGTACTTGGACTTCACGGTGTCGAAGTTGCCGGTTTCAACTACCAGTGTATCGGATATTTACATGCCAGGCATTGGTTACGGTATTATCGAGGAAAGCAAGGTGATTATCGGTTCGCAAGAATTCGAGAGTTGCACGGGCGAGTACTTTATGATGCACGACGAGATTTCGCGTTCGGAGGGTCACCGTGCATCGAAGTTGATTGGCGATTATGGTTCGTACTTGCGCTCAGGTGCTATCTCAGACGTTGGCGTAGCCGGTTCTCAACTTTCAGCCGCGCCATCTGCTTCGGATGAGGAGACGATCCAACGTGCTATTCAGTTTTCGTCGCGCACGCAGAGCATTTTCGCTCCATTGCCGCACTTTTGGACAAAACACCCGGGTAACTACATGAACATTGTGGGCATGCAGTACCACAATATGGTGTTTGAGATGAAGACGCGCGCCTTTTCGGATTTGGCCCGTAAGATCACAGTTGCTGCTACTTCGGGTGCCATTACACTCGCGAGTGGCGCGCTTCCGCCCGCTACTGCGACGACTGGCGCTGAAGGTGTTTTGTCGGGATTGAGCCTTTTGGCCGTTTACGTGCAACTTGATACGGCCGAGCGTCGCTTGAAGGCGCAAGCCGCGCAGACTGTGCGTTTCGTGTACACGCAACACACTTCGTACTCGACGGTTGCGTCGGACGCTGCTTCGACGAAGCAAGTGTCGAACTACTTCAACCACCCGGTCACGCGCTTCGTGTGGGGCTGGCGTTCGGCTGAGGCTGAGGCGAGCAAGCAGTGGTTCCGCTTCGGTGGTTTTGCCGGTAGAAAGGCACTTCGCGGAGGACTTGCCTTATCGCAAGAAGTTATCCCGGAGAGCACTCAATTCGAGTTGAGTATTAACAACAACTCGCGCGTGCACCAAGCCGCTGAGTACTTTTTGTACGCTCAACCCTACCAATCGGCGAAGCGTGTGCCGTCGCGCATTGTGTACTCGTACGCGATTGCGGCGCACCCGGAGTCGGAGGACATTTATTCGGGTTCGATGAATTTGTCGCGTATTGACAACTTTGTCGTGTCGTTTACGTTCCGCGCAGTTGGCAACACTGATGCTAATCAACTTGGTGCATTGTCGACAGGTGTCGCAAGTGATACGGTTGATCCAGGTTCGACTACCGGTAAGATTTTCTTCCACGCCGAGACGATTAACTTTTACAAGCAATCGTCGGGCATGTTGGGTCTCTTGTTCGCCAACTAAATGCGTTTACGTTTAATAAAACAATACTATTATCTATGACATCTTCTTCTTCTTTTATTTGTTATTGGTGCAAAGAGAGTGCAAGTACATTGTGTGACATGGAATTGCGGTGGGAGACTCGCGCGGCGCCTAATGTGGTCGGCAAAACGTGCATTGGCTGTGCGATGCAGCGCGGCTTATTGGGAGTAGGCTATGCGATATTTTATGCGAACGGTGATGTGCTGCGTGTGGTGCGTATGAGTAGGCCACCGCCCCGCCGTACAAGCGGTAGTGGTGGTATTGACGACGATGACAATTACCATTACAGTATATTTAAATAAATAAGTATTTCAAAAATAATCGTCAATGTCGACCACCATATCTGAAAACTACCGATTACTGAAAACGAAGCGAATCATTTTACCGAAAAACGCTGCGACTGGTCGTATTCTGAGAAGTTCCGACGCAAGTGGTAATGTACAATGGGTTGACGATAATGGCGGCGGCGGCGGCGGCGGCGGTGGTCTTGGTGAAAAGGTGTATCAATATTCGACGCTTTTAGTGGCTCGTAATTTAGATGGCGTTTTCAGCGTGGTCGCCGATAATGTGAATACATTTGCCACTATTGGCGGTGCTGTTGCAAAAGCCACTGAATTGTTTGTCGCAGCAGGTGACCCGGATTTGCGAATTACGGTACTTGTGCGACCCGGTGAATACAATACTGAGGTGGGCAATGCGATCACAGTGCCGCACTATGTGATGCTGCGCTCCACGACGACAGACTCGGCCGGCGCTCAAATTTCGGCAAGCGCTCAGTCCGAAGTACTTGTACGCGCCAAAATGATTTTCAATGACGCACAAGCAAGTGTTGATACAGTAGTTGAAGGATTGCGCATTAGTCCGGCGGCCGGCGCAGCAATTGAATTGACAAGCGCCGCGAAAACAAATGTGGTACTGCGAAATTGCCACGTTGAGTGTGTGGCGGGCGCGTCGTCGGCCATTGAAATTAATTCATTCGCACCCGCAATCGGTGGCACCGCCTACGAGAGTACTTTACCGTACACGGGCGCTTTATTGCTAAAGAATACGCGTATAGACTCAGGAGGGGTCGCTAAAGCCATTACGTTTCAGTCCACGGGCGGCGCCGGCTACAGTCTGATGCGCGCCACGACGTGTGTTATAAACGGCCCCATTGGCTCGTCGCCAACCACCAAGATTGCTGTTTGCGTTTTAGAAAAAAAATGCGTGTGGAAGGATGTACTGCAAGCATCAAGTTTTCAAAGCACTGCTCCTGTATTTATCGCTCGAAATTCTCGTATTGAAAATGTAAGTTTATCGAGCGCAAGTAATTACCTTTTTGATACATGTGAAATATTGGGGTCTGATTTCACAATTACAAGTGCATTGGGTGTTGCAGAATTTGAGAATTGCAAGTTAGTGGGGGTGGGGGTGTACAATTCGGGAAACGGCAGTGCTAATAGTCAATTGAATATCTCTCGATGCCGAATGGAAACTTGTGCATTTTTTAATGTCCAATGTAATGTGAGTGTGAATAATTCAACCGCGGTGACATTATTCAACGACCCGTGGACGTTTAGCGGAAATTACACAATTGAAATGAATAATACAAGTTTCACGTACGCCAATGGTGGCGCCGACACATTTGCGCTTGTGTGTAATTCAGGTAATTTCAATTTGAAACTGAACGCTTGCGTTTTTTCATCCACGAACGCCGCAGGGTGTATTCGAGTGTTGAATTCGGCGGGTAGTCTGACTGAGGCGTCTATTAGCATAACAAATAGTACGCTTGAGTGCGAAAACGGGCTCGCCTTACGTGTGGGAGATGCCGCTGCTTCGCAATCACTTTACCCCGTTACGCTTACGAATTCGACATTCAAAGGTGGCGCGGGCATTTTGGTCAATACAAAGGGCGCGGCAAATGTTTCAGAGTGCACTTTTTCAGATTCGACGGCGTGCACGTTTTCCGCGACGCCTTTGCATTTGAGCAACAGCACGTTTGATCAGACTGCTTTTGTGTTGCGCAATAATTTCACAGTCGCAGACCTTTTTGATGCGTCACTTGGTGGATGTGTATTTGAAAATGATTCATTCACACTTGATTTTAGCAACCAGTCGACGGGATCAGCGTCGAGTGTTTCCATTACCGACTGTAATTTCAATAATTACGATATCGCCACATCCGGCGCGGCAGTGGCATTGTCTCAACTCAGTGTGTCGCTTACGGGCACTACATTGGTGAATAGCGCTCTTACGGTGAGTGAAGCAAGTGCCCAATCGGCTCTTTTAACGCTACGTAACGTGAGCGCACAGTGTCCATCGGTGGGTGTTACGCTTTCGACGCCGCAGTTGACGTGGAATTCATACAATTCCGTACTACAATTCTCCAATTTATCGATTTCGTCCATTACTGATTGCGCATTTATGGCTGATGGCGTTGTATTCGATTTAGGGTCACCAACCACGTGGGGTGTAACGAATGACATAGTGTTTGTCGCTCGCAACACTTCGTACAATGCGCAGATTCAATTTGGTGTCGTGGCTGCAGCGGGCGCGCTGGCGGTATTCGATGTATCTAATTGCACATTTACGCAGAATCTATTTTTATATAGACTAAACGGCAGTAGTCAAAGCACGGATGATTTGCAAATTACAATTGCGAATAGTAATGTAGCAGGGTTATATGCTGATTGTACACAAGGGTGTGTGGTGAATGCTTTAAACTCGTCGTTCGACGGACCCTTTACTGTCGAGTTAAATGGACTCGGTACATGTCAAACGAGTATGAAAAATTGCTATATGAAAGGTAGTGTTTTTATAAATTGCATTTCAGGTATATTAGATGTTGAATTGGATAACGTGAGCGTAAGTTTGACTACAAATATTACATCGGATAACCCAGCGGTGGTCACGAATAAGGTTTCATTCTACAATAGTGATTTTAAAGACGATTTAACGATTAACGCTGATAATCTACAAAGCATGGTTCTTCATAATAATAAGGTCGTCGGTAATTTTTTGGTCATTTTCCCTAAATCACATTTATCGTCTACGGTTACATGCAATTCATTTGAGGAAGGCGTTAGATTTTTCTTGAGCGGAACCACTGATCTAAG
>Ga0307983_1001153_pt1 | contig 11943 bp, 22 predicted proteins | sample OrgLakmetagen991_FD_201845 | JGI IMG/M metagenome (GOLD analysis project Ga0307983, IMG submission 201845) | Saline water microbial communities from Organic Lake, Antarctica - #991 | ecosystem: Environmental > Aquatic > Non-marine Saline and Alkaline > Saline | place: Antarctica: Organic Lake... | reverse complement strand
TCAGAGTGCTGCGGATGGTGTACCGCGTGTGGAAGCCCTCATGGTAGGCCCCACCTGTCAGCGCCATGGCTGTCGACCAATCCATGTCGTCGGGAACGCTGGCGATGTGAATCCGTCGTTCTGGGATCGGGGTGACGTTGCATGCCATCACCCATGCGAAGAGAGCAGCCTCCGTGGGCGTCTCGCCTGGATGTTCCTCAGCCCACTCGACCATCTGTTCTAGGAGCAGCCGGTCCATCCAACGGTCGACGTTGAAGAACTGGGTGCCTCGCGAAAAGACGGGCGGAGTCTGGTCGCCGCAGATGGAGCGGACGGATGCTTCATGGGTGGCGGCGTACATGCCGCCTGGGACTGTTTTGGACATGTCCCCTACTACTCGCCCGCCTGGACAATCAAGGAGTCCGGGATCGTAGCTTTCCACTCCGCCCACGTCTTCACAACGATGGTGTTCGATGCGTAAGGGTCTTGGGGGTGGAGGGCTTGCCATGTCTCGACAAAGCACTCCAGTTCCCGCTGGGTGCCAGAAGACAATCCGCCATCCGGATTCTGGATAGCCCAGAACCGACCCTCGCTGTGGCGGGCCACCAGCTCCACGTGCGCCAGGACCATCCGGATCCCGCGTTCGCGCTCTGCGGGCGAGGACTCTCTACCAAAAGCGCCCGCCATGATCCCGGGGTGTGGGCAGAGGGGGCCCAACCCTTCAGTCACGGCGTACAAGGAGAGTGCACACGCATTGAGCACGTTCTGTCGAATGCCCGCTGCGTCCGGAGCCGCGAAGGGGCCTGCAACGTAGACGACGGGAGGGGGGTTCAAAGTAGTCATGCCGAACACTACCCCTACAAGCAACCAGTCCAACCCACCCTCATATTGAGCCTATGCTCTGTGCGTTGATGTACGAGAGGAACCGATGACACTGCTGCTTCTGATCTCCGTCGCTTTCGCCCAAGATGTGGTCCCGCCTCTCGAAGACCTCGTGCCAGACACACCGTCTTGGACCACCGCTCGGAAACGGATGTACACGCTGTACGAGGGTCGACCCACGACGTTGTACTGCGGCTGCGCCTACAACGAGAAGGTTCCTGATCTCGCCTCGTGTGGCATGGAAGGGCAGGAAGGCTTTCGATGGGGCAGGACAGAGGCAGAACACATCGTCCCGATCTCAGCCATCGGGATCACCCGGCCTTGCTGGGAAGAGGGTGGTCGAGCCCACTGCCTGAAAGAAGACCCCGTGTTCAAGGCCGCTCACAACGATCTTCACAACCTCGCCCCCAGCGTGGGCCAGCTCAATGCCTACCGAGGCAACAAGAGCTTTGGGATCGTGGCGGAGGAGCCCCGGGAGTACGGCTCTTGCGACTTCGAGGTCGATGAAGAGACCGACCGCGTCGAACCCCGTCCGGCTGTTCGAGGGGATGCGGCCCGGGTCTACTTCTACATGGAGTGGATGTATGGCCTCACCATCAGTGAGGGACAGAGGCGCTTGCTGATGCACTGGCACCAGACCGATCCCGTGGACGCTGCTGAAGTAGCCTTGGATGTGGCCATTGAGGAGCGCCAAGGGAACAGCAACCCGTTCGTCCGGTGAGCTATCGAGCCCGCAACTTCAGCATCACGGCCCAAGCACGGACAGCGGAGTGGAGGTCCTCCGGGTCGTCCGTGATGTGGCGGGTCGCGTTGGGGTGCACGTAGAAGCTCTTGCACCGCTTGTGCGTCGGGTCGAGCAAGTAGGCGTGCTCTGTGGGGGCCCAGATGAACACAGGAACACCCATGGCCAGGGACGCGCCCATCTCGCAGTGCAGCCCCGCTTGAGGTGACTTCTCGCCGTTGGTCAAGAGGTAGACCGCTGCGTCTGCCCGCCCAGCAGCTCTGAGCATCTTCGGAGCGATGGCTGTGAGTGCCTCGGGATCACCGCGCTTGGACCCGTGTTCGGTCCAGTCGTAGTCGATGACGTAGCCCTCCTCGACGAGCACGCGTTGAACCGCTCGAACCTGCTCGATGATCTTCAAGCGCCCGCTGACGTATGCGAGCCTCATGGCTGGACCTCACTGTGGGGCCCCAAGCCTCGCAGAAGCCCCTCCTGACGGTCTTGAAGCTCACGGCTTTGAAGGGTGGCTTCCACACGGGCGTACCAAGTGCTGTACCAGGGCTGCCTCTGGTTCCTCATGGGGAGCAGGCTCACCAGAATCCCCACGAGCAGCTCCGTCGACAGGTCGTTTGGGTTCAAAGTCCCCACCCAGGTCTCCAAGTGTGGCCACGCCTTGTCTGCATCACCCGCCCACAAGGCATCATCGACCCGTCCGTACAGCAGGTCGATGGAGTCGTCTCTGCCCAACCCATTCAGCATCTCGACTGTCGGAAGAGCGTCGGCGTCCTCCTCGATGGTGAGGTGCTGGGGCCCTTTGTCCTCGGGCTCATCCCCAGTCCGCCAGACCATCTCACGAGCGTTGATGAACGTATCGAGTAGCGTGGAGATGAGGGAGATGATGACTCCCGCACTCCCTGCCGTGTGAACAAGCCGGTCCCGAAGCACTGCCAGGAACACCATGGGATCAACTGCATCTTGGATGTTGCGGGCGAAGGCGGGCCCCACATCGTCTGCTTCCCGCAGTGCCTTCCAACCTTCCAGGGTGGGTGGGGTCTCTGACTCCCGGTCGGGGAGCCAGTCGGCACATGCTTTGGTGTAGGTAGGGTCCATCAGCCCGCGAGGATCACCTTCTGGGTTCAGCTCGGACAAGCCTTGGATCATCACGATGGCTGCCTGGGTGTCATCTTCAGTGCGCTTGGTCATCCAACCTCCTGATCCCGCTATACGCCAGCGAGCCGCTACTCCGGCCCACCCTCGCTCTTGATCTTGGCAACCCACTCACCGAGCGGGGTGTTGTGGTGTTCGAGGAACTCGTGGGGCCACTCGAACACTTCCTTGGTGTCTCTCTCGGTGCCCTCTGGGATGCCCCATGCTCGGGGAAGTTTGGCGGCGTTGGCGAACATGACGGCTTGGCCTGCGCATCGAGGGGCGCGGTCGGCACGGTCCTCCCACCCGTCGCCCTCGTAGTCCACCGTCATGTGACAGGGGTTCGGAGCTTCCTGGTGGTAGTGCACGTTGAGGAAGTGTTCCGGGCCCGAGTAGCCCCCCAGGTAGCCTGGAATGCTCTCCCGTCGGAAGGGACACTGCTTGCAAGGTTTGTGGCTCACCACTCGGTTCCCCCAAGCACGTGCTTGGGCCGCGGTGTCCAGAACTGGCCCTTGTCGAGCCCGAGCAGCTCGTTGATGGTCTTGTCTTCCACGTCAGAGTCCTTGGTCATGCATCCACTACGCATGAATCGCCAAAGGCAAACCCCTTCAAACAAAGACGGCCGACGAACAGGTGGGGGGAAGTTCGTCGGCCGTCAGAGTTGAGTGAGGTCTTGTGTAGCACTACAGCGTGTGTGCTGCCACGGCCTGACAGAACGTGTGTACCTGCTCGTCCGTAAAGCCTTGCTTACAAAAGTTGGCGATGACCGTGACAAACCGGACATTGCCTCGAAGGTATCCCCGAGACGAGTCTTTACGGTCTAGGCTCGGTTTCCACGGATTACCCGTGTCCTTCTCCCACGCGCTGGTGTTGCGCGGCATCTTCATCGCAATGCCAGAGAGTGCACACCGGCCCTCTTGAGACTCCCACAATGCTTTGAGGTAGGGAAGATCCAGGTCCGTCTCATACCTCCTGTTCCGAGCTTTCCTCATGAAGTACCGGAAGGATGAAAAATCGTCTTGTCGGTTCCCCGCCCGTAGCGTCCGCGTGTTGCCTAGTGGATTGCGGTTTTCCAGGGCAACCTCGTTTTTCCCGTAGCACGACGAGGTGCAGAAGAACTTCCGATTCGGATTAGCCTTGCGTTGGCGTGTGACCTCATTCGTAGGCTTGTCAAAAGGTTCGCCGCAGCCATTGCAGATCAAGGGTGTTGTGGGGGTCATGGTCATCTCCACCACTCAGGGCTGATAGCCTGGGTAGTGGAGATGACCAGATATGGAGAGCACCAGGTTGGGAGGCAGCTCACTCATCCATCAACCTCTGCTCACTCTCGATGGGGTGCCACGTGGAGGGATCAAACAGATGTTCCCGCCCCTGAAGTTGTTCGAGCATCCACAGGGGAATGGCCCTGCGCCCGAGCCGCATCGCCGCAACACAACCGACCATTGCCGCGACAGTGTCGGTGTCTCCACCGCTGGAGCACACACCCACCATCGCATCCTCGAACGTGTCGGCCTGCATGGCGTGGTAGATCACCCAAGGCATCCCGGTGAGCGCCCATCCGTTGGCCGCGCAGTCGAACGTCTTGTTCGACAGCTCCGTGTCCTGTGCGAATTCCAACAGGCCCTCCTCTCCGAGTGCTTGCATTCGCACATGTGCCTCTACACACACCTCCCAGAGGTTCGAGGGAATGCCATCCACTTGGGCGGCGAGAGAGGGCATGGGCTCCCCCGGGTGTGCAGCCTGCCAACAGCAGTAGGCGAAGATCACCGCGCAGGCTTGAGCCACAGGGTCGCTTGTCGTAGCCGAGGACACTCGGACCACCCAAGGTGCCACAAGGTCCGCATGCGGCAAGAGCGTAGCCACTGGACCAATGCGCATGGCAGCTCCGAGCCCAGCTGTGGGCACGGGTGCGCGAGACCGCACAGCTTGCCTGAAGTTCTTCCCTGTGCCTCTGTGCACACCAAAGCGGTAGCGGGAGCCTTGAACGGAGACCATCTGGCGCATGATGGATGAGAACCGGTGTGCGATCTCGCCCCCGTCCAGCGGATCGTCTGCCAGCTCCCAAGCACGAAGCAACGCCAGAGCTTGCTGGGTGTCGTCGGTGTAGACACCGGGTTCCCGACCCGGGTGCCACCGCCCGCCGTCGATGTCGTCCCCCACGTCGAGGTAGCGCTTCACCTTGAACGACTGGACCGCGTAGGCGGGGGCGTCCAGGTGGTACTCGAAGGGGGCACCGTATGCATCGCCGATCGCTTGACCGACGAGAGCTGTGATGGTGATGTCGGGAAAGTCCATGGGACCCCTCTACGCTCTTGGAGGCTGGACTGTACCTACAACAACACCCAACCCTTCTCCATCAGTAGGGCGTCGAGGTCCGCTTCCGCTCGCGCAAGGCTGGGGGATGCCCCCATCGTCATCCCCGTTTCTGGAGTGGCGGTCCAGGTGTAGCTTCCATCTGAGTTCGCGGTGGCGAGGATCATGCCGACGATCTCACCCGTCACCGAGGTGCGGATGCGGGAATGCTCATCATCCGTCCAGTCATCCTCGTAGGGCGGGAGGATACGACCCATCATCTCGTAGACCAGCCGAGCGGAGGCGGGGTCCGTGAAGAGTGCCTCCACGATCTCGGCCTCCTCAACCTCGGGAACGGTCTCCTTCAGTAGGGTGGTGCCCTCAAGCGACCAGTGCTTCTTCATGGACTCCAGCTGCAAGAGGGAACTTGCCTGCATCGAAGCATTGGCCTCCACCATGGATCGAAGCACCGAGTGCTCGGACAGGTCCATTTCAGGGTGCAGGGTTCGCAGGTGAGAGAGCATTGATTGTGTGATGACAGCCCGCGCATCACTGGGCCGTTTGATCTGGCAGAGCCCCTGCCGCACCAAGATCTCTTGGAACTGCTTGCGGTCGAGTGGACTGACCTGCGCACCAAAGTCGATGACCAGAGTAGGCAGGGCCAAGTGGAGCGCCGAGATCAGATCAATTGTGTCCGTGTCAGCCATGCTGACCTACTACTCCGTGAGGAGAGATGGCGACCCCGGCAGGACTCGAACCTGCGACAAGCGGTTTAGAAGACCGCTGCTCTATCCAACTGAGCTACGGGGCCGAAGCCCGCGCCCGCCTTCGTAGGCGGCGCAGGAATCGTTCAGGCCCTTCGTCTCAATTGGAACATCATGGAACCAGCCTACTACAGCAGGCGAGTCTTGACCAGTCCGTCGCGTCCGGTGACCACATCAATCTCCGGCGAGAGCGCAGGCCCAATGGCCACGGCAGTGTGTGTGGGAACACCGATGGAGCCCGCGCCACCGCACTCATCGCAGGGATCAACCATCTCGGTGCTGAAGCCGCCTGCCTCGCCCGTGTACTTCCCCTCGCCCCCACAGACAGAGCACTCCTTCTTGAACTCCGTCATGCCGTGGTCCGTCACCAGGGCAGTCGGAAGACCCCGAGCCTTGGCCTCATTGAAGCAGCGCAGGAGGTCCTCTTCCGTGTCGACGCCAAGGACGACCTTCTTCCACTTCTCCCCGTGAACCCACTGGGCCATGGGCTCATTGAGCGGGACCAGGAGGTAGTGCGTCGTCAGCCCTGTGATGTGCATGGGTTCAGAGGGTCGATCTGATCCTGAGGCGTCGAGGTCTTCGGGAACGAACCCGACAGAGTGGAGTGGCAGCGGTTCACCCGACTCTCCGAGGAACTGAAGTTTGCGGTCAAGGAGGACTTTCCAGCTTGCGTGAGCAATTTGAGCCCCCAGCTTGCCCCATCTGATCTTGCGAGTCCCACCCTTTCCGTCCGGGTAGCGCATCCGCACCACGATCACTTGCTTCACATCCATGGATGACCTCTTCCCCAAAGGGACTGTAGGAAATTGGCGACCTCAAGGGCACCCTCTCCTGATGTTGTTTGTAGCGTCACCTCCACTGCCACCGATTGGCGGTGGAGGTGTTGGAGGGTGCTCATTGACGGGTAGGCGGTCATTGTGGTGGACCGGTTCACCAGGAGTGTGGGGGGCAGGCTGCCCGAGCCCTCGCAGGTGGAACAGGTCCCACAACTGCCGTCCGCCAGCTCCCTCACCCCTTCGCCGCCACAAATCGAGCACGTCCAGATCAAACGACGACGCACCTCGGCCATCAGCTCGGGATGCTGCCTCAGCGCCGAGATCAAATCGCTAGCTGAGAGAGGTTCTTCATCGTTCACCCGAACTCCGGCGTGTCGCCTTCCCGTGGCCCGAGGAGTAGCTCAAGCATGTGCCGGATCTCCACGTGCCACGACCTGAAGGGCGGTGGTGACTTCGACTTGCTTGGGCGGGTCTTCAACAGGGCGCGGTACCCCAGCCCTGGAAACACCGTCTGATTGACCAACGCTCGAATGTAGTGTTGGCCCTCTGTCGGAACGTGTTGTTGGACGACTTCCTCAAAACGATCTTGCTCCCCTGTCGCGGCAGTCTTCATCACGATGGAGAGGGGGGTGGTTGTGCTTGTGTGCTGCTCGTTCAGGAGCGCCTCAAGGACCGTCACGACGAGGCTCACGCGCATCATTGTGGCTTGACCTCTTTGGCCGGGTCGAAGAGGCCCCACTGACTCCCTGTGAAGAACACGACTCCCTCAGGGAGAAGCTTTTCCTCTTCGATGTTCAGGCTGTACTCCCAAGCAACCCCTGCGGAGAGAGCTTGGAAGTGCGCGTGGAAGTCGGGCTCGTCGAACTCTTCCTCGTCATACGAAGGGTAGGTCCAAGGGACGGGTTCCCAGAGGGAGCGGGGCCCGTTCGGCATCGCCCAGTGAATCTGCCGTCCGTCTGGGGAGCGGGCCCACCAGTAGACCGTGAAGTCCTCAAGGTCCTTGCCTTGATACGTCGACTGGCTGTCGAAGCTGCTCATGCAGACTCCTTTTTCTCTTGCAGCATCGTGTCCGTGCCGTAGAAGCACGTCAGCTCACGGAGGGGCTTGGTGGGGTCGAGCACTCTCTCGTCCTCTTCGATCTCGTTCCGGTACAGCGAGAGCAGATAGGCCACGGCCTGTCCGTAGGTCTAGGTGTCAGTGATCCAGAAGGCTGTGTGGTCCCTCCCACCCCGACCAGCGATCTGGCTGATGGCGAAGGGCTTGTCATCGAGCCAGAGGGTCTCCAACGTGCAACACCGTGTGCCGTCGATGTAGGGGTCATAGAGAATGCGGGTGTGAACACGGGTGTTGGCGCTCACGTCGTCGGGCTCCCACCCTCCATGCCCATCGGGCCTTGGGATGTTGCTGTGGAGAGCGGCGTCCCACTTCGACCCAGGGATCATGTCGGGGTCGACCTCCGCCATGCGCAGTTGGTAGGGGTCGTAGTTTTGGTAGGTGGGGGCCCCGTGGGGTCCATTGCGTAGAGGTCGTTGGCGCACATCATCGGTGACCGCTTCTGGGCCTTTTCTACGTGGATGATGCCCTTCGGCACCCAGTAGGTCGGGGAGGACTCCACGGCGAGTTGCCAGTCGGCATGGGTGCCCACCTCCTCGCGCAAAAGCTCCTGCGCGTCTTCTTCTGAGTCCGCGACGAGAAGACCTGACTCGGCCACACCCTCGGGTTGTTCTTCGGAAGCCCAGAAGCGGTAGCCTACATGGGTTCTTTCAGCGGGACAATCGGTCATGCGGGCCTCCAAGCTCTTCCATCATGGTGGTACAGGCTGCTTGGGGAGGGACCGGTGTTCCCCTTCCCCCAGGTGCCCTTCAGACCCCTCAGGCTCTCGAAGGTGTTCGCGTCGATGTCCACGAGGTACGGCGTGCCCGCAGCTCGTGAGTAGCAGTCAGGTGTCTCGTCAGGGAGGCGTGCGTTGTGATCCCGAACCCACTCGTCTCGATCAGACAGGGTCAGATGCAGCGTGTGCCCATCAGGACGGGTGCCCCACCCCCGCTCGGACTCAGTCCAGGTCTGGCAGATGGCGACCGATCCAAAGTGTTTGGCGACGAGCAGCATCAAATGCGCGCGACGCTTCTCCTCAACGATCTTCGCCCCTTCGGCTTGGGCTTGTAGACGAGCCTCCAGCGTCTCCATCACCGGAGACCCCAATGAGAGCTTGCCGAGAACCTCTCTGGCCAGCTCGGGGTTGGTGCTCAGAGCATCCACGATCTCTTCTGCTGTAGGACTATCCGCCATTGTGGGTCTCCCGGGCGTCTCGCGGGGGTCCAACTCGGTGGGCCTCCCACATGACAGGGCCGTAGTCCGACCCACTGCCTTTTCGGGTCAGGTTGGCGATCTTCTCGAAGTGGCTGTTGCCTTCCAACAAGGGGATGAGCTTCACCTGCTCGCGCGCTGCGAACCGTTCGATGTAGTAGAGGCAGCTCTTGGTCTCCTCACGGAGATCAAACACAAGGTGGCCCGGAGAGGGTTGTTCATGCTGAACCAGTCTCCAACGAAGCTCGTCAGCGATCTTCGGAAACTCTGCCAGGGCGGACACGATCTCTCTTGCAGAGGGGGTGTTTGGAGGCTCCACCATCACGGGCGTGTCGAGGGGGTCCAACTCGTGCTGCTCGTAGTGTCCGACACTGCCGTCGTGGTCGTGCAGCACCTCGTAAGACAACCCGTGGGAGTTGTGGGCCCCAACGACGACCCCCTCGAACCCCCATTGGCGAGAGGCGAGGGCTTCCGCGCTCCAGTCAGAGGACGCCGGGCTGCGTTCTTGGGTGAGAACCTTGGCACCTGGGGGCGAGTTCTTTCACCTGGAAGTCGCCGTTTCCGGACCTATCCGGCTGTTCTTGACCACGGGCGCGAGCACCTCCGTCAAGCACTTCACCAACTCCTCATCCGAAATGGCTGGGGCCAGCTCGAACCCTTCGAGCCGACGCTTCACGGTGGGAAGCATCGCGCGGACGGCAAGCTCTGTGTCGTAGGTCATTGTGATCATGGGGACCTCTCTTGTGTAGGTGGGCACTACGCGGGAGACGGCGAAAGCAAACCCCTCCCCGCGCATTTTGTGCTCAGCGTGGCGATGGAGAGGGTGAGGACGCCAGCAAGAAACCGCTCCCGTGCTGCAACACATGGGCTGTTGGCGTCCAGTTGTACGCAGACCACCCCAGGAGAGCACCATGAAGACCATCTTGTACCGACCCTCTGATCCCGACGGGCTCCTTTCGGAGACCCGCAGCCACACCCTCGAAGACTCGCGGGTAGTCGACATCTCGACCTTGCATGCGCCGTCCACCGCGCGACCCTACGATCCTGAAGCGGAGAGTGCTGTGGAGTACGCCACCCGAGCATGGCGCTTGCTGCTTCCTGCCGTGGGATCGAAGGATGCTCTGGACCTCAGACTCACCTACGGGTGGACCCGAGAGGACATCGCGCAGATCAAAGAGCTGATCGACGCTTGCGCGGTGGAGCTAGAGAGCTTGGTCGAACACGTCGCTCTCGAAGACACCCAGGTGACCTTGCTCCGTGATGGGGAGAAGCTCCGACGGCTACGGGCATGCTGGGATCAGATCCTCAAGCCGCGCGGGTCAGAACCTCGGGCCCCTTCTCTGTGATCAGGATGGTGTGCTCGAAGTGAGCAGCGATGCTTCCGTCAGCTGTCACCGCTGTCCAGCCATCCGCGAGGGTCCGAGTCTTGCCTCCACCCAAGGTGAACACGGGCTCGATGCAGATCGCCATCCCAGGACGCAACAGAGGGCCTGACCCCGCTGTACCAAAGTTCGGGATGGCAGGGCGCTCGTGAAGCTTGCGCCCGATGCCGTGTCCCACGAACTCGTGAACAAGCCCGAACCCAGCAGCCTTGGCGTGCTGCTCGATGGCGTGTCCGATGTCGCCGACACGGTTGCCCGGCTTGGCCGCTGCGATGCCGGCTTCGAGAGCTGTTCGGGTCGTGTCGAGCAGCTCTTGAATCTCGGGGCGGGCCGGGCCAACTGAAGCTGTGAAGGCGGTGTCGGCGTAGTAGCCCTGGAACACGAGTCCGAAGTCCAGGCTCACGACATCGCCCTCGACTAAAGGTAGGTCCCGAGGGATGCCGTGCGCGACCTCGTGGTTCGAGGATGTGCAGATGGATCCAGGGAAGGGGCTGAATGCCGGAGTGGGTTGGTAGCCCTTGAAGGCCGGCATCGCGCCGCGTTTTTTGATCTCGTCTTCGGCCAGCGCGTCCAACTCTTCAGTGGTCACACCTGCCCGCATCGCATCACGAACAAGAGACACCACTTCAGCCAGCATCGAGCTGGACCTACGCATGAATGGAAACTCCCAGGTACTCATCGAGCCTCCTTTGGAACCATCCTACCCGTAGGACCGGCCCGAAAGATCATCCGACAGCACACCGTCCCGAAGGAACCCGTGCCATGTCCCCAGTACGTTGAGGGAAGGGTTCGCGGTGAGCTTCGGCAGCTCCCCCTTGAGTTCCCAGCCGACCTCGCCCCCATTGCAGTCGGCACGCCCGTCCAAACAGAACTCGACGTTGCCCGGCAGCAGGATCATCAACGGTGGGCGGACACCCATCCGATTGGCGATGTAGGTGGTCGACAGGTAGTTGTCGACAGCGGGCACGCCTTCCTCAGTGACCAACCACCTCGCAAACCACATCTCCCCAACCTCAACCCGCCCTTCACGCAGATCGGCGCGTGTCGGCTCCTCTCGCATTCTGCACGTCCACCCCATTGTATTCCGACTCCTTTCGGGTAAGACAGGGCCATGTCTGAAGCCGCTGCCGTCATTCTCCGCCGTAACGCCCACGCTCTGATCATGAAGCGTGGTGCCACAGCTCCCTGGTACCCCAACGCGTGGGACTTCCCAGGGGGTGGGGTTGAAGAAGGGGAAGACCTCCGCACAGCAGCACGCCGGGAGTGCTTCGAGGAGGCGGGGATTGATCCGGACCTGCCTGATGACCCCGCGTTCGTCTACTCCCACAACGGGAAGTGGCGGCTCAGTGTCTTCGTCGGCGACGCCACAGGGCCCGTGGACATGAACTGGGAGCACAGCGAGTACAGGTGGATCACGCTGGGTGACCTCGACGCGTTCGAGTTCGTGCCGGGAGTGAGAGAGGCCCTGGTAGCCGTCCTATAGGGACTGCTGGTTGGGAGACCACACCATGTTGAAGTCCGCCTCTGAACGTATCGCACACCGCTGGATCGTGGCTCAAGAGCCCCTTCGTGTGGGGATCGTAGGGTTCTCAGGCGAGTACGGCACTTGGTCCTTCGACCCCAAGCTTGCAAGGGCTCTGGTTCGAGACCAGCTCCTCCAGCTCCACGACACCCACACAGGACGGGTCATCGAG
>Ga0307983_1001148_pt1 | contig 11974 bp, 10 predicted proteins | sample OrgLakmetagen991_FD_201845 | JGI IMG/M metagenome (GOLD analysis project Ga0307983, IMG submission 201845) | Saline water microbial communities from Organic Lake, Antarctica - #991 | ecosystem: Environmental > Aquatic > Non-marine Saline and Alkaline > Saline | place: Antarctica: Organic Lake... | reverse complement strand
TACAGTGCTCGGACCACATAACCGAATACATTGCTAACTCTGAGGAGGTTGGTCTGCGACCAAGAATCTTTTTTATTTCTTCGTACTCGTCTTTTTTGAGACCGAGTTCTTGCCAGGGCTGTTCTTTATCTGGCTGGGCGGTAGCGTTATCGGTGGTGTCTACGCCACTTGGCTCTAGTTTTTTTGTATTCAACACCCTAGTAATTTACCATCATTATGAGGTCAATTTTTTTCGCAGTAACAGGCCCCACAATTTGGAGCAGGAGCCCTAGGAAGCGATTATGAGCCTCACACCGGTGTCCTCAATTTGAGCAATGTGCTCGGGAGCAGTCTCTGAATCTACAATCACGGTGTCAAAGTCACTTATTTTAAGGTGAGCATAGAGAGCCCTCATTTTGAATTTAGTGTGGTCAAGATAAAGGACCTTATGTTCAGCGGATTCGATCATTGCCTGCTTCAGAAGTACCGCGTCATGGTGCTGGTGGTAGCAGACCCCATTTGTCACTGCTGGAGAGGACATAAAAACAATGTCCGCCCTGAGAGAGTGAACAGCATCTAGCGTGATTGTGCCCAAGTAGGCATCGCACCACCTGTAAAATTGGCCGCCTGTCATTATGGTTTTTATTCCAGGGTGACTGACCAGTAGGTCGGCCACGCGTTGGAAGTTAGTTATGACCGTGAGCGGAAGCTTTTCAGGGAGTAGTGCTGCAAGATGAATTCCAGTGGTTGAGTCATCCATCATTACAGACTGCCCAGGCTCTATAAGTGCCAGAGCAGCCAAAGCCACGGCCTTCTTGGCTGGTTGAGACTGACGGATTCGGTACTCAGTACTTGCCTCGAAGAGGCTGCTGGCTACAGCCGTTGCTGCCCCTCGGGTTTTTCGGAGGATTCTTCTTTGGTCAAGTAAGTCGAGGTCTCGATGTATTGTCATCGAGCTAACAGAGAAAACCTCAGAGAGCTCGTCGATTCGCAGAGTTCCGGAGGCCAGGACGAGCTCGGCAATTGCTTCAAGGCGTTTTTCTTGCCTGAGGCCAGGCCGCGATGGAATAGCAAGCCCTCGGTCTTCATTTGTTCGGCTGGTTTCGCTCATGATGACCTTCATTCTGCAGTCTCTTAGTCTGGCAGAGGATCGCCCTGAGGATAAATGATCGGATGATTAATCTTCACAAAGAATGTGTGTGGCAGACATGCTTAAGGTTGAAGTCCCTGGTGACGTAACTTCACCGTGGGGGATTCTGTCGGCAGGCCTATCATGCGACGTTTCTCTGTGCAGGTGGGTATAGCATCGCGCCTGGGAGCAGCGGGTTAAATCGCGAGCCGAGCCGTTTGGTGCGAAGAGGCGGACGCGACAGAAGACGAGTGGCCCAAAACAACTGACGTTGCGCTTGTGGCTACGGGAGCTCAATCAGATTTTGCAAACCCACGGGACCATCACATCGGCCACGGACGTGCGGGCCTCACTCGAGGCACTTTCCGAGCGGATGGTTGCACCAAAAGCCCGCGGGTGCATGACTACGGACGGGCTCTGCGTGGCGCCACGATGGTATTGAGCCCATGCTCTTCGAAGGAGCGGACTATCGCCTCGTCAACAAGGTCGTCAACGACCACGTCCGTAAATTCGGAGACCTCGCACAACTTGTGCAGTGCACCGGGCCCAATTTTTGTGTGGTCGAGGAGTAACACCCTCCGTTGAGCTGATTCAATCATCGCGCGCTTGGTGGCCACCACACGTTGGTCCTGGTGGTAAAGCACGGAGTTGCGTAACGAGGAAGTGGAGGCGAATAGCACATCAGCATAAAGATTACGGATTGTGCTCTCACATAGCATTCCCAAGTAGGCCGAGTAGTTAGGGACATACTGGCCGCCAAGACTGATGGTTGTTACCCCGGGCATGAGCGCGAGCTGATTCAGTGCCGGCAGGGAGTTCGTAATCACGGTGATCGAGTCCTTGACCCCGAGCAGAGGCACCAAAGCCAGCGCAGTCGTCGAGTCATCGAGAAGAACGACATCACCTTCGCTCGCAAACTCCGCAGCCGCAGCCGCCATTTCACTCTTTTCATGCATGGCGGAATGGGAACGGAAGCCAAGGTCGCTCTCAAACTGGGTGGAGCGCTGTGCAGATGCCCCGCCCCGTACTTTGCGCAGCGCGCCCTGACGTTGCAGGTCATCAAGATCGCGATGGATCGTCATGCGGCTCACTTGAAGCTCGTCGGCAAGGTCGTCGACGTGGACAAAGCCAAGTTTGTGCGTCGCTTCGTGGATGCGCTCAAGCCGTGACGACTTGTTGAGTCGCCGACGATGCACTTCAGATTCTTCTTCCGCGGGGTCCAGCATCACATACTTCCCTTCCTCTGGCGCCTCAACGTGTCGAGACGTTTGTCCCCACAATGACTACTATCGTGCTAGAACGAGTCGATCCCCCGCGCGGCACACACGTCAGTTCGTAAGTCGAGCTTGGGTGGCACGGAACTGCTCGACCTGGTTCTTGTCAACGATGCCTACGTCCGAACCAAGGCCGGTAGCTACAAGGCTTCCGCACGCTAGGCCACGTTCAGCGCAGCCGGTGAGGTCGAGGTCCTCAAGCAGTCCCGAAATGAATCCGGAGGTGAAGGCGTCCCCGCAGCCGGTGGTGTCCATTACGTCAATATCGAAGGCCGGCAGCACTACTTCGCTCTCGCCTTTGACTCCAATGCTGACCCCTTCGACACCCAATGTAAGAATGGTGCAGGGCGATCCGTGATCGTGTAGCCAGTTGATGATGGTTGCCCGGTCTTCGGATCCGGCGAGCCAGCCCGCTTCTTCGATGTTCGGCATGAGGTAGTCGATGTAGGGCAAGGACGGACCGATGATGTCCCCTGCATCCGACCGGGGGCTCATCAAAAAGTCAACCGTGGTGATAACGCCCAGTTCTTTGACGCGCTTGAGGATGCGGGCCATGGGTTCTCCGTCGATGCCAGGCAGGATGAATGCTCCTCCCAAGTGGAAAACCTCGGCCTCCGCCACGATGTCCCAAGGCACGTCGTCCTCCGTGAGGGCCGCATTCGCCCCAATCACGTGAAGTGCGGGGCGGGACCCGTCGAGGCGTATCGGCAAAAGGCTGGAGGAGGTCTGCAGATGTGGGTCCACCGTCAGGTGCGCGGTGTTGACCCCGTAGCTGGTCATCGTGGTGCGCACAAAGTCGCCGATTGAGTCCTTGCCTATGCGACCAACCGTAGCCACATCATGGCCGAGTTTAGCGAGGTTGACTGACGGAGCGGCTGCGGTTCCCGCGACAGTAAATTTGATCTGTTCGAGCATGGCCAATTGCTGGCCTGGGGGCACCTCGGTAAAGGGCCACGCGAGAGCGTCGGCGATGTGGGCACCGAAAGAAACGACCTGAGTCATCTTGGCTCCTCTTCACGCACACGTCTGCGGGCGGTGATTTTACGGGCGTCCACCTCGACTTGAGCAATCGAGGTGGATTGGTTTAATGGCCTCCATACATCCAAAACCCCTCTGTCGGCACCCGAACCCGGATGTTACACACTGAGGCAACATGGCGAAAAAAACCAATTCCTAACACCATACAATAAAAAACATCTACAACGCAAGAAGTCTTTTAAACGTCGCAATCCCGGAACAGCGAGGGTATGACGGACGTTACAGAAATGTGATGATATGTTACTTGCGATGGGATATAATGGTGTGTAAAGTGATCAAAACAGTTAGTCAAAAGTGACGACTGCCGCCCACCAGTTCAAAGGAGAACATTGTGAAGAATCAAACAAGACCTACTGCGAAGAAACGGATGCGTAACCTCGTTTGGGGAACCGCAGCAGCCGCCGCGATCACCCTGAGCCTGGCAGCCTGCGGCTCCACTACCGACACCGCCTCAACGAGTTCCGGTGACACTCCTGACGCTGGCTCCGGTGGCTACACCATTGTTACCGTCCCCAAGGTAGAGGGAATCTCATGGTTCCAAGCGATGGAGACTGGCGTGGATCAGTTCAGCGTTGACCAGGGTGACGCTGTCGACGCTAGGCAAATCGGACCGGACACTGAAGACGCTGCAAAGCAGGTGCAAATCATTGAAGACCTGATCGCACAGGGTGTCGACGCGATCGTTGTCGTTCCCAATGACCCTCAGGCTCTCACGCCAGTGCTGACAAAGGCACGCTCAGCCGGCATCGTGGTCATCGCGCACGAGGCACCGGCCCTGGCCGGCACCGAAGCAGTGGACTACGACCTTGAGGCGTTCGACAATGCATACTTTGGGGAATTGATGTTCGAGGAGCTCGCCAAGGGCATGGGCGGAAAAGGCACGTACGTCGGTGAGGTCGGATCCCTCACGTCCGAGACGCACATGGCTTGGTACAACGCTGGAGTCGCCTACCTCGAGGAGAATTACCCTGACATGAAACCGGTTACCGAACAGCCTTACGAGGATGGCAATGACGATGCTACGGCACGTGCAAACGCCCTTGAAATCCTCAACGCATACCCCGATCTCGGTGGATTTATGAATGCTTCCGTTTCGGCTGGGTCTAACATGGCCGCTGTTCTGGAAGAGAAGGGCATCACCAGCGTCGTAATGTCCGGTCTTTCTCTGCCATCGGTCGCCGGTCCGTATCTGAATAGCGGTGTCATGCTCTCAGCTCAGGCCTGGAACCCGGCCGGAGCGGGCTACGCCGCCAACACCCTCGCACTGATGGTTCTCGAAGGTAAGACCATCGAAGACGGGATAGACCTCGACTTCGAGGGCTATGAGTCGGTCACCGTGACCAATGGCATGGTTCAAGGTGCAGCAGTCATGATGCTTACTGCGAACCAGTTCCCCAACGACGAGTACCCCTTCTAGGGCATAACAACCTCCACGTAACTGGGGCTCGCGGTTTGCCCGTGAGCCCCAGTTACGCCCCACACTTTACCTCACCCTTGTGAATCTCCCTGTCGCGTCGTCTCCAAGTCGGCGTGTTCCTCAGGTCGGATTGACCGACGCCACAATGAGAAAGCGGTAATTATGGCTGAGCCTCTCCTCTCCGTAGAGAACGTGTCAATCTCCTTTGGGGAGGTCCGCGCGCTCAACGGAGTCGACATGACGATTAATGAAGGTGAGATCCGTTGCCTAGTCGGAGAGAATGGCTGTGGAAAGTCTACCCTTGTCAAGATCATCTCCGGCGTCTACCGACGCTCAGCTGGGACCGTCCGAATCGGTGGCGCCAAAGTTGATGATCACGATCCCCGCAGGGCCATTGCCGCCGGCATTCAGGTGATATACCAAGATTTGTCACTGTTCAATCACCTCAGCGTCGCCGAGAACATCGCGATCAACCGCCTTCTTCACAACGGCACGCGCATCGTCAAACGCCGCGAAGTGCATGACATCGCTCGGGAGCAGTTGGAGCGCGTGGGTGTGAGCCTTGACCTCGACGCAAAGGTGTCCACGCTGTCCATAGCGAACAAGCAAATCGTCGCCATTGCGCGAGCGTTATCCATGGACGCGCGGTTACTTTTTATGGACGAGCCTACGACCGCAATCACGACGACCGAGGTTGACCGTCTCTTCTCCATCGTCCGGGAGCTCAACCAGCGAGGGTTGTCGATCGTCTTCATTAGCCACAAGTTGGACGAGGTGTTCGATATTGCGGACACGATTACGGTGATGCGAGACGGCTACATGGTGGGTGACTTCCCGGCGGACAGCCTCGACTCTGCCAAGCTTGCTTTCCATATGACGGGCCGTGACGTGGCTCATCAGCCCTACCGGCGAGTGGCTCGCGACGATGATTCGACCGCGCCTCCCGTACTGGAGGTGAGAGATCTCACTCGCGATGGACATTACCGCCACGTTGATTTCACGATCCGTCGGGGGGACATTCTTGGTCTTACAGGGTTGCTTGGTGCCGGTCGTACCGAGATTGCGCTTACGTTGTTTGGCCTAAATCCGGCTACGTCTGGAAACATCTTGATCGACGGTAAGCCGGGGCGCCTTACGGCGCCGTGGAATGCGATGTCTGCGGGAATCGCACTTGTGCCAGAAGACCGCGCGACCGAAGGCTTGTTCAACGCTCAGACTGTCTCCAAAAACGTTTCATCGACGCGCCTCGACCATGTTGTCAATCGCTGGAGTTTCCTGAGTCCATCCAAGGAGAGCGAGTTGGCTCAGCGTACCGTCCATGCAATGGGCGTAAATAACAAAAACACTGACACGCTCGCAGCCACTCTCTCAGGCGGCAATCAGCAGAAGGTGGTCATCGGCAAGTGGATGGCAACCGAGCCCAGGGTGCTCATTCTTGATAGTCCGACCGTGGGCATAGACATCGGTTCCAAATCGGAGATCTACGAACAGGTGCAGCAACTCGCTGACGAGGGGATGGCCGTCCTGCTCATCTCGGATGAGCCCGAGGAGATCATCGCCACCTGCAATCGCGTGTTAGTGATGCACGATGGCGACGTGATCGCAGGATTTGATGATTCGCAGCGCCAGGCCCCAGGTTTCAAGGAAAAACTGGCTGAGTTGATTGCCGACCCTGCCTCGGCCGCGGTGAGGAGCAAAGGATGAAGAGCAAGGCGACGAAAATTTGGCTATTCCAAAGAGTGATGCACCGTAGAGCGAAGACGACAGAAAAATACCTCTTCGCCATTGTAGTTGCGTACGCAGTGGTCGTCGCGTTCATGAATCCGCGGTTCCTGAGATTGGAGACCCTCTTTGACATGATCGCCGGTGGTTCGGGAACAATGCTGCTCGCGCTAGGACTCTCGGTCGTGCTCATCTCCGGCGGCATCGACGTGTCGTTCACCGCCGTCGCTATCGTCTCGGCGTACATCAGCGTCTTGACGATGGACAGCCTCGGTATTGACAATGTCGCGTTCGCCATGCTCATGTCCACATCCATCGGCTTGTGCCTGGGATTCGTTAATGCCGTCTTGATTCAGTTCTTGCGGCTACCAGCACTGATCGTGACGCTAGGTACTGCAAGCGTCTTTCATGGTGCCATGGCAGTTCTCCTCGGGACTACCGACTTCACCAAGAGCGAGATGCCTCAGTCTCTGGTCACCTTCGGCTCTGCCAGCCTGATCACCTTCACCACCGAGAACGGCCGGTATGGGCTCACTATGGCACTTCCCTTCGTCATTGGGGCGCTAATCTTAACGTGGCTCATATTGCACCACACCATGCTTGGTCGTTCGATATACGCGATCGGCTCGTCTGAGGAATCGGCCTCACGCCTCGGCATAGGGATCCTGCGCACCAAGCTCTTCGTCTACGGATACATGGGGGCGCTCGCCGGCGTGATGGGCATTTTGTACTTCTCAGAACTCAAATACGTCAACCCGACGTCGCTTGTTGGCACCGAGCTGATAATTCTCGCTGCGGTTGTAATCGGTGGCGCGAAGTTGACCGGAGGGGAGGGCACCCTCCTCGGCACCTTGCTCGGCGTTTCGCTTTTCGCGCTGTTCCAGACCACGCTCGTTTTCCTCGGCCTCGATTCGTCCTGGAGGAATTTTTTCTTCGGTGGCGTGCTGCTGTTGAGCCTTGGAGTGATGTACGCACGCCAAAGGGTCGCAGACCGCAAGAACCTCGTGTTTGAAGCCAACTGACCCTTAGGAGAAACGTCATGAACCGAATACAGCGACTGGTCGCACGCGATCCCAACGTAGTGATCCTCGCCGTGCTAACTCTGTCAGTGGGCATCACCTTGATCGCGTTTCTAGGGGACCGCTTCTTTTCATCGCTCAACCTGCAGTCTATGGCGACTCAAGTGGCCGAGTTCGGACTGCTTGCGCTCGCCATGGGTTTGTCCATGCTCCTTTCGGGGATCGACCTATCCATCGTCTCTGCTGCGGTGCTGTCCGCGATTGTAGGCGGTTTGTTTCTGGCTGGGGAAATTATCCCCATCACACCGGGCAACGAATCCACCGTGATGTGGATCGGAGTCGCCGCCGTCCTTGTCACAGGTCTGCTGTGCGGCGCCCTCAATGGCCTTCTTATCGCGAAACTTTCAGTGCCGCCGATTCTCGCGACTCTGGGGACTTTCATCTTCTTCGCCGGAGTCGGAATGGCGATTACTGGCGGCAGCTCTGTCCCCGTGACCATTCCCGGCTTCTCCGAGTTTGCGACTGCAACTGTCGTATCGATACCACTGATTTTTTTGGTGATGTGTGCCGTGTACGGGGTAGCCGCGTTCGTACTCACTCGTACCAGGCTTGGACGCAAAGTTTACCTCTTCGGCGAAAATTCGGTGGCTTCGCGCTTCGCGGGTGTGCGCAATGAACGAACGATTATTTTCACGTACTTGGCAATCGGGCTCACCGTGGGCATGGCTGGGCTGATCATGCTTTCTCGAGTTAATTCGGCCCGGGTTGGCTTTGGGGATTCCTATCTATTACAGGCAATTTTGGTAGTCGTCCTGGCCGGTTTCAATCCATTTGGTGGCCGTGGCAAAATTTTGAGTCTCTTTTTGGGCCTGGTCCTTCTCCAGTCGCTGCAAAGCGCTTTCACTATTATGCGGTTCGACCCCTTCATGAGATCGTTTATCTGGGGTGCCAGTCTGCTGTTCGTCGTGGGGGTTAATCGCTTGTTCCACCTTCGTGCCAACCGCAGGAGAATCCTCACGAATTTAGCCCCAGCCGTTGTGAATCCCATTGACGGATCACCCCATCCCACAGAATCACCACCGGGCGAGATACCATCGACCGGGACAACGGAGACCACGAAATGAACAGCTTCCGTCTACGTGCCAACCAAGTGCTCGGTGAAATCGCAGAAACATTTGAGCGTTTGAACCCTGAGGAGATCGAAGGCGTTACAGCCGTCCTCGCTGAGGCGACACGAGTTTTCATTATTGGAGTTGGCCGTGAGGGGCTTGTCGCTAAAGCTTTCGCGATGCGGCTGATGCATGCGGGGCTTGAGGTCCACTGGGCGTGGGACGACACCACTCCGAACATGAATGCCGGTGACGTCATGGTCATGGTAAACGGCTCGGGTGCCATCGGGCACCTTGATTATGTTTTCGGTCAGGTCAAGTCCACGGGGGCTACCACCATCGTCGTGACTGGGGTTCCTGATGCCGACACGCCGCTGGCGGCCGACTTTGTCCTGCATGTCCCGGCCACGGTCTTCCACGGCCACGGCGAGCTTGTGCCGAGTGTGCAACCGATGGGGAGTCTCTTCGAGCAGGCATGTCTCATCGCGTACGATCTGATGGTTGTGGATATTGCATTGCGTCGGTCCTCTGACCCCGAGGCGATGGCAGCACGGCACAGAAACTTCGAGTAAGTGAGGAAAAGAATGAGCGGCAGTGGAACAAACGAGCATGGTGAGGGCTTACGCCTAGTGATTGGCGCGGACAGTGCTGGTGCGCACTACAAGGATGTGCTCCGGCGCGACCTTGAAGAGGACACCAGAGTGGCGAGCGTCGTTGATATCGGAGTTGACATCGATGGGAAGACTCCTTATCCGACGATCGCGATCGGCGCAGCAGAGATGATCGCGAGTGGCCTTGCTGACAGGGCCGTGCTCATCTGCGGCACAGGTCTAGGCATGGCAATGACGGCAAACAAGATTCCCGGTGTGAGAGCAGCGACAGCCCACGACTCCTTCTCAGTGGAGCGATCTGTGCTGTCGAACAACTCACAGGTGCTCGCCATGGGGGAGAGAGTAGTGGGGCTTGAGGTTGCCAGGAGGATGGTGCGTGAGTGGCTCGGATACCGTTTCGACCCCTTGTCTGCGTCTGCGGCTAAGGTCCGACTGATCGAGGAACTCGATTCAGCCCAGAGCACCAGTCGGCACGCTAGTGCGAAGGAGTCCGAAGATGCCCAATCTGAGCCCTGCTAGCGAGGCGCTCCTGGAGAGGGTGCTTGTAGCATCTCGTGCTCTAGGGTCCGATCCATCCTTGGTTTTGCACGGCGGGGGCAACACCTCCGTTAAGCTACCTTGGATTGATGTTGACGGCACCGAGGTTCCTGCTCTGCTCGTGAAGGGGTCGGGCTGCGACCTGGCCGCAGTCGGCAAAGAGAATTTCACGCCATTGCGCCTGGACCTACTGCGCCGACTACTTCCGCCGACCAACCTTGATTTAGATGACTTTTCCAATCAACTTGCCTGTGCGGTTCTTGACTCATCGGCGCCGAACGCCTCTGTCGAGACACTCGTCCATGCGGCACTTCCGCACAAGTGCGTCTGGCATTCGCACTCAGATGTGATACTCGCTCTCACCAATACTCCTCATGGCCGACAGTTGGTCGCAGATGCACTGGGTCATCGGGTCCTCATCGTGGACTACGTTATGCCGGGCCCGGAACTCGCGGCTGCGTGTGCTCAGGCATGGGAAAGCGCGCGGGACAACCACGATTCACTGGAGGGAATCGTGGTCCTTCAACACGGACTGTTTACCTTCGGCGTTGATCCGGAAGAGGCTTTGGGTCGCCACCTCGAGTTGGTGGCCATGGTCGCTGCCACGCTTCCCTCCCTTGCTGTGTCTGAGGCGAATCCCCAAGGGTTGCCGACACCGAATCCCATCGCGCTGGCGTCCTTCAGGAAAGACATTAGCGAAGCGGCGCTCGGCCCGGTCATAATGCGCAGAGAGGCCGCCGACTGGGCCGCCACGGCGGTGAGGAACAGTCAGCTCGTCGAGGCGATGCAGCGGGGACCTGTTACTCCGGACCACTCCAACTGGATCGGGATCGAACCCATGTTGGGACGTGAACTCGCCGCCTACAAGGATCGCCTGGAGAATCGTCGCGCTGTCGTAACCGCGGAAGAAAAGGCCGCTAGTACTGAAGGTGACAGTTGGCCTCGAGTAGTTCTCGACCGAGATTGGGGGGTTCTCTGTTTCGGGCGTTCTGCGGTCGAGGCGCTGAAAGCGTCGGACATCACCAGGCACTCGATTCGCACCGTCGCTTTGGCTGAAGCCTACGGCGGCTATACGCCAACGTCACCTGACCACGTCGACGCGCTGAGAAGATGGGGACCGCAGCAGGCCAAAAAGTCCCGACCGGACAAGGCCCATCCGCTTGAGGGCAGGGTCGCGTTGGTTACGGGTGCGGCCTCTGGGATCGGGCGTGCCTGTGCCGAAGAACTTTTGAGTGCCGGTGCGGCAGTCGTGGGCTGGGACCTCCATCCATCGGTGGTTGATGCGAACGACTCCCCTGCGTGGCTGGGCCTAGAGGTCGACGTGACAGATGCCGACGCCCAGCGAGCTGCGATCGCCCAGGCTGTCGAAACCTTCGGCGGCCTAGACATCGTTGTCGTGAGCGCCGGAGTATTCCCGACCGCTCAGCATCTTGGAGAGCTGGAAGACACGGTCTGGCGCCGGACCATGTCGGTAAACGTCGATGCCGTCGCGACACTCTTCCGTGAGATCGAGCCGTTTGTAGCGCTTGCTCCCGGTGGGGGCGATGTCCTGGTGGTCGCATCTAAGAACGTCAACGCACCCGGACCGGGTGCCGCCGCGTACTCGTCTTCGAAGGCTGCGCTGACGCAACTCTCACGTGTCGCGGCACTGGAGTGGGCTCCGAAGGGGGTGCGAGTGAACATAGTTCATCCCGACGCCGTCTTCGACACAGCACTCTGGACGGAAGACCTGCTCACGACGCGAGCAGCCCACTACGGCATGAGCGTGGACGAGTACAAACGCCGAAATTTGCTAGGCATTGAGGTGTCGTCACAGCACGTCGGGCGGATGATTCGCGCGATGGCCGACGGCACATTCCGAGCCACGACTGGGGCCCAAGTCCCGATCGACGGTGGCAATGAGCGGGTCATCTGAATGGAACCCAGTGAAGGAAAAAAGTATGGATTATACGTCAATCAATTCTGCCGCATACCGACACGAGACTTGGGGCCCGGCATACCTTGTGCATGGCGCTAGTAGTGACATCGGCGCACTACTCATGCGTCCGGGTGACGTGATGGACAACCATATTCATGAGCACTGTGACGAGTCCTTCATTGTGTTTGAAGGTGCATGCACGCTCTGGGTGGACTGCGAGA
>Ga0307983_1001145_pt1 | contig 11982 bp, 5 predicted proteins | sample OrgLakmetagen991_FD_201845 | JGI IMG/M metagenome (GOLD analysis project Ga0307983, IMG submission 201845) | Saline water microbial communities from Organic Lake, Antarctica - #991 | ecosystem: Environmental > Aquatic > Non-marine Saline and Alkaline > Saline | place: Antarctica: Organic Lake... | reverse complement strand
TAATAAACAGCCTCCTCGCTCAGGTTCTTCTTGATGGCCGCAAGCTGAAGCAGCTTCTTCGCTGGTCCCATTTGCATCATCAATTTTCTCATATTACTTGGCATCCTTTTACCAAAATAATATTGAGTATATGGACCCTTCGTCCCCGGTACGAAAATCTTGCCCTTCGCCATCCACTGCTGGTCTTCCATGACACGCAGGATTTCCTTGGCAACACCTTCAGAAATGCCCAGCACATAGTTCTGAGGCACGTCTTTGAAGGCGTCCATGCCCCAGTAATCAGTGATGTAATCAGCCAGCGTCCTTGTGACCAAGGTCTGTCCAACACCCCTGTTGAACTCATCCACCTTGGCATTTGTAAGCTGGGAAATGTCGATGCCCAAGCTCTTTGCCAAGTCCTCTTTGCTCAAGATCACCGTCCGGTTCTGAGATGCAGAATACCAATCCAAAGCCGCCAGAATGGCAGTTTCAAGCAACGCTTCATTATATTGATAATTACCATCAATATTATCAACAATAGCTGTAGCACGACCAGTGATAAGACCGGCAACATCCTCACCATTTCTGAGCATATCGCCGTGGGTCTTGTCGGTGGTCTTTGAATATTTCCCCTTCATGAAGGCTTCCAAACGAGCCTTCAAACCTGCCTTCAGATCGTTACCCGTGTTGAGGTATTCACTGAACGCCTCAATACGAGATGTGTCATTTTCAGTAGATGTATCGTCATATTCAGACACATAATCGGGGTTATAAACCTCGATGTCATCCAGATCGAAATTTGGCTCTTTGCCAACGAACTCGATCACGCTGGTGCTGTCTGTGGACGCCGTGATGAACTCATTCAGAGGGCTGATCCGGTTCAACAGAGGCCCAAAACGGGTTCCCCGGAACGTGGACACCATACGGTTAGCCAAATCCTTCGGACGAACCAAGAAGGGAAACTTCCGTTCAACAGGTGTCTTCAGAGCCTTGGATGTGTCTGCTGCACCGGGGATCGTTGTGCTTGTGGGCGTGCTGCTTGCCTTTGGATCAAACCCAATGGCTGCAAAGCCTGCCTCGTTGGCATCCCTTTCGAGCCTGATTGCATCCTCGTGCATCAGGTCGATCTTCTTTTCTTTGGTTCGTGGATACACCTCTCCACGGCTCTCCAACTGACGGACGTGCTGAAGCTCATGCTCGATGATGAACTTCGCATACATCTCGACACCACCCTTCAGGATATGATCCCTGAAGGCTGTGGTGTTCACACCTTTGAAGACGACCCGCTTCTGCTGCAAGGTCTCATTACCATGTATACCAGACAGGTATTTAAGACCCGCTTTGAAGTCTTCCTCGATCTTATTAACATCAATATAGATCGTCTTCTTGTTGCGATTGTACCCTGCAAGCTGGCTCTTGAAGGTGTGGTTGGCGATCTTGGTGACACGACCTTTCATCCGGTCAGCATAATCGTCCAGCACAGCCTGTACTGTCCCACGCTTCGGAGCAGGTGTCTGTGCAGCCTGTGGACCAAATAGTTCCTTAGCCATCTCCACCCTTGCCATAGGCATGATGTCACCCATGGCAGGGTTGTTCTTGATCATCTCATTGTGCTGGTCGATCATGGCATTAGCTTCGATTATCACACGACGACCGAAGGCCAGAGAGCCTGAATTGTTCGGGTACATGGTCAGTTTACCATTTTCCGGGTTCACACGGTTGTACGATCCCAGACGGGTATAGGCTTGCTCACCACCTTTCCGCATCGAGCGGATGACAGCATATGCCTTGTTCCGCTGAGATTTGGTGAAGTTCCCATAGTGGCTCAGAGCATATTTAAGCTCTTTCTTATTACCACTCAAAAGGGCTTTGTTAATGCGACCAATATGCTGGTTGACAGACAGACCCCATTCTTCCTTGCGGCCACGGGACATGATTTGATTGCCCACATCTTTCAGGGCATCAGTTTCAGCGCCTTCCTCAACATTTTCACTAGTATTTACTTTGGTAGTCTCGGCATTCGCCTTCTCAGAAATATTCAACATATCTCTGAGGTTTTCAAAGGTTTTACGTTCGTCACTGGTGAGAGTTACCTTGCCCTCATCAGCCTGTTTCAGGATCGTTCTGGTCCCTTTGGCTGTCAGGGCATCAGGCTTGTTCTTGGCAGCATTCTTCGCGTTCTCAAGAGTCTGAGCACTGATCGGACCCTCATCAGGGACCAGCACATCACTGTTCTTCTGAGCATAGTCGATGGCAGCCCTGATCTCAGGGTTCTTGTCAATCTCAGCAAGAATATCCTGATAAGCCTTAATGGCATTATAAGCATCGCTGTCTTGAGCAAGGTTCCCTTTGACCTCCTCAAGGTCTTCGTTGAACAGCCGTTCCTGATTGTTCAACTCGTTGAGCAGGAACAGGCCACCGGCAACCTTGGCTTCCTCAGAAATGCTGCTCTCTTTATTGAGCAACATTCTGGCGGTATTCATCAAAAGATGATGACGTGTTTTCGGTGGCTCATCGAAGTTATCTCTGAGGTAATCCCGCACCTCTTTGCCGAGGTTCCTCATATCGTCCATCTTGATGGACATGGCTTCGTCCACACGATCAGGAAGGGTGTCAGCACCCATTTCATCTTTCACGTCTTCATTCAAACCCTCTGTCATTGTAGGGATTTCAGCAGCAATGGTGGGCAAGCTCTCAGCCAGAGCCTCAGAGTTCTTCTGGATTTCTTCCAGACTGACGGTCGATCCAGCCTCATTCTGGGCTGCAACTGCCTCACCACGCTCTGTCAGCTTGGCTCCTACGGCCCTCAAAGTAGCACCGGGGACACTAGGAGCCTGAATGACACCTGTCGTCAGAGAGCCGAGGATAGCGCCCTGTGCGACCTGATCACCGATCCCCTCAAGCATACCCTGATTTTCATCAGCATAATTTTGGATACCGACGTTCCGGGCAAACTGTCCCGAACCCCCTTGGATACCTTCCTCAACGGTCTCCCGGAGGATGTTTTCAACCATGTCCCTAAAGCCTCTGGAACCAAAGGGATTAGACTCAAAACGAGATACCAGCGTACCTGTGACGGCACCGACCGGGAATTGGATGGCACCGGCTGTCGTAGCTGCACGGGCTGCCACTTCTTCCTTTGCTGCTTCTGGTTCTATGCCAGAAGCAAGCAGGGTCCGATAGGTCGGGGAGGTGTTGAGCAGTTCCTCATGAGACATGCCCATCACTTGCTGAAGGGCCGCCGAATAGGCCGAGCCACCCTCCATGGCACCAATGGCCGCAGGCATCATCATAGACGTGGTTGACTTACCCAATTTACCGAGCTTGCCAAGGATACTCAGACCCTTGCCAATAACACCACCAGAGAACACGGAACCGACACCTTCGGCTACACCTGTCTGAAGGGACATGGGGTCTTCGATGAACCGGGACGTACCATTGACCATACCTCGACCCAGATAAGAGAGGCCAGCTACAAAGCCACTCTCACCATCTGCCAGATCACGTTCATACTGGGCGTTGTTGTCTTCTCTATCGAGAACAGCCCGGATACCAGACATGCGACGATTTTGAGCTTGGCGGGCAGATTGAAGGCTGTGCATCCCATTACGGAACGCCTTAGTTCCTTCAGAGATCACACGGCCAGCATCATCGTTGACCATGCCGCCAACAAAGGTTGTAGCATCACCAAGTCCACCAACAAAACCGGTCAGAACATTATTGACATTATCCCCAAGAGCAGCTTGATAACTACGGTCGGTATTTTCCAGAAGGAACCGTTCTTGGTCGGAAGCATGGATCAAATCCATTTGCTGAGCTACATCGGCACCATACCGGGCAATGAACTCCATGGGAGACAGGTTTTGACGATCCTGAATGATCTGGTTCTGTTGAGCAACGTCATTGCCACGCGCCATAGCCGTGTTCAGCATGAGCCGACTGTTAGGACTGCTCATGGCATTCGTAAGCTGGTCCATGTCAGCAGACGAGGGCGGAGTAGGAACATAGGGAACCGCGTTGGGATCAACCGGAAACTCAGCATTACCAATAAAGTTCATTAGTTTCCTCGATTATCTATGGCATTATAATATAATAATGCAGGAGAGATCATTAGATTTCCCCTGCATAATTGTCGATTTACCAAATAAATACCAGCGGTTTTTATCTGGTGGATGTACCCGAATATTGTTCGAGGACACCGCTTGTATCAACCCCACGAACCTTCTCAACCAAGTCAGGGAATACCTGTGTCTCGAAGTATTCAGTGATGCGATCTTTCTCAGCCTGAGTTGTGGCAGCCCGCAGAAGTTCCTGCATGTTCGTGTTCAGAATGTCATAGGCAGCCTGATACTGATCAACGCTTTCACGTCCAAGGGCACTTCTCTCCCTGTTGTTCAGTCTGGCGACACCGCCTTGGATGCCATCATTATCTTGGTACTGATCCCACATGTCCCTGATTTCAGACATGCTGTAATCAAGATCAGAACCCCAGTTCCAAGGGGCAAATTGGGCATGGACGTTCGTCAGTAATGCAGCCGCCTCAGCATGTCTAACACCAAGCTCTTTGTGGATTTTATCCACTGCCGAACTGATGTCATTATCATCAAATCGAGCCAGAGGCCCGGTTTTCAGTTGGCTGACAATATCCTGAAGACGCCCTTGGAACTTGTTCTCACCCAACAGAGCTTCATCCATAGGACCGAGCACATCAGCAGCTTGGTCCACAACACCAGTGTTCCGGGCTGTCCGAATTTCTTCAGCCACCCCACGAGCATCAATTCGTTCTGGTCTGTTTTGCGGTGCAGTAGGTGCATTCGGATCAGCAGTTTTATCAGGAGCGCCTGTGCCTGTATTTGTACCTGTACCTGTACCTGTGTCTGTCGGTGCAGGAGTACCTGAGGCTTCATCCAACAGCTTTTGAGCATCGGTACGGAAGTCTTGTGGAGCACTTCCACCAGCAGGGGGAGTGCCAATATTATCACCATTCCAATCGACATAATTGAATGGTGCAGGACTTTCCCCAATGGCATATTTAGAGAGTGCACGACCCGGCAAGGTCAGGATGTTTGCAGCCTGAACACCTGTGTTGGCCGTTGTTTCGGAAGCACCAAGAACTGTGTCTCCAATGACGCTTCCTGCCTGTCTCAAGTCGGCTCCCAGACCACCAGACTGGAACCACTGATGTGCCTCAGCCTCAGCATCTTCTTCAGAAGGAACCATACCGGCTTCGACCATCATCTGCTCCATGCGTGCATTTGCAGCATTAGCGATGGTGGTTGATCCATTGGTTTTCACATCAGAGACCTTGGTGCCTTCAGGATAAACACCAGTATCAATGAAGAAATCCAGTGCATCTCGCTCTGAAGTAAATCCTTCTGGATTATCAGCCAAAACCCTTTCAAGCATTGCTGTCACACGGGCAGCCTGCTCAGGGTTTTCCGTTGTGACAGGGGCCACATCAGTACGGGCACCTTCACCAGTAGGGGCACCGCTACCGACCACAGGGGTAGTCGTCGCAGGGGCAGCACCATTGGCCACATCAGGCACAGCAGTTCCTTGCTGATCACCAGACAGATCACCGAGGCTCAGAGCAGGACGCTCAGGGTCTCCGGCAGCATCCATCATCATCCGGTCATAAGCCGACATATTGCTGTCAGGGCCACCCACAGGAGGCACATTGGAACCAAAAGAAAGAGGCTCACCACCATGGATGCTTTGTGCCGTTGCCAGACGTGCAGCGGCTTCACCACCTGCCCGGTCATACCCTGCAAATCGCCAAGCGTTGTTCATCATCTGAACGGCTTCTTCGACGCTTTTTGCTCCGTTCAATCGACGGATCAGATTAGGGTCTTCCTGAAGGAAGAAGGCAGCTTGTGTCTCAGGAGAACCGTTACCCTGTTCACCACGGCTGGCAGCAAAGGATTGGAGAGCTTCTAGCCGATCCCCATTCCAAGACATTGTACCACCAGCACGAAGCTGACGACCGCTTTCACTGTTGTCCTGCCAAGTGCGTGCAGCATTATCAGCGTTAAAACCGCTCTCATGCTGACCTGTGGCTGCAATAGCAGACAGGGCATATTCGTTGGTTACACCACCTGCCTGAACCGTACCCATGAAACTGTTTAAAATTGGGTTCGAGCCTTCAGGACGACCCAGAGGAGCAATACCCAAGCTATCAAGCACGGCATCAGCTTCTGTTCTGGGTGCCCAGAGACCAGAGCTTTCAAGCCCAGTCAGTGTCTCTTGAGCAACCTGTGCAGAAATGTTCCCAGCAGCTTGAGCATCTCGAACAGCCTGTTGAGCTTCCTGAAGCGATCCAAAATTACGACCTGCCCGGTCGATCAGTTCCCGGCTATCAGCAGCAGTCGAAGCATTTCGAAGGAAATCCTGATAACTAACACCTGCCTGACTATCTGTAATACCCCCAGTAAATCCACCAGAAATACCTTGGAAAATACTTTCAGCAGAATGCCCTGCCCTGCCCAGCAGTTCAGAGTTGGCCGCAGCCAATTCTTGAGCACCATCCATGTTGCCGTTTCGGGCCATCTCCTGAATTTGAAACAGGATCGGTTGAGCTTCTTGCCCAGCCTGATGTAGCACGTCTGCACGTCCATCCATTACACGGGAACGGTCCAGTCCATACTGACCGGCTTTAGTGCGAACACCTGCCAGGGCAGTGTTTGCCCGTGTGTTTTCCCTACCCAGCATGACCCCAGCTTGGTTGTTACCAAACCGCAAGGCATCAGGAGAGAGGAACGCTGAGTTTCCCCTCTGGCTCGCGGCAGCAATGGCATCAGGATCATCCCCGGCAGCCATCACGTTCCGCATATAGGCGGCAGACTGTTCGTCTGTCGTGATGTCACGGAACTTTTCCAGCCCTTTGGAGGCGCTGTCGAAGCCCTTGTTCATCAGGTTTGCAGCGAGTGAATAAAGCTGGTTTGCCGAAGCAAACGAGGGAGCATTCACATTGCGCCATGTCAAAGGTGCCATAATTGAATGTCCCTTACGTTATGGACGCTCATCTTTGAGCGAATTATCTTGAATATAGCTTTGTGTCGTACTGGGGTCTGCCCCTGACATCTGACCACGGATTTGAGACAGCCCGGCCAACCGTGTGTTGTACGTCTGTATCTGGTTAGCCAGATTGGTGTTTGTCACACCTTTCTGGAAATTGAACTGCTCCTTGGCGAGCTTCTGAGCCTGCCATGCGGACCAGAGGTTGCCGATGGTGCCGATGGCTCCCAGTGCAAGGTTTGCTGTACCAAGGTTCTTACCCAAGGGTGTGTTGTACTGATTGGTCTGCCCCAAGCCGGGAGCATTTACCCCATCGACGGGTGCCGTAATCCCACTAAAATCAGCCTTCCCACTAGAGGCCATCGTGTCAGCATAGATAGCCGCAGGGTCCATTACTGGTTTGTAATCATACATACTGGCCATTATCTTCCCCTATTATCAGTTAAAGGCGTTAGTAAGTGTCATGTTCAACTCTACATAATCATTTAGTAGATCATGAGACATCTGGGCCACGTCACTACCGCACATGAGTGTCCGGGTCAGAAAGGTGTCCCGGCTCTCAGCTATGACTGGGGAATTGTCTCCGATGAACATCGTCGGATCAATCTGACCGCCACCGTATCCAAATTGTTCAATATAGTTTTCCCGGATACGTCTTAGCTCTCTATTAGCTTCTTCTTGGAACTCAATCAACTCGTTCTGCATGTCAATGCTACTGCTTTGAATATAAGCTGCATAACCATTACCAGCGGCGTTGGTCAGCTTCATAATATTTTCAGCTTTCATTAGCTGAGAAAAGTCGAAAGTGAACCCAGCACCTGCATGGAAGTTGATCATCGCACCAGTGATGGCGATCTGAAGGATAGCCCCCAGAATAGCCCCAAATTCGCCCAGCTTGGCTGTCAGCTTAGTGATCAGTGTCGAGAGGACCAAGGCAGCCAGAGCGTTAGCCACAGAGCCTACGATGGCTGCTGTCAGTGTACCTCCTGACAAACCGAACAGAGCACCTACCTGCATGTGCGGACCAAGGAGGCCAATACCTGCACCACCTGTGAACACGACTGAGACGATGGCAATGATGATGACGAAGATCACTGCGAAGATGCCGCTCTGCCACCACTTTTTCTTCTTCTTCTCATAAACGTTGAACATCAGAAACACGCAGGCCGTGCCCATCTGGGTCGCATCAATGAGACGCATGTTGTGGTAGGTCGCATAGTGGAGAGGGATTACGAACCCACTCTCCTCACCATCCATCAATGCCTCTTTGGCTGTAATCTTGACGCTCTTGCCACTATAGACAAAGTTCTGGTGTTCGAGACCGACCACATCCATATACCGATGCTTGTCAGGCTCGTATTGCCACCAGATACGAGTGATATGGTATGTTTGTGTATTATTAGAAAGCAAACCATTAAGAATATCATCTCGATAATCCTCACCAGTATAGGTAGGGTCTTCGATCTCGATCTCTCCAAGGTCTTCAAGCCAGACATCATTTACCCGGGCAGTGGGTTTACCCAATCCTTCAGCCAATGTCTCAGTAATATAATTCCATTTTAACCTAATATCGAAGTTAATATTAAGCGAACCCTCTTCCCCGAGGTTCTGAATTTTGATCTCGTTTTCAGGCATGCTCGGCTTTGGAGGCAACGACGGCTCAGGCGTTGGTGGGAACGTGACACGGGCATCTCTCCATGCTTCCCAGATCGCATAGGCAGCAGTATAGTCTTCCATGTCATCGAAGAACTGCTGACCAGCATCTGGACCGTTAGCCTGATCGAGCCTCAGTCTCTGGAAGAACTCATAGATGTATCGTCTGGCAGACCTGTCGATAACATTAAGAGATACTCCATAGATAACATAGATATAATCCATGTCATCAATATCTTCATTATCCTCCAGTTCCTTCAGAATACTGCTGTATTTGCCACCGTCAGTGCCTCTGCGATAGGTACGCTTAACCAGCGTGATGATCTCATCAATGTTGGGAACGTCTGCCTCGTCAATCTCATGGAGGAACTTGTTGTCCAGCCTGATCGGGATGGATGGGAAGAACAGCCCATAGTTGGCAACCTGCTGGACCATAGCGTCCAAGGCAGCCGTACCGGACCCGATCCGGTAAATCCACATAGCTAGTGGTTCCCATTTTACACTAAATACTTTCTGAGTATCATTTCTATAACTGTTATTTTCTTTCAGATAATCCTCAGTAGTAATCGTCGTGCGTGACCGGGTAACACCCGGTTCGATCTCGGTGTCTACCGTCGTCGTGGTCACATTGCTGAGCACTTTTTCGTCTGTGACCAGCCTGAGAATTTCTCTCAAGATCAGCTTGCCGTCATCTTCACCGTCGTTCCCATCATCGGTCTCTTTCTCATAAATATCGACCGTGCGGGTCACTATCTCGGTGGTGCTTGTGGTGCTCGTTGAACCCTCGTTCGGACGGCCATCAGAGAACGTGTCAACCACAGTGACCATCGTCTCCAAGGTCTCTGCCCTGTCCGTGTCTGACGTGGATGTGAGGGTGTATCCTGTGACATCAGGGAACGGATCACCGGGAGCTAGAGGAACAGGGGTGCCTTCCTCCACTGGTTCTTCTTCACTTTCAGTCGAGATCGTATAATAAGCATAAATATATTTATCACCCATTACAAAATCATTAGCAATAAATGATACTGTGGTCGTGTCCTCAAAAGTGATCGTGATCTCTTGGGTCGCATCATCGAAGTCAGCTTCCCAATTCGTGTCATATAGACCCGGCTCGTTTTCGATCATCCATTGGTCGGCCCACATGCCATATTCACTGTCCGAGAGCTTTGCTGTCTGAACCCAGACCTTCTCCTCAGAGGTGTGTGGGATATAGGCAGCCACAGTGTTCGTGTTGATCGTGTCACCAGAGAACATGTTCCCGGTTGGCATACCGATCAGGTCATAGTTCCGCACAGCCCAGCGGTGGAACGTCTTGAATTTGATGGCCGGACCATTGAGGTGACCAGACACAATCGTCTCACCCATACCTCTCTTGGTTCCCGAAAGGATATTCCTGATAACCAAGTTCTTAAGGAAGATGGGACGATCAAGTTCATCCCCGGCCATATTATAGACCGAGGATGCCACATTAATGACCGTACTTCCGCTGAAAAGACCCATAATATTAACCTTATATTACGGGGTTTCAGGTGGGACGTAAGGTTCTTCACCAGATTGTTCACCGGGATCCGTACCGATGTCGTTGTTGGCCCGGATATTCCGAAGCACATCGTTCAGAGCATTTGTGCTGAAGGATGGAGGGATCGGGGTCAGTTCATCGACCGTGGTCCGTGTCGCCCAAGCATCGAAGAACAGCTTGCTAGCCTTCACTTCAGCATCACGCTGATACGAAGTGATCTGCTGGGTATAGAGGTCTTTTTGCTTGCCCACGGAACCCACGATAACAGTGCCATCGCTTCGAGTATCTGCTGTTTGAGCACGCTGCACGTTGATCTGTTCTTCCAGCATCGTTTTCTGCAATGGAAGCAGATGTTCGTTGTTGAATTCGGCAGCCGTGATCTGAAGCTCCGCAGCCTCGGTCTGTTTCACCAGCAAGCAATACTGCTGATCCTCGGAAGCGATCTTCATCTTGGTCAGGCCGAACTCTGCCTCAGCGTTCAAGGCACGGATACGGGCTTCAGCAAGGGTGGCCTTGGCCGTCTCAAGGGTCACTCGTGCAGTAACAGCCTGCACCTCTGCCATGAGCGCCTGCTGCTGTGCCAGAACGGCCTGCCAGTAGGCTTGGTCTCGACCCAGAAGGAAAGAGGCACCCGTTTGTAGGGCACCTCCAACAGCCGAGATATAGGCTTTCGTGTACTGTTCCCCCGTGATCCGGTTCTGCTCGTACTCCTTCTTGAGGTGAGCCGAGAGACCGGACATCAGGGCATCGAAGACGCCAGAGCCATCTACCACACGGGTGGTCAAGTCCTCATTGGTGAGCTTGTCCACGTCGTCGGTAAATCTATCCCCATCAGGGATTTGGAACTGAGGTTCTGTCAGGTCCACATCCGGGAGGTCGAAATTTTTGCCCTCAATGAGAGATGTCAAAAGGGCATTTGCGGTAGTATCTGCTCCACAGGACATGTCTGGCGCCTCCGATTATCTTGGTAATATTACTGGTTAAGCCCACCAGATGCGAGTTGCGCCGTCGAAAGCTGTGTTAGTTCTTTCTCCGTCAGAGGGTCCAGCACTTCCAGAGAAAATTCGCGGGCCATTTGCTGCTCCACGATGGTCTGACCTTTTGGACCTTTGCGGGTCTTGATCGACAGGAACTTCCGGTCTTTCATCATGTCATAGATACACTGTGGGACATGCCAGCCGTCATCTGTGACTTCACCGAACGGCACATACATACGAACGGTGCCCAGATAATCATTGGCAATCGTCAGGATTTCGCCGTTGAGGTCTTTCTTCTTGGGGTCCAGATTGGTGATCCGAACACGGACCAGCTTCATCTTTTCCTTCTGAAGATACGAACGCAGGGTCACTGCCTTCTGCTTCTTCGCCATACGCTGCGACTTCGGTGAGGCTTCTGCCTCATCGTTTTCGTCGTCGTCGTTGGTTTGGGGGGCTTCCGTCTTTGGCGCTTTGGCCGTCTTGTGGTCTTCCATCTTCGCCTTCAGAGCGTCGATGCCGATGTTGTTGCTGTATTCGATGCCCATCAGTTTGGCACGGGATTTCAGCATGGTCAGTTCATCGGGCATGGTGGGTTTGGTTTCTTCTTCCACTGGCTTTTCAGCTTCAGCTTCGGGTTTCTCAGCCTTCTTCTCTGGCTCAGGCTTCGGGTGCATCTTGGGTGCTGCGTCCCCGGTTTTCGTGGTGTCTTTGAACAGGTCTTCGGCCATGGGTTATCTCCTGATTTTCAAGTAAAAAGGGGAGGGAAATGCTCCCTCCCCTTTATCGGCGCATTATCAACCCGATATTAGATCGGGGCGACAGTTTTCACAAGACCCAGAC
>Ga0307983_1001143_pt1 | contig 11988 bp, 16 predicted proteins | sample OrgLakmetagen991_FD_201845 | JGI IMG/M metagenome (GOLD analysis project Ga0307983, IMG submission 201845) | Saline water microbial communities from Organic Lake, Antarctica - #991 | ecosystem: Environmental > Aquatic > Non-marine Saline and Alkaline > Saline | place: Antarctica: Organic Lake... | reverse complement strand
TAAAAAAGCTAATATTATTAAACTAAGCTTCAAAACTTGCATTTTCAACCCATGAACCGTTCTCATAAATTCTCACCTTATTGTCTGTTGTGTTATAGTAAGCGTCACCGTCTTCCGCTGCACCCTCCGCTGAAACATAAGCGGAATCACTGGCATAATTTGCATAGCTTGATGATCTAATACCTATTGGTGATGGTGCTGCTGCACTTGTGAAACCGTCTGAAAAGTCAAAAATTCGTATACTCATCTTGTTAAATCCTCTCTTATATTTTCATAAATTAAAAAATCAAAAGGTTTATCCGTGTATCTCAAAAGCGCATCAACCTCTTCATTAAATACGTTTTCATAAGATTTGCACCACCCAATAAAGCTAGACTCACTAAATGTGTATCCACTTGATGATAGTACGAAATCATAAGAACCCTTCTTTAATATTAACGAAATATCTAATGCTTTGTATAGGTGCGCATAATTGTCGGATGTGGATAATTCGCTCTTCATATCTGCACTTGTAAAGCTCGAACTTACTAGTGTTTCTGCACCTGACTTGACTGATAACGTAAAATTGCCCACTGGTGCGTTATACATTAAGAGCTTTATTTTAATACCATCTAAATGATAAACCTTATTAAATACCAGGTTTACGGTTTGTGTAAGGTTTGTTTCTAATTGTTCACAAACTAGTATTGTCATTTATTTAGCCTCAATTAGGTCTAATGAAGTGTTATAATAACCGCTGTTAACATTAGCAAATGACGGTGATGATACAAAATAATAAAAACCGCTGTATCTGTTGTCGTTATTTGAAAGTGAATCAGCTTCTAGTGGGAAATAAACAAAAAATGGCTTAACTGTCCTATTAACATCATAAACAGAAAATATTTTATCCATTTCATCTTTATCCATAACCTGGAATTGAAGACCACTTAACTGTTTTTGAGTACCGATATCGTCTATAAATCTTTGGCCGTATCTATTTGTCTTAATGTCAGATAGATCATTATTCTTATACAACCAATTATAACCCACACCGTTAGTAGTTATTTCTATGGCCGTGCCCAGGAATAAATTAGCTATTTCGCAGTAACCAAGAGTTGAGGTTAAAACAATTCTCCAAAATCTATAAGACTGAGCAGTGGAAAAAGCTTTTACGCTCACTCCGAATGTCGTATCTAATGTTGCTGTGGTCGAAAATGCTGGTGAACCCCATGAGTCTGTGGGATTAGCCTCTATAGTTATTGATGTAACACCGAATCCATTTTGCCAGTTGTCTACTACAGAAAAGTATTCACATGACTCAGCGGTACCAAGGTCAATTACAATATTGTCAGAGTTACTGGTAGATCGGTATGTTTTAGTCCTTCTGGCATCTTTTATATTTGAAACAGGATATTGTGCGTTTTCGGTTGAAGCCGTTAACACAGCAGCATCTATTAAATTGCTTGATAAAAATTTTAAACTCATACAGAGAACCCTTCTAGTTTTTGATTCCTTACTGCCCTAGCAACTTCACGCTCGTCTATTTGAACTATGCTCGTTACCTCTATCATTTGATTTGATGTGGCGTTTTGGCTTTTATTATCAGCTATATCGAATAACCTTCTTTGCTGATTAGCATTAAGCATCATTTCTCCATTTCTAACATTAGCGACAGTGTTATCATTTCCAGTTGTTGCGCCACCAAAACCACCTACGACGCCACCATTTGCAAAACTAGCCATTCTCCTAGCTTGTTCTGCTTGTGCCGCAAGTGCTATACCAGCAAATGCAAACCCTAGCGGTGGCCCACCAATAGAAGCACCATATTTAAAAGATGATGCCACGGCAGGGGGTGTAGCTTGTGCAATCTGTATTAAACCAGCCGCCTTTCCTATAGCCGCAAGCTCTTTACTACCACTTTGAGATAGCGAAGCTGCCTTGGAAAAAAATACTTGTTTATCAGCCAGTGCCGCTGCATTGAGCTTGACCTTTTTATTTACTCTGCTTTCGTCTATGGCTATAGCATTCTTTGTAAAAGCCGCCTTGTCTGCGATTCTTTTCGACTCTAAGTCTCTTATTTTTGTATTCTTATCTAACTGTATTTTTAGCTCAACATCTGCCTTTGCATTTTGAAATATCTGTAACTTACTTAAAGCCTCTTCTCTTTGTGATGCTTCTAGTTCAGAGTTAGCTAATATAGCTTCCTGCTCTTTAATCTTCTGCTCTTCTTTGATTAAATTAAGCTCTAATTGAAGCTTCCTTCTTTGCTCAATGCTTTTTGCGTTTGCAGCGGTGTCAGCAGTATCCTTTTTTGCTAAAAATGCTTCATACTCACCTTGGCTTTTTCTAAGCTCTTCGATGTCAATAATAGCACTAGGAGCCTTTAAAATCTCTTTTTTTTGATCGACAAGGTTTCTTAGTGCTCTCTCAGCTAATACTAGTTGCTCATTTTGCTGCTTAAGCATTTCGGGTGATGCACCAAAGAAGTCACCCTGTTGGCTAGCAAATTCATCCCTAACCTTCCTAACCTTGTCTATAGCTTCGCTTTGTTCTAGAATCTTTTCGTTTATTTCGTCGAGCGGTGTTTTTGTTTTTATTATTTGCGAGGCTAAATTTAAATATACCGATGCGTAATCAGAAATGAAATTAATCCCTGCAGCTAACACTTCTCTATTTTCAACAAGCACCTGGGTTAAATCCTTTAACGAAGAAATGAGAACATTAGCACCGTTTATTAACTCAGGTTTAAACGCCTCCCCAATTTCAGCCTGGAGAATAAAAAAGTTATCTTTTAGGGTTGATAAAACACCGTTTAAAGTTTGTGACTGCTTTTCTATTGCACCCTCAAAAATACCGCCAGACTGGGATAGAGAGTTAAAAGCCTTTTCAAACTCACTGAACCCGACAACACCACTAGAAACAAGTTCTCTCACCTCATTTTCGGCAACACCCATAGATTTCGCCAGAGCCGAACCAATTGGAATAGCTCTTTCCTGGAATTGGAGTAATCTTTCGCCTGTTAATTTACCAGCGGCAGCAACCTGACCATAAATTAAAGCCACCTCTTTTAAATCAGAACCAGAGCCAGCGGCTACTTCCCCAATCCTAGCTATTCTCCCCTGCACCGTTTCAGCTTCAAAACCAAACGATATGAGTTGTGCAGAGGCTTCTGCTATTCCCTGTAATTGAAAGGGAGTCGAGGCACTAAAATCAGTAAGCTCTTTAAAGAGGTCGGCTGCTTTTTGCTGTGAGCCTGTAAGTATTTCTAATTGTGTTTTTATCTTTTCAGTTGATGCGGCAGCTTCTATTGAGCCTAAAGTCAGGTCTTTTAATCCACCTGCTATAGCCTTTATAGCCCCACTTGCGGCAATTGCTCCAAGGTTACCTTTAAAGCTAGAAAAGGCAGAGTCGGTCTTTTTAACAGACTTAACGCTAGTATTTTCGAAGTCTTCAACACCCCTCGTTAGCTTTGCTAAAGCCTTGAGAGCCTGTTTTTCTTCAATGGTGATTTCAACGCTTACTTCGTCTTTTGACATTGGTTTTCGCCTGTTTTTCCTGCTCTATATTTTTTTCTCTAATTAAATTATGCACTAATGACATTACATCTACAAATTTTGCAGGTTGCTCCATTAACGAGCCTTTAAATGGTAACAATCCTTTTTCATATTGTGGATAATAATTAATCATATTTGACCAAAAACCGTTATAATAATTTCCCACACACTTCTTATAAAGCAACCTAGGGTTTCCAGAGTTACAGTTATCTGGTGTATAGGAATGCCTTGGCTTTTCTGCCATATAATTACAAGCCATGTGCTCACGATGTTTAACCCACCTTTTTTTATCTCTGCTATATTTATGCTTACAGTCGCCACATCTATACTTGGGTTCTGTTAGTGTCATAAATGAGCTGCATATTTGGGCGTAATCTCTATTCGTGACCGTTGAAATTGATTTTATGCACTCGACTAGGTAGATAATTACAGGGCAATTAGAGCCACCAGTGCTTATCACTTTCCCTTGGACAATACCTCTAAAGATACGCCATCAAGCTTCTCACCAGTAACGGGGTCTACCAAGTCCTTAACGCCATTTAGTAACTGCCACGCTGCTGTGGTTAACTTACCTCTTTGCTCAAGACCTAAAATTTCACTAACGCAGTCGTCAGTTAACTCATCACCCTCAAAAGACAAAACGTAAGGCTGGTCATCATAACCTACAACGCCCTCGACTCCTTTTACACCGTATTTTAAATACAATGCTTGTGCTCTCAATAGATCATAGTGGTCTTCTCCATTTTTGACCGTGGTGCAGTTGGATAGATTTATTTTCTGGTGGTGATTAAGTGGTGCAATAGTAAAAACTACATCACCGATAGTTAGCTTAATGCGGTCTGTTAACCTTAAAATCTTACTCATTTGAAACTCCCCTTTCAAAGTATAATATTAAACAAAGAAGCCCCCGACAAGTCAGGGGCTAATTATGTTTTAATGTATTTTAATTATATTGTAGCTATGTAAACCGAGTCGTTACCTAAATTTCTGTGAGCTTTAATCTCAACAGACTCCGCTATGATTCCATCAACATCAGCAACAGGGGCCGCAATAATCTTCGCTTGTGGTATCCAAAAAGCAACCACATTTTCAAGCTCACCTGTTACTCCAGACTCATTGTAAGCATAACCAAATACGCTTACATCATCGTTAGCATTAAACTTGTCCCAAGCCTCTGCCGTGCTGTTGTCTTGCAGATATGGGTTGAATGTAAAGCTAGTAGCCTGTTCTGTGATTCTTGAGCCGATTCTTCCATCAGCATCACAAGCGTCCTGTATATAGTTGATAGTGTTCTCAATATTCAAAGAAGCCTCGGTATATGAGAGCTTAGCACCAGATAGCCACACACAAGCTGATAATGTAACTGGTGGTAGGGCATCAGCCGTAAAATTAGGAGAAAAAGAAGCATTTTCGTCTACTCTATCTAGGTCTAAACCTTGAAGACCAAATTCCATTTGTGGTAATTGACCCACAGACCAGTTTGATATTGAACCACTTGCAGCTCGTAAGCCTCTTACTTTTTGCTTAATTGCTTGAGTACCTAAATTGTGCTCAGCACTAAATGTTATAGCGTTTGAAGTGTCTGAGAAGTAGTTAGTGGCTTGAGCAATAACAACTTCACTAGATGGTGCACCATTATCAAGTGCAAACGCTAGTGTGATAGATGTGTCTGTTTGTATTGATGCGATTGGTCTTACTTCATAAGCACCAGCCTCTTTTATTAGCACAATATCACCAACAGAAAAGTCAGAAGTATCAGCAAAGTCTATAACTGTACTTGTATGGGTGGCTGCATCGCTTGTTTGGTCTGCGGTAATTTGTCTCTTACCACCCAGCAATGACCTCATCAAAACATCTAAGCTTTGAGTTGCGTCACCCTCTGTCTCGCTTGCCTTAAGCTCAACACCTACCGTGCCAGTAGCCTCTGCAATACCTACCCTTGAAGCCTCCGCCTCAACGCTTCCACCCAGAGTATTTCTAGTCAATTCTTCTCTTGTTTTGTTAAACTCAGCACCCTCAAGCACTTCCACATAGTCAGTTGAAGCACTTGGAGCTACATAAGTTCCTTCTGTTACCTCTGCTACTAGTGCTACTGTTGATTCGTTAGTAACTACACCGATTGCCATATATACCCCTTTAGTTGGTAGTTTGTTTTCTAAATTTTACGACGAAATTTACCCTTAAGGCAACACCGCCTTTGTCTAATTTTTCTGGGGCTTCATGGTTTATATCACTAACCAGTAAAACCCTTGCATTTCCAAGCTTTTTTTGAAAGACATTTATATCTATTGACTCTAATTTGTCGTGAAGGTCGCTTATTATAACCCTCTCGGCTTCATCACTAGACTTATTTACATAACACCGAGTAAGGACAACGAAAAAATTAAAGTCGTATGTAATGGCCTTATTGGTTCCAGGTACACTGTCACCACTATCAACACCAACGCCATACCTTTTCTCTATATTTTTAGAATTGTTAGCCTCTAAGTCATAAATATACTCTAACTCTGACCAGTCAGAACCCAGGGTAGATGAAACTTGCGCCTCTAACGAGGTTAAAATACTACTAACGCTCATCGCCTGACCAAGCTTGCAGTATTTGGAGCCAATTCTTCATGAACATCTTGCACCCCATCATCATCTACATCAACATTTAGATACATGGTTTTCATAGCTTTATTGTATAATGACCTATATCTATCGCTTTTTTGCATATAAACATCATCAACCTCATCCGATGCCTGGAAGAATATCTTGGACAGTGCCAGGTATGTTGATGCAAGCTTAACTTGTGATATGTCCAATAAGTCAAAAGCCGTAATATCCTTAAGCTTTCCTGTGGAGAAATCTTCCTTGTATCTACCATCAGCCCTTAATTCTTGGATAATCTCATCCCTAGCCGCAGCATGTGACAATATAAAAGAACTTTCAGAGGTAGATTTATATTTTTCAATATCAAAAAACTCTCTCTTAAGGTCTTGATCGTCACTAAAGACTATATTTATTCCATTTATAACCATCTCTGTAGTGTCGCCACTAAAAGCTATCTCATACCAGAATAATTCACTGGAGTTGATAGTGGTTTTTGCTTCTGATAATTGGTTTCTATCCCAACCAATAAAGCCTGACCTGGATGCGCCCGAGGTATCATCATGTAAGCCCGAGACAACCCCGAATGAGGCACCATTGTGAAATGATATGCTAGTTATCACACTGTTGGTGTTGGGTGTATCAAAGTCGATATAAAAGACACTAATGGGCTTATAAAACCCTACATAGAGCTTATCTTCCAAAGCTACATAAGACACAGAAGATGTTCCCCTGTCATAACCAGCCATAGCATTAGAGTAATCAATAAAAACTCCATTATCATCATGCAAAACACTTAATTTTTCATTAATTTTTATCATTACCAAAGTTCCCTTGTATTAGAAGACACTAAATTGATAGCCTTATTAAGCTCTAGCGCCTTTGCTACCAGGGTTACAGTTTTAAGCTCATCGAAAGAACTTAACCTAACATTACTAACTTTTGTTTGAAGTGCGTAATCTGTGTTGTCGTTAGGATTTAGTCTGACACCAGACTTTCTTAATACTTCACCCCAATTATCATCAACAGACATTATATCTCATCCAGGTTTACATTTTTAAGCTTAGTATTATCGGGGTGCCTAGAACTAGCGTGGTTGAACAAAACATACCACTTATCACCCTTAACCTGGGTTCCCTTTATTTCAATCCTGTATGGTAAATCCCATATAAACTGCGTGAGTTTATCAATGTCATTGCTACATATATATGTAAAAAATGTGGATTTATTTTCCATAAGCCTCAAATAAAAAGGGGAGTCGAAACCCCCCAGTTAATTATGGTAAAAAGTACTCAACGTAAAAGTTTACTTTACCAGCGGTTAAGTCAGCCGTGCCGATAGTTACATTAAAGTCTCTATCTGCTGCAGAGTTACATAAGAAAGGAATGACATGATCATTCGTATCGTCCCATAGTAAAGCTGCACCGCCACCTGCGGCGTTTCCAACAGCATCAGCCCCCAAAGAAGCTTCTGCGATTGCATCACCAGAATATCCATCTGCATCAGTAGTGTTACCCCATGATAAAGTTGATGAACTTCCCTCAACAGCCTCTTCAACGAAATAATAAACTTCTTTGATTAAAGCATTATCTGGTAGTGGTGCAGAGTTAGATTTAGCACTAAGGTCAATAGCCCCAGCAGCACCACCATCTTCCGCAAAGTCATACACATATTTCTGCATGTGCGATTTATTTCCAATTCTTGACATAATATTCTCCTAAAAAATTAGCTTAGTTTTACAACACGTTTGTTGTCTAGCTGTTTAACACCAAATAAAAGGTCAACATTCACTCTGTTACCTCTTACACCGTCTACACCAAGGTCATAAACAGAAATATTTAAATTATCCTGGATTGCCATTGTCATAAATGATGGATGGAACATATAAGCAACATTTCCAAGCTCAGAAGTCATTTGAACATCAAAACCTAAAACTGGTGTTTGGATTGCCCCACCTGTTAATGGTGAACCTGCTGGGATGAAATCTCTTGAAGTAAAGCCAGTAATATTAAAAAGGTCATTATACTGAGCTGTCCCACCGATTAATTTTCTATCAGATTCCGGAACGTCTTGAGCGTCAAGTAATTCCTTACCCTCAAGAATATCAGCAAGTGCCAAAGTTGTACCACTATCAAAAGCTATTTCATGATCTGGTGCAGAGGCACTAGGCACAATAGTTTCAATAATGATTGACTGCATTTTCTTCATAATTGCATAAACAGCGTGTTCTCTAAGCTTATCCATCATTGGTAATGACTGAAGTTGTGCTCTCTTAGTAACAATAAAGTCTTTTACAAGTCTCTTGTTTACTACTAATTGCTGCTTAGTGATTGTAACTGCATCTGCGTCATTTCTTGAACCCTCTGAAAGCTCAGTAGCCCCAGAAAACTCAGGCACAGTGGAAATGTTTACAATATCTCCAAGATCAGAGATTTCATTCTCGTAATCCCTAGAAATTGAAGCGTTAAAAGGTAGCTCCGAAAGTAATACTTCGTAAAACCTACCAGACCATAGTTCGGGAACAATAGCCGCAGCTTCAGTTCCAGATGTAATTAATTGATCAGACATAATTTTCCTCTCTTAGTTTTTGATTAAGTGTCTTTTTTTAGTAATTATTTCCTGATACTTATCAGGGTCACTCTTTTGTAATGCAAGCACCTCTTTAGACGAATAAGTCTTATCCCTTCCATCAAAGTTTCCAGTCTTGTTATTAATGGTGGGGTCAACCTTCTGCTTAAACATTTTAGGCTTTGTATTTTTTAAAGACTCAACCCAGGTATCTGCTCCATTAACTATAAACTGCCCACTAGATGTAGTTTCGACCAATATATCTGAAGTGTCAAAAGCATCTAACATATCTAAGAAATCTTCATCAATGCCATTTTTAAGAGCCTCTTCTTTAAGTCTAGACATTTTCTTGTCTTCAATGATATTTCCAGTTAGCGATTTAAGCTTACCTTCAATGTCAACCTTAGAGCTTCTCTCTTTTTCCCACAATTCTTTATAGTTGTTTGACCCTTCTAGATTCTTTTCTTCAAGTTCTTTAAGCTTGTTTTGAAAGTCTTCTATTTGCTTTTGAGAATCCATAAACTTGCGCTTAAAAGCATGCATATCGTTTTTTGTTTTCTCATAAGCCTCAACATCAACAACTTGTGGAGCTTTTTCTTCTGGCACTTCTTTTTCTTCAATCTCTTCTGACATGCTTATTCCTTTGGTTACGAACCTCACTGAGTACGACTCAATGCTAAATGTTTTAGGTTTTAGAGTACGACTCCTAAGCCTATTTTTTAGTTAATTGTATTGCTTTAATTAACGCATTGGCAATTCTTTTACGAATACCAGCGTTAAAATCTTCACCGTCATGTGGTAACATCCTTCTCAGGACTTGTTTTTTACCAGCGCCCAGGCGCTCATGGTACTTTGCTTTAGAGTCTGAAAACCACATAAATACATTGTCTCTATTGATCTTAACCTTTAGACTTCTAAGCATTTTACCGGTAACTGATAGGTTGACAGGGCGTTTTTTCTTTCCAGAAAGATCACCCCTTCCCATATTATCCATATAACTCTCAGAGTATTTCTCATATCTCAATTTACCACTTGTCCCACTCGGCTTAGTACCACCCTTATTAACAGGGGAGCGACCGGACTCAATAGATTTAATGATCTCATCTTTAATAAACTTCTTTAGAATCCTAAAAAACTTTGGCTTTGCCCTTTCGGTGAGAGTTAATGCTATCAACCTCTTTTGAGACCTTTTTATTTTAATCGGCAAGTGAAATCCTTATTAAGTTTTCAAGGTAATATGTGAATTGCTCTGAATTATCGCTACTGTATTTAATGCCGATAGAATCAAATAGATTCATCGTCGCATGGGTTAACTCATGAACTAACTCAGGAATCATTTTTTTATATCTAACCCAGATAACAGTGAAGCAATAACCATCAACATCACATATCTCGGCACAATAACCATCATTTAAATAAACACTAACCTCTAATTCAAACCTATCTTTCATGAAATAAGAAAAATGACTACAGCTAACCCCTCTAAAAATATAATATTTGCGCTTATATAACTGACAATAATACTCTTTCATGTTAATCATCCTCATCTTGAACATAAGAATCTATTATATCCTTTATGTCTCGCATTATATTACGCTTAAAATTTTCATCCTTATTGGGTATAAATTTTCTTTCTGGAACACTCGTTTTTCTAGCCCTAACTGTGCGCTTATTGTGATTCTCAGCTTTAAGCATATTTTCACTACCAGCATCTTTATGAATACCAACAGACAAAGTGTTACCCGAAAACCTTGCATCAAGAGCGTCTAGCATGTCACCAGTAAGTTCCAGGTTAGCTTTAGAGCCACCAGATTCTTTCATCTTTATTTTCTTATAATTCTTAGATAGTGAAGCCTTGAACTTGCCACCACTAACAGGTGATTTTTGACTAGATATCTGGTCGAGAATAGTATCCACGATATACTCTGCCACCTCCTCCTTAGCCGCTCCCCTTTCACTAACAGAAACCTTACCAAAGTCTAGCTTAATTTTCTTCGTTATTGGTATTGCCATCTTCTGACTCATCCTCATTTATTGATTCGTCTATAAAACTTGAAGCCTTAGTAATAGATAGCTTTATATTTTCCTCGTGCTTTGCTAGTAACCCATCTAAAGCCTCTTTCCTAGTAAGCTTGGGGTTTTCTTCTATCATGGCGTCAACCTTGTTTATAATGCCGATTTCAATTCTAGACTTCATTGCGTTTAATCTCTCATTTTCATTAGAGAAGTGCTGTGGCTTTTCAAACTCAAGCATATAAAGAACATCGTTAACAGAGCCTATATCTGAGAAGCCAATAGAAAGCCCTGTCTGACTCTCGCCTAGAACCTGTTGCCACTTATTCGCCACTCGAACTATATTGATTTCCTTATCCATGTACTGCTCTTGCTCATCCTCTATAGCTGTCATAGGCTCAGCATTCTGTATTATTTCTTGGATACCAGAAGCCGCAGAACCACCGTCTAACTTACCCTGGATAGAGTTTACCCCTAGGTCATTTGTAGATAATAAAAAGGCTACATACTGCTCTATCATGCTCATATGGTCACCTATTGGTGGGTTAGAAGATGCAAAACCGATTTGTGGTGTAGCGTCCCCCTCTTCAACCTTCATGGTGATAGCTTTATTGGGGCCTACCTTAAAGGTCTTAGGAACATTTGAGCCAAACATATAAAAAAGCCCCATACCTTGAATCTTAGCGATAAAATAGAGGTCTGTTAATAAAGTGTTGATGAGTATTGAGCCGTCGACTATATCTTCACCCCCTACAGACCAAAAAGAGCCGTCTTGATCTTTGGAGAAAAAAGTAAAAGGTAAGTCACCTATAGGATTATCTACAGTCACATCCTCACCCTCAGAGCTTTTATTTATATAATTACCCTTACTATCACAAGTAAAGTGATACTTTTTAGACCAAAAAACATACTCTTTGTCCTGGTCACTAGGTGAATCTGCTATGGCTTGCTTCTTTCCATCACCGTCTCTAAAGTTATTTTTCAAACCTGACTTATTTCTATTTTGTGGACTGGAATAATCCTCGTTAAAAGATGTGTTTGTATAGTGACTAAGGACAACAGCTCTAGCCATTTGCGTATTATCTCCATCCTCAATTACATCAAGTTGGTGAGGCGCAAGAACTTCTAACATTTGAGACCATTTACCATCACCTGAGTGATTTTTATAGGGCTTATTGTATACAGCGGTATTCCTGAATGCTTCTTTATATCTATCAACCTTTTTCATAGTCGAGTTTAAATTTAGCAAATCAACCATGCTGGATATAAAGTCGGCATCACTCTC
>Ga0307983_1001137_pt1 | contig 12078 bp, 20 predicted proteins | sample OrgLakmetagen991_FD_201845 | JGI IMG/M metagenome (GOLD analysis project Ga0307983, IMG submission 201845) | Saline water microbial communities from Organic Lake, Antarctica - #991 | ecosystem: Environmental > Aquatic > Non-marine Saline and Alkaline > Saline | place: Antarctica: Organic Lake... | reverse complement strand
CATTACACTCAAGACATCGGAGGCAGCATGAAAACTCGCAAAACATACACCGATCACGTTGATCGCGGATTCGACCTGTTCACGGATGTCGTGATCGCCGTGGTCAGCGTGCCGATGGCCTGTGTAGGCTGGCTGGCAACATGGATCGAAGACACCTACGGTGAGAAATAATCCACCAAAATAATTTGCATCGCCGGAAACGGCGGTGTAGGTTTTAGACGACCGGCACGGTGCCGACCACCACCACCACCACCAGCAGGAGGCACGCACTATGAAAGCATAATCACCGCCCCCACCTAACTCAACGGATCGACTGGCCAACGCTGGCCGATCCCATTCACCACTAACATAGGGAAACACGATGACCATCTTATCCGAATCACTGCCGTCCCAATACGTCGCCATCGACGACCGCACGGGTTGCCGATGCTGTGAGAGCCTACCCGACACCCGGTGCCCGGCATGGTGCGAATACGCCAAGCTGAGCAACGAGCAGCAGGCCGACCTCGAAGCGATCAAGTTTGCCAACTGGCAGAGCGACGCCGCGAGCCGCATCGACAAGAAGGGCCGACGCCCGACGCCACATGCTTTGCTACCGGCACGATACCGAAGCGTATACATTCGCCAAGACCGCATCAAGGCGAAGCACCCACGACCTATCGTGATCGATGACCGAGACGGCTTGACTTTGCTCTGTGCCGGTGTAAACTTCGGCAGCGGCAAGCTAGTCTACAAGCCGGACCACGAAAGTGGCGAGCCCTGCCTGTGGTTTGAATCAGGCGAACCCCTGTTCGTGAAAGACCCCGAGATCGGAGACCCAGAATGAACGCAACTGACTACAACTGCTGGATCAAAGAAGACGGCACGTCCAACCGTGTCCCCAGCGGCCTGCACCTGTGCTGCATCGAACCCGACGATTGCATCAGGGTGAGTATGCCCGAGCGACGACGAACATGGGTAGGCATCGACGTCTACCCCAACGCCACACCGGAGGCGAAGACCGCCTGCATCAGCTTGATCCGTAGCATACGCCGCGAAGGCCTACAGATTCGAGCACACATCGACGACACGACGATCGAAGTCCTGCCTCACCAGCGACCCACTACCCTAAACAAGGCCCTAGCGTGCATACCATCACCATCAATCTGACGATCAACTGGACCGACCCCCGCAAGCCGGAAGCACCCCTGCCCCCGGACACCGTGCTCACTGCGATCGAGGGCGTGATCCGCGAGCACCTGCAACCCCTGTCCAACTCCGCGACGTGGAACATCGAGCAGGATACGATCGAACACACACACCCCGACTAAGATTTCCCTAGTCCGCCGTCGCCTTAACGGGTGGCGGGGGATTTTTTGTTTGCAAGAATAATTTGACATCGTTTAAACGTGGTGTATACTTCCATCGGCAACACCGCCAACGGAGACCCGACATGACCGCAACACTAGAAAAGAAGAAGGCCGAGACCGCACTGCCCGTGAAGCACAAGCTGCGTGAAGTGTGGCTGGACAAGGCCATGGCCAAGGTGCGAACGCACTTCAAGCACGCCGGCTACGACGTACCTGATAACGTCCGAGTCGGTGTAGGCTGGCCGAGCAAGTCCGCCCTCGGTGTGAAGTCACGCCGCATCGGCGAAGCATGGAGCAACTCCTGCTCGAAGGACGAGACCCACGAGATCATCATCAGCCTGTGGATCGAAGACCCCGTCAAGGTGCTGGGTATCCTGATCCACGAAGTCGTCCACGTCACGGTGGGTGTAGAGCACGGACACTTGAAGCCGTTCGTCGATTGCATGATTGCTGTCGGCTTGGAAGGCAAGCCCACGGCAACAGGAGAGACGGCCGAGCTTGTCGCCAAGTTGAAGACGTGGATCGACGTGCTGGGTGCCTACCCCCATGCACAACTCGACGGCAAGAATCAGAAGAAACAATCGACTCGCTTAATTAAACTTGCATGTTCAGATTGCGGTGCCATAATTCGGACATCGAACAAGTGGATTGAATGTCACGGCACCGAATGGCCGTGCCCTTGTGAAGGCATCCTGCGACTAGAAGACTAGCTCACCCCAACTGGAGACCACCATGGCATCACGATCACGCAACGGCGGACGACACGTCAACCTCACCCCGGCCCTCGACGATATGCGGTACGACCTGCGGTACGGCAACCGCAAGGCACGACGTCGAGCCGCCGCCCTGTGCAACGCCAAGTACGCCGAGACCCGGACCGGCCCACGTAAAGCTGGCCGACACTAACCCACCTCGTTTAAACACTCACCCCAACTGGAGACACCTATGTCCAAAGGCACCATCAAGAAGATTCACGAGAAGCTATCAAGCATCCTCATACCGATCGACTGCATCCATGACCAGAGTCACGCAGCAGCAGCAGCAAAGGAACGCCGCACCAAGCTGCTTGACGCTTGGATCGACGAACGCGAGCAAGAAGTCGGCCGGCTGGTGCGGGAGAGGCTAGAACTGAACGCCCAGTTTATCAGGAGCCGTGACGAACTGACGGCCGCGTATGACGAGGCCCTCGACGAAGCGGCGCGGGCAGTAGACCCGGCGAGGGCGGCTCTCGACGAGCAGATCGACCACCACAACAGCAAGATCGTGGAGCTAATGGAGAAGCTGGCCCTAGAGCAGGCCTGATCCCGAAGGCCGGGCACCACGGTGCCTGAGCTTCGAGACCATACCTAACACGGAGACACCATGCCCGACACACCACCCCCCACGTTTAAACGACCACCTACTGTGGCACCCGAGTCCACACCTACGGATCACGTTGCCCAGTTACACGGGAAGGGAGGACGCACGTTCACCACCAGCGGCAGATGGATCGCCCGGCTCGACGGCCACCAAGCCGTAGCCGAGACCGAAGAGGCCGCAGCAGAAAAACTTTTGAATCAGATTTGACTTACCGCTGACGTGGTGTACACTTCAGCGAACCAACCCTACCCCCCTCATTGGAGACCCCTTATGAGCACTCGCAAAGAACAGATCGACGCCACCAACTTCCTGCGTAGCAACTTCCCCTACGTCAGCCAGCGCGGCTTGGCCGAGATCATCAACCGCATACAGGTTAATAAGCTGACCGACTACAGAAACTTCGACCACCACCAAACGATGAATGTGAGGGACGCCGTCATAACCGCCGGCGGCACGGCACCACGGGCCACCATCTATGGTCGCATCCGCCGCTACGACAAGATCAAAGCCGAGTCCCAGCAGCGTGACCGCGAACAGGCACAGGCCGTCGAACGCAGCGAGGCCGAGATCAACAATCAACAGCCTGCAGGTGTGTGATCTTGAAGGCCGGGCAGATGTTAGCTGCCCGAGCTTCACGACCACGACCAACCACGAGGATACAATGTCACAAGAGACCGAAAAGAAATACCAAGACGTGTTAGTGTTTATCGATGAGCAGGGCGAGGACCTGACGTCGCACGAGATCGACTACGTCGCAGACCTGATCGACAACCCGCGAACGCTGGTGACCACAGACTTCGCTAAGCTGCGGAGCCTGTTAGCTCGACGAGCAGGGGGCTGGTCCGCGTTCAACGTCTACCTGCACAACATCACGGTCGAGCGAGCCTGCTCAGAATAATTTGACTTTGGGAGAAGCTGTGGTATACTTACCCCGAGCCCCAAACCCGGAGACCCACCGATGACACAGTACAAAGTACGCAACAGCAAGAACGACGACGGCACCTACACCTTGAGCTATGGCAAGGGGTCGAAGAAGCTGACCGCGACGATGGCGAAGACCCAGTCTAATATGTGGGACATCATCAGTGGTGGCGGGGCCGTGAACGTGGACGGCCACAAGACCATGAAAGAATGCAAGGCCGCATGGGGGGCTTGGGCGGAAGACGCCTACGGCAACGAGAGCGAGAGCAAAGCCGAGAGCGATACCTCGCCCGACCAACAGAGCCCCAAGTCCCCCGCGACGCCCGGACCGCCCTCGTTTAAACGACCGGCTAAGCCCAAGCCCACGGGCAAGAACAAGGAGCCGCTCGGGTTCGAGCACAATGCCGACCCGTTCGACCCACGGTTCAAGAACGAAGACAAAGAGCTTACCCCGCTCGGCGTGCTCATCGAGATCGCCGCGTGGTGTGAGCGACACGCCGACGCCATCAAGGCAGTCGAGAAGAAGACATACCCGCAAGCAGCATTCACCAACCTGATCGAACAAGCGAAGTACACCTTACGCCGGGAGTGCCCGGACATATTCAACGGAGACGACGATGAGCAAGAAGAGAAACAACCAGCAGCACCAGCAGCAAGCACAACAAGGGTTGGGCCACCCCCTCCCCCAACATTCAGCAAGCCCGCCGCCCCCGCCCTCACCCGTGAAGGGCTCGAAGCCGCAACTCGAAACTACAACTCAGCCGGAGCAACACTCGAACGAATCGACGAAGACGACATCCCCTTCTGATGTGTACCGTACCTTGCAGAAGGTGCTCAACCGCATCGGCGAGCAGGTGGACACGGGGCTGCGTGCGGTGACCGACCGATACTACATATGCCTCGACCCCAACCGTGCCGGCGACGGAGCCAACGAGTTCCCGGTGCAGTACCGACCACACGGCCATCACCCAGACCGCTGCACCGAGCCCGGCTACCGCGAAGTGTTGTGTTTCCACGTCTCCCATGCGTTCCTCACCTACTATGATCTACTCAACGGCACAGCCGCCGGGGATGCGAGCAAGGTGTTCGACCGGCTCGTAAAGATCACCGATGACCTGACGCAGGTCCGAGTAGACGGCACGAACCAGACCGGCTACTCGCTGATCACCGTAGCGGAGCGTGACGAGAAGCTGCGGCAAGAGGAAGAGGAAGAAGCCAACCGCTGGGAGAAGGAAAACAAACGTCGATGACCTACACGAACCTTCACCGCTGGAAGATTGACGGCAAGCTCGATGACTACGAGCAGGAAGTCTACGACGCGATGAAGGCAGCAGGCTACGACGACTGGGAAGAGCACGACTTCACCCTGTTCACACCAACCAATGATCTGTACCTGCTCTACCTTGAGCACATCAGAGACTTGCGGTGGCGTGAGTCGGGGATGAAGACACTCACCAAGCAACAGTTCGGCGTCGCACTAAGTGTGGCGTTTGACTTAGAGGCGGAAGACCGGGGGAGGCGTCGAGTACACGGATCGAAGATCGTACGCGGCGTGTACCACCTGAAGGGCCCGGCTACCGTGCGGGTCCGAGATCAGCGAGGACGGAGACCCAAGACCCATGACTCCTATGTCGATTAACACAGCACCCCCGCCTCCCCCGCCGTCGATGGGCGAGGCACCGGCCAAGACCTCGAAGACCAAGATGTTTAAACAGGTAGGCAAGGCCCGCGTCGAGATGCGGAGCGAGTACGTTCCCGAGTGGAAGGCACGACTGCTCGACGCCGGTATGCCGACCGACGTAGTAGTGATCGACTTCGAGACATACTTCGACCCACAGTACAGCCTACGCAAGACCAAGTGGAGCACGGTCGAGTACATCACAGACAAACGCTTCGAGTCACTAGGCGTTTCGATCCTCGACATGGATCAACCCTTTAAGAATCACGAGAGCGAAGCCCGCTGGTATTCAGGCAAGCGGAACGAGGACGGCCACAGCGAAGAAGCGTCCCGCATCGGCTACCTCCAGACCAAGTACGGCACCCACCTAGAGAAGTGTACCGTCGTCATGCACAACGCACGCTTCGACGCCGCGATCCTCTCTCACCACTACGGCATCAACCCCCCGCACATCATCGACACGCTAGGCCTAGCCCGACACTGGAACAGCCGACAGCCCAACGACCTCGACACGCTGACCAAGCAGCACGGCCTGACCGAGAAGGGCGACACGCTGAAGTTCAGCGGGTGGACACACCGCACACGCTACAAGAAGAAGGGCCGACGCAAGGCCAAGGCTGCCCCTGTCGTGGAGCTTAGGCCGAGGATGACAGCCGAAGAGGACAAGGAACTCGGGCAGTACGCGAACAACGACACGGCCCGAGAGTGGGAAGTGTTCATGATCCTGCTGCCGCTACTGAGCAACCCGCACATCGAGCTTCGCCTGATCCAGCACACGCTTGAGCTATTCCTCAAGCCCGAGCTACACGTTGACCCGGTCAAGGCGGACGAGATAGTCGCTGGCATGACGGCACGGATGGACGAAGTGGTCGAGGCTAGCGGCATGACGCCGACTGAACTGCGAGGCCGGTACTTCGACGACACCGTGGACAAGTGGGTGCGGCAGTACCCGGACTACTTCAACGCCGAAGGCAACCGCGTAGCACCCGGTGAGTTTCGTAAGCCCGAGAAGAGTGCCCAAGGTTGGAAGCTGGCCACGGCCAACGATGACTGGCAACGCGACGAACTCCTCAAGCATCCTGATGACCGAGTCCGCCTAGCCATGGAGGGCAAGGTCGCGGTACACTCGTGGCCCAACCACATCAAGCGGGTACGCCGCATCATCAGCCAAGCCCGAGCAAACGGTGGATGCTTGCCCGTGCCGCTCAAGTATCACGGGGCACACACGGGCCGCTTCAGTGGCGACGAGAAGATCAACCTACAGAACCTCGGCGAGCGTAACCCTGAACCTCTGATCCGTGCGGTGCGGGAGCTACTCATCGCACAGCCTGACCACACCCTCGCGATCGCTGACCTCTCGGCTATCGAAGGCCGGGGCGTCGGCTGGATCGCTGATGAGCAAGGTCTGCTTCAGGACTTCCGAGATCAGGATGCGAACCCCGACGCCATCGAAGACGTGTATACCAAGTTCGCCTCCCGCGTGCTGGGTGAGAAGATTGTCAACCCCGGCAAGGCTGGGCTAGAAGGCGAAGCGTTTAAACACATGAAGTGGGGACGCAACTCGGTTGGCAAGGTTGGTGTGCTCGGTGGTGGTTACGGTATGGGTGCGGAGAAGGCACAAGGGCTCGGCGACGGGCTCGACCTGCCCATGGCTAAGAGGATCATCGACACCTACCGATCAGCCAACCCGAAGATCGTGCAGTTCTGGAAGGACATCGAAGCTGCGTTCATCTATGCGTACAAGTACAACGAGACCGTCACGCTGCGGCACAACCTGAGAGTCGAAGCCCGCGATGAGTGCGACGTCGTCATCATCCTGCCCAACGGCCGAGAGTTGAAGTATCACAAGGTCCGCATCAAGCCGGGCAAGTGGGACCAAGACGCGATCGGCGTGTACAACGCGAACGAGCGTAGCTGGGGCCACCTATGGGGTGGCCACCTGACGGAGAACATCGTCCAAGCGTTCTGCCGAGACATCCTGACGGAGGCTATGCTACGCTGCGAAGACCGTGGAGTCCGGGTTGTCCACCACGTACACGACGAACTGATCGCACACACACTAGAATCCATGGGTGATAAATGCCTCGCCATCCTAATCGAAGAGCTTACACGTCCGCTCCCATGGGCACCAGACTTTCCCCTCGCCGCGGAAGGCGTGATCAAACCCCGTTACGGAGGACACTAATGATATTGCAGAAGAACCACAGCCAACACCCTGCCCACGTTGAGACTCCTCTATGGGAGGACCAGCACACCACGACTGAACGACCCGATGAGGTCATCGAACACCTGACGCGAGTGGGTGCAGCGGGACAATACCGTATCATCTATGTTCAAGCTGGGAAGATCGTCGAGAAACAATTCAGAATTGAGAGATACGATGCCTACCGTGTTAAGCACAAAGCAACTAGACGACCGGGACTGGACGCAGATCAAGGCGGCACTGACGCTGTGGCTGACGGTCCTACGAAATAGTCGGACGCACCCGGCGATGCACAGCAACATCGAACCCATGTTCGAGCACGTCGCCCCGCTAGAAGCGGACGATATCGAACGCCTGATCGAAGGGATGGAGTACCCACCCTACGTCACCCGCGAGCAGGTCGCAGAGATGCTGGGCTGCGGGACAACCACCGCCGGCCTGAAGCTGCGGGGTGCCGGCGTTAAACCCATCGGCCCCAAGGGCACACACTTGTACCGCACAGCCGAAGTAGTGAAGATCGATAATGAGTAAGCACAGCTACATCGGAATCGACCCCGGGTTCACCGGAGCCATCGGCAAGATCAATGCCGCCGGGGATCAGGTGTGTGTGTGGGACATGCCGACTCGGATGCGGGGCAACAACACGCGATACAGAGCCTACGACATCCCGGCCCTGTACGGCCTGCTGCGTGACGCCCGCATGGGTGGTCCGTACACGTTCGGACTTGAGAACCCCACGACGCGACCGGGAGATGGGGCGGAACGAATGCTGCGGTTCGGTCGGGGCATCGGGAACCTCGAAGCCTGCATCTATTCGATCACGGGCCGGGAGCCTGAGCACATCGCACCTAACCTATGGAAGGGCCGGCTGGGCCTGAAGGGTAAGGGAGACGACAGCGGCAGTGACCTCGGAGTCACACTGTTTAAACGGTATTACCCAGAGCACGAGCCGCTACTATACGGCTCGCGTGGCGGGCTCAAGGACGGACGGCTCGACGCACTCCTGATCGCACATTGGATGCGAGTACGGACGTACGCCGGGGGAGCCGGGGTGGTCGAGCAGTTCGGACGCGATAGTGCGGAGGCTCAAGCCCTCGTCCTGATGGGCGGTAGGAAAAAACGTAAAAGAAAAAGTTGACAACCTTGACACCCATGGTATAGTTGAACGGAGACCTAATCAAAATGACCGACAAGAACCCAAATACAATTCACCTGTCCGCATCAGCCATCAACGCATTGAAGGCCTGCCCCACCCGCTTCCGCCTCGCTTACCGTGAAGGCCTGCGGCTCGAAGAGAGCACAGAGGCTCAGCGTGTGGGCACCCACTGGCACGCCATGCACGAAGTGTACCATGAGGCGTACCGAGAGGAACGAACCCGTCTGGTCGCTGAATTAGACGCCGGCCACGGCGGGGACGACATGATCCCCGAACGGTGCCATGAGGACGCATACGGTGCAGCGATTGAGCACTTGAACCAGTGCTACTCCGAGGTCCCCTCGTGGATCGAGCCCGTGGACTGGGACGTCGAGCGACTGATCCTCCTGACTTCCTTCCACGTCTACCTGTGGTACTACGAAGACGACCCGATCGAGTCCTATGGCGAAGAGGTTCGGTTCAACCTACCGCTGCATGAACCCCGAACAGGTATGCCCCTGCCCTTGACGGAAGTCGTACGTGTCGGCACGATCGATACCCTCATCAAGTGGGGCGGTATGATCGGCAACCGTGAGATGAAGTCCACCGCTCGAAACATTGGCATCGACTCTGACTACTGGGACCGATCCAAGAAGGACACGCAGGTCAGCATGTATGCTCTCGCCTTGCAAGACCTACACGCTTCGGGCCAGCTACCCGCCAACGTCCTCGCTGAAGTCGAGACGGCCCACTCGTTCGGCAATACCATGTACGACGTGTGGAAGAAGCCTAAGAAGAAGCCGACCAGCTTGAGCCAGAAGGACACCGCCGCGTTCTTTGAGACCAAGAAGTTCTACGACCAAGACTTCGACGTTCAGATCGAGTGGAAGACCGTCATCGAGAAGAAGGAACTGAAGAAGTCTACCAAGGAGATCGAGCACACTGTGCCGACCAGCGTCAAGGTAGATGGCGAAGACGTAGCGTTCGAGATCAGCAAGACGTACAACGCCACGATCCGCGAGACCCCCCGCATGTTCGCCGCTCGCCTGATGGATGACATGGTCAAGGCACCGGAAGAATACTTTGTTCGCAAAGAGATCGCCCGATCAGACGATGACATTCGTCGCTTCCGTGTCGAGTTGTACCGCACCTACCAAGCGATGCGTGCCATCGAACGTACCGGGGCGTGGTACGAAAACGAGAACCAGTGCCGAGCTACCTTCAAGTGTGCATACATCCCCGTGTGCTACGGTGAAGGTGCCGATGCGATTTGTGAAAATAATTTGACACCCCCCGGTTTCCGTCGTATCTTTAACGTCACTGTCAATGGCGAAGACATCAACGACCAAGAAGACTAAGCGTTTAAACACCAACCCCAACTGGAGCAACCATGCCTCTACCACCACCACCACCCGGCAGCACCCCACCGAAGCCGGCCGCACCCCTCCCCGGAAAGCCGGCTGCACTCCCCCCTCGGGCTGCACCCGTCACCAAGGGCAAGCGTGAGCCCAAGACCTTCTCGGTCTCGACGTTCGCCGCAGATAACGAAGGCGAGAAGTTATGCGTCTATGGCCCCTCGGGTATCGGTAAGTCCACCGTCGCAGCGTCGGCACCCAACGTGGTTTTCATCAGTGCCGATGACGGTGCCCGCCGCATCCTGCACCCCCAGACCAACCAGCCGCTCAACCAAGTCCCCGGCGTCGAGTGCTGGGAAGACGTAAGAGATGCCCTACAACAGGATGGTCTGTTCCCCACTGGGTGTACGATCGTCGTGGACACGCTCACCAAGCTCGAAGAGTGGATTCAAGACTACTGCGTTCGCACCATGAAGGTGAAGGGCCAGTCGGTTGACAGCTTCCGCAAGTTTGGCTGGGACGGTGCCGACCTGATCGTCGAGCAGTTCCGCCTGCTGATGACCGACCTCGACCGCCACGTCCGCAAGGGCACCAACGTGATCCTCCTTGCACAGCAGGGACAAATCAAGCGGTCGGCTGCTGACTCGGCAGACTACCTTGAAGACGGCCCATTCATCTCACACTCGAACCGAGCATCGGCACGGGAAGAGGTCAAGCAGTGGTGCGACCATGTGTTCCGCATCGGCTACGCTGAGTACGACGTGACCAAGGCAGAAGGCGAACGTGCCGGCAAGGTTACACAGGACGACACGACCCGGGTGATCTTTACCTCCGGCTCGTTGAGCTACACAGCCAAGACCCGCCGGCTCAAAGACGGATTCAAACTTCCCCCTATCGTGAGCTTTGCAGAAGAAGGCGACTCGTCGCTCTGGTCCTTCTTGTTCCACGGCTACCGGCCAGAGGAGGCGTGACCTAAGACAGCGACTCGTTTAAACAACCGCCCCTACCCCCACACTGGAGACCACCATGAAGATTTTGAAACCCCGTAACACCCTCGTCACCATCGTCGAAGTCAAAGACGCCGTCAAGAAAACCGAAGCCGGGATCATCGTACCCGGCAGCGGCGGCAACGAGTTCAAGCTGTGCGAGGTTGTTGCACTCGGCCCCGGCAACGACTCTGATGCGTCCAAGGTTGAAGGCCTCGACGATCTCAAGGCGGGACAGACCGTGCTCGTCAAGCTGTCGGCCCGAGTCCGCGGACCCCAAGGGCAGCAAGGCCTGTCCCCTCTCGGCATGGACTACAAGGACGAGAGCGGCCGGGAGTTGAAGCTCGTCGAACAGACCAACATCGTCGCGATCATCGAAGAAGACGGCCGACCTGCCGAGTTGCAAGACATCAGCGAAGAGGAAGCGGCCGACATCGCCGGCTCGATCGCCAACGGCAATTTAATTTTGACAACCCCCTGAAGTGGTGTACACTTCCCTCGAATCCTAACCACCCCCCACACTGGAGACACTTATGTCACGAATTGATACCCAAGGCGTTTACAAAGGCAAGATCGTTGAGCACGGCCTCGGCATCACGTCCAAGAACAAGTACCCACAATGGACTGCGAAGTTCGACATCACTGCGAAGTACGTCCAAGACCCTGCCGAGATCGCACACTTCAAAGCAGCCGGCGTGCTGACCAGCGACGAGCCGGCGTGGGTAGACTACTCTGCCTACGGCTACGACATCATCGGCTACTTCTGCCTGTTCAACAGTGCCGAAGACTTCAACGACCAGAGCAAGCTGCTCGGTTGCGATCAGGTTCTCGACTCGACTGGCTGGTCCGGCGAGGACTTCGGCGACCTCAACGGTGAGACGTTCGTTGGCACCGAGACCCTGCTTCGCATCGAGCCCGAGGAATACAACGGTGAGACCAAGCTCTCGATCGTGTGGCTCGACCACAAGGACGCCAGCCCTGTCCGTGAGCTTCGCAAGGTGGATGACGACGTTCTCAAGAGCCTTAACGGCAAGCTCAACATCGCCAAGAAGAAGGCACCTAAGCCCGCCTCTGCCGCTGCACCTGCACCTG
>Ga0307983_1001135_pt1 | contig 12088 bp, 12 predicted proteins | sample OrgLakmetagen991_FD_201845 | JGI IMG/M metagenome (GOLD analysis project Ga0307983, IMG submission 201845) | Saline water microbial communities from Organic Lake, Antarctica - #991 | ecosystem: Environmental > Aquatic > Non-marine Saline and Alkaline > Saline | place: Antarctica: Organic Lake... | reverse complement strand
AAATAGATAAGTTAGCCTAATGTATACTTTATTTACCGCTGAAAATTGCACTCAATGTGCTCAGGTTGAATTATTTCTAATAGAGAATAAAATAGCCTTCAGAAAAGTAAATGTGGATCAATCTGCAGAAAGTCCACCAATACAAATATTTGCTTTTCCGGCACTTTTTGCAGAAGCAGAGTTGTTGGGATACGGCAGCGACATTATCGAGTATGCCAAAAAAAAATCTCAAACGAGATAGTTTGAGATTTAGAATCCTTGATATTTTAGATAAGTCTATTTTTCTTCCCTAGGGTTACCCGGACTTACTTTTAGATTTCTGCCTAAATGATCAAATCCATCCAAAGCTTCTATAGCCTTAGTTCCTGTTTCTTCGCTCATTTCAACGAAACCAAAACCTTTTGATCGGCCTGTGAATTTGTCTTGAATTATTTTAACTGAAGTGACATCGCCAAACTCAGCAAAAAGGTTTCCTAAATCGTCTTCTGTAGATTTATAAGAAATATTTCCAACGTAAATGTTCATGATATAAATTGTTTAATACAAAACAAAGAAAAGAAATATTTTATAAATATTTGGATTTCAATTAAAATATCCCGTCAGCACATTAATAATAATATATAAATATCTGTCTTATTGTTGACCTATGGCACTTTTAAACTCTTTTAAATACTTATCCCAAGGTGTTGATTGATAGAATCCGTCTCCAAAATAATGAATAATTTCTTCTAAGCTTTTTGCATCTTGGTAGCCGGCAATAGGCGGATGCATTAATTCTACTTTTTCATCTAAATAAACCATAGTGGGGTACGTCATTTTTCCATTAAGTAAGGCAATTGCCAATTGATGTGCTCCCCGTCGCTGGTCCGTATTTTCATTGACAAACATTTGCTGACCAAGGATGACCGTATCCTTTCTTTCTGCATTTAATTTTACCGCCCAGTAATTAGATTGTATATATTTTATAACAGCCTGGTTTTTAAACGTGCTTGCATCCATTTTTTTGCACCACCCACACCAATCGGTATAAATATTTACGATGAATTTTTTAGGGACTTTATCGTTTCGCTTTACTGCTTCTTCAAAACTCAACCACTCAATTTTATCTTCTTGTGCAGAACCTTCAAGTCCTATGGTAATGCAAAAGAGTACAGCGAGCAGTTTAATCATAAGATAAAGTTCTCATTTTTTTCTTAGTGCTAAGGTGAAATTTTGTTAAACTAATTTTAGGTAAATAGAACCACAAATCAACTTTGTTTTCAATCAGAACTCTATCTTTGCTCCAATGAAGTGTGTGTTATTCTTGTTATTGTTTGCGTTTTCTTTTGGGGTAATCTTTGGACAAAAAAAAATACTAGCAGATGATAGTTTGAAACTGACGTATAGAAATATTGGAAGGGATTCGACAAGTAAAAAAGAACCCTATTTTGACGTAAACTCTTTTAGAAGATATCGACCATTACCAAATGAGATAGTTCCTTTTGCAAGATCAGGGAATAATGGTTTGCAGAGTCATTCGTACCGTTTTAGCGCACAAGATTGGGATGCAAACTCAATACTTGGAGGCTTTCAACCCTTGTTATTTACAAAAGATTCTTTACGTTTTTATAATTCCTCAAGACCTTTTACGCAATTGAGTTACTTTAATGGTTCTAAAAGTGAACAGCAGTTCAGTGTCTTCCACACTCAAAATTTGGGTGAAGGAATGAATTTGGCATTCAACTACAGACGAATTACATCAGAAGGTTTTTACATCAGGCAATTGGTCACGCATACTCAATTCAATGCTACGGTAAATATAAAAAGCAGAGACCAACGTTTTTCGACTGATTTGTATTACTTGATTAACAGTTTGGAAAATCAAGAAAATGGGGGGGTAGTACTTTCTGATGACGCTGCTGAAACGGACAACACAGTCTTGTTGGCAATTAATTTAAGAAATGCTCAAAATCAATCTAAATCTCAGAATTGGGGAGCAAAATCGACCTATGATTTATTTTACACTAACGACTCTATTCAAAAGCCTTTGTTTTCAATTTCTCACGAATTTAATTGGTTAAAGGTAAGTCGCAAATACTCCGATAACATAAGTGATTCTCCGGACTTTTACGATACCAGTATTTTTGATGAGCTTATAAGCAACGATAGTAGTTTTGCTCAAACCATTTCGAATGAGATTTTAGGGAACTTTTTTGGAGATAAAATTCAACTTGGAGTTAGAAATGAACAGCTGCAATGGTTCCAAAACTATTTGATCGATGAGAAAACTAGTTCTAATTTTTTATTAGCTCAGGCGAAGTTAAATCTCTCTGGTATTGATTTTGAAACCTCTTTCGAAAAAGGAGTCTCTGGCTTCCATGAAAATGAATTAGATTGGAAGCTAAACACAGAGTTTAGCGAAATTCTATCTTTCAAGCCGAAACTGTATAGTAGAATAAGCCGAAAACAGAGTGATTACTTATTGACGAATCAACGTGCTAATCGTAACTATTATAACGCCAGTTTAAACACTTCGAATCAAATTAAAATAGGAGGGGCGGTGCATCAAGAGAGATATCGGTTCTCAGTAGATGTCAATTATAGATTAGTAAATAACTTCGTGTATTTAGATAGCACTGCCTCTCCAAAACAAGAAGGAGATGATATTTCAATCTTGCAGGTAAATCTTAGAAAGAATTTTATATTCTTGAAAAATTTCAGGTTGAATAACCATATCCAATTTCAAAGTATTTCGAACACAACTGTAGTTCCATTACCGGCTTTTAGCTCTTTTCATTCCTTGTTTTACGAAAATAATTTCTTTGAAAACTCACTAAACTTTCAGTTGGGAGCAGACTTTGCTTACATTGGAGAGTATGGAGGTTATGCCTACTCGCCTAGCTTAGCCCAATTTTATTTAAGAAACGAGAATGCATCGGAGTTAGGCAGAATCATGCAATTAGACATCTTTTTAAATCTGAGAATTCACAAGGCTGCAAGAATTTTTGCAAAGCTAGAAAACATTACCGGAAAGCCGTTTTCAGAAGATTCGTACCGTATAGAGAATTATGCGGTTCCAGGAAGGGTTTTAAAGTTGGGCTTGAGCTGGAGAATGCTTAACTAGTTCAATAAAAACGTTTCGTTTTCCACGAAGGTTATTATTGGTCAAACAAATTGAGAACTAACCCGAGCTTCATTGATTTCTAGCTATTTTATACAAAGCAGGGGCAGTAAATTACCTTCGTTCATTTTTTAGCAAGCCGAATCCACTTCTTACAAATTACAATTCTTAATGCTATTCTAGCCTTTCAACTGCAATCAGTGGTGCAATTGAATTCCTATATATCTCGTTTAATTATTCTTTCAGCAGTCGAACAACTGCAGAGTTTGTAACTGGTTCAAACTTCTCATAATGCTCATGTAGAAAGTCGTCCGGCAAATAGTATTTCAAACAAATAATTTCATCTGCACTTTCTTTAAACTTTTCAATTACCGATTTAGGAGCGATTGGAATTGCCAGAATAATTTGAATAGGGTTTTGTTTTTTAATCAATTCCAAAGCCATCTTAATGGTGCCTCCAGACTGTATGCCATCGTCTACCAAAATTACGGTACGCTTAGATAAGCTAATGGGAGAGTCTCTTCCGATGAATTGTTTGTGTTTTTCTGCAAGTAGTTTGGTAAAAGTATTCGCTTCATTTTCGAAATAAGAAGCAGTAACTCCGCTGTCCTGGTTAAAAAATGAATCGTTTAAACCAACAGTTCCTATAGTTATCTTAGCGTTATCAGGATGTGTTATTTTTTTGACAAATTGCAATTCTAAATGCAAGTTCAGTGCTTTAGCAATTGGGTAAGCAGTCAACACTCCTCCATTAGGAATGGTCACAACAATAGCTTTTCTATCGTTTCTAAATAGGAATAATTTTTTTGCTAGTAATTCTCCTGCTTCTATTCTGTTTGCAAACATGCGTAGTTTTTTTGGTCAGTCAAATTAAGAAGATTTTTAGCAAAATCCATAATAACTTGGCTAAACATTAGAGCTCAATTTAGAGGAGTGAAAAATGTGGATTTTTTCTTTTTAGATTGACTAATATTTATGCTTAAACACAACAATTAGTCTTGATCCCAATTAGTCTTGATCCACCCCAAACTCTAAACTTTTGGGCAACAAAAAAAGCCACACGTTATGTGTGGCTTTTCCGATTTTGTGACTCGTCTGGGGTTCGAACCCAGGACCCCATCCTTAAAAGGGACGTGCTCTACCAACTGAGCTAACGAGTCGTTTTTTTTCGGACGGCAAAGATACCCGTCAGAATTAATATGACAAAGATTTTTTGCCTTTTTTTTTCAAAAAAATCAGTTTTTTTTTGATACCTTGAAAATCAGTCTAATTAATAATTTTTGCGCGTGTGAATTCTGCCTCTCGATCCATTAAATAACGATAAGTTGCAAGTGTTCTCAACTTGGTAGCTCCTAAGTTCTGAATAACATGAATCATTTTAGGGTTAAAATCACCAATCCAAGTAATCACAACGTCTTTATAACTTCCATTGGCATTTACTATCCTTTTGCACTCGTCAAAAATTGCTCCTTCTAGTCCTTTTCCTTGAAAGTCAGGGTCTATTCCAAAGGCTAATCCAAAAAAGGTAGTGCAAGTGCCCGTTAACTTATGGTACAAAAACTTCACTTTTCCCCACCAATTTAGGTTACCATTAACGTATTTGAAGATTTGGTTGATTTCAGGCAAGGCTATAAAAAAACCAACAGGTCGCCCATCGTAGTAAGCAAAATGAATTAAATCTTCATCTAAAATTGGCTTAATGGTTTTCATAATGGTCATGGCTTGTCGCTTTTCCATTCCTGCAAAGCCTTCGTGCTTAACCCAAGCTCTATTGTAAATGGTTCGAAAATCCTCTGCATACTTTTCCAAGTTATTTTTTTGAATGGTATCAAAGGTGAATTTTGGGTCTTTTCGAATTCTATTAGATTTTTCTTTTAGTAATGGAATTAATTCATCCGTCGTATTGCGGTGAAAGATAAATTGCTCGTAGTATTTTTTAAATCCATATTTTTCAAAGAATGGAACGTAATAGGCAGGGTTATAATTTTGATTGTAGTAGGGTGGGTAATCAAAGTTTTCTATGATTAATCCCCAATACTTATCCTTTTCACCAAAATTTATAGGACCCTCAACCGTATCCATTCCTTTATCTTCAATCCATTTTTTCGCAGTATCAAACAAGGTATAGGCTGCCTCTTGTTCATCAATACATTCGAAAAAACCCAAGCCGCCAATCTTCGTGTTTGATTTCTTGTTTGCTTTCTCGTTTATAAATGCGGCAATTCTACCAATTGTTTTCCCGTCTCTCTGCAAAATCCAACGAATGGCTTCACCGTGTCGGAAAAACTTATTCTGCTTTTTATTAAACACTTTTTCAATGTCTTGCTTCAAATGTGGGACCCAATTTTTATCGTCTTTGTAAATGGCGAAAGGTAGCTGGTGAAATTCTTTTTCAGTTTTAGCGTCATTAACCGTTGAGATTGTCATGCTTAGTTTAAATTTGGAATTGCAAAACAAAACTAAGAAAGCTTAGTTTAGCAAAGAAGTATGAAAGATAAGGTCGTAATAGTTACAGGCGCATCCTCAGGAATTGGAAGAGCAACTGCGTTGTATTTTGCCGAAAAGGGTTCTAACGTTGTTATTGCTGCTCGTTCTGAAGCTAAATTAAAGGTAGTAGAAGAAGAAATTTCTGCATTAGCAGGTACTTGTTTGTGCGTTCCTTGTGATGTTTCAAAAGCTGTGGATTGCGAGAATTTGATTTCAAAAACCATTGAAAAATTTCAACGCATTGATGTGTTAATAAACAACGCAGGCATCTCCATGCGGGCTATTTTCAACGAAACAGATTTGCAGGTTATTCGAGACGTTATGGACATTAACTTTTTTGGTATGGTTAACTGTACCAAGTTTGCTTTACCATATCTATTGCTAAATAACGGCAGTGTTGTTGGGGTTTCTTCTATAGCAGGCTATGTTGGCTTACCTGCTCGAACTGGATACTCTGCTTCTAAATACGCCATGCATGGGTTTTTAGACGCTTTACGCATTGAAAATTATGAAAAGGGCTTACATGTTTTGGTAGCATGTCCGGGTTTCACCGCGTCTAATATTCGCAACTCTGCCCTAACAGCCGACGGAACAGCTCAAGGAGAGTCTCCAAGGTCAGAGGCAAAGATGATGCAACCGGAAGAAGTGGCAAAAGACATTTACAAAAGCATTGTGAATAGAGATCAAAATCTTGTGCTTACAAGTGAAGGTAAACTTGCCGTTTTTCTTTCAAAATGGGCACCAAAGTTTTTGCAACGCATGGTCTTCAGGGAAATGAAAAAAGAACCCGATTCACCATTAAAATGAATTATCCCATTTTCTTACTTGGTTTCATGGCTTCCGGTAAATCTACAAAAGGAAGAAAACTAGCTAAAAAACTAGGTGTAGAATTCATGGACCTAGATGGAGAGATTGAGACGCAAGAAAAGCAATCTATATCGAATATTTTTAAAAACCATGGGGAAGAATACTTTAGAAGAGAAGAGGCCAACGCACTTCGATCTATTCCGAAGCAGTTACGAGCGGTTATCGCATTAGGTGGGGGGACACCTTGCTTCCACGATAACATGAGTTATATAAACGAGTTAGGAACATCTGTTTATTTGAGGCGTTCTGGATCACGACTTCTTGGTAGGCTAAGGCAGAGTAAACAAGAAAGACCTTTAGTTGCTTCTTTATCGGATGATGAATTGAAAACGTTTATAACCAAAAGCTTACTGCAAAGAAATCTTTATTACGAGAAAGCAACAGTAATTTTTGATGCGGATAGAAGTGATTTGGCGGACCTAGTTAAGATCCTTCAGGGTAAGTAGTTTTTTTACTCTAGATTTAGCATTATTGAATGCGCTATTAATTTTTATAAATCCAGCTTGCAGGGTCTAGTTTAGAAGCCTTTCCGGATTGTAATGCTTTCCAAATTTCAAAATGCATGGTGGATGTGTTTTCTCCGCTTTCATTCATTAAAACTCCAATATCTTGTTTCGTGGTTAATTTGTCACCTGATGATACAAAAACTTCTTTAAAGTAAGAATACAGGGTAAAATATTCTCCGTGGTTAACTAAAACTACTTTTCCTTGCCCTGGGATAATTATTACGTTAGAAACGGTACCCTCAAAACTAGCTCTCCCTATATTCCCTTTCCTTGTGGAAATATCAACACCATAATTTTCCACTGTTACGTTTGAAAGGGTAGGGTGGGCATTATTACCAAATTTAGAAACGATTACTCCTTCGGAAACAGGCCACGGTAGCTTTCCTTTGTTGGCAGTAAATGAGTTGCTTAATTCTCGTGCTTCCGGTGTCATCGGAAAGCCCTTTTCGGATTTTCCTTTCTTTGCTGCTGCCTCTCTCGCTTTTCGGATTTCTTCTGCAATTATTCTTTCAATCGCTGCGTTAACCTTTTTCTGATCCTTTCTCTTTTTGTCCAATTGGGCTTTCAGTTCTTTTTCTTTCCCTTTTAAACTTGATACAACATTCTCTTTTTTAGATTTTTCTGAAGCGAGCACGTTTTTTTCATTTAACTCTGCCTTCAGCAACCCTTCATTACTTTTTCGAATTGCTTCCAATAACTTAATTTGCTTGTCAATTTTTATTTGCTCTTTCTTAATTCGTTCAGCTTGCTCTTGACGAAACCTCGCATATTGTTGAAAATAATTTAGTCGCTTGTAAGCTTGATTAAAGTTATTCGCTGAGAATAAAAACATCAACTTGTTATAATCGCTTCTATTTCGATACGCTTTTCGAACCATTTCAGCATACTCAGCTTTTAAATCGGTGAGGTTTAATTCAAGGCTATCAACATTGGCAATTTGGATTTTTATACTATCGTTCAATAGGTTGATTTCTTGCTCGATGGTCTGAATTAAAATCTGACGAGATGAAATTTTCTTGTTGAGTTGCTGTAATTGACTCAAGGAGCTTTTTTTCGTTTTCTCCGTCTCTTCCAACAATTTGTTCGTGTACTGAATTTCTTCTTGTAACTTCTTTTTCTTGTTTTGCAAAGAGGATTTCGATTGCGCAGAAACGTTCAGTAGGATTCCACCAAACAAGAAAAGCAAAAGAAAAGCTTGTTTAATAAAAGACCTGTTCATATTTGGAGGAGATGTTGAATGAAAATTTTAAAGGACCTTCCAAAGATACCTTAGAATACTGTAAATTCACTTTAGCCGGCTTCTCTGATTGGAAGTCAAAGTTTAAAACACTTGGTAAAGATTGATTGTCAATCGTTTCAAATTCTTCATAGTTGCCTGTAAGAAATCGATTCGCTGTTAAATCGGAAAAAATAAAGTTGCTTACTTTGAAGGTATTCTGATCTACCCACAAACTCACTACCTCTTCCTTTTGCTTATCAATTCTTTGGGGCTTTTCATCTATGTTTTTAGCCTTTCTCTTTTTTAAATTACCCAAGTAATATTTTTCTTTATCAATCGATAAGGTGACTTTTTCATCGTGCTCGAAGGCAATGGCATTGCCAACTAAGATTGCTTGAATAGTGTTAAACTCTAATTCCAAATTAAACCGCTTGTTGATGTACTCGTAGTCTCCAATAAAGTAGTTTCGGTCTATCCTATTCATCACCTTCACAGAGTCTCTTGTAATCATAACTCTAGCTACTTCAATTCCCAATGCAGGAGTGATGGATACCCAAATTAAGCTATCTCTTCTAATTCGAATATTTGCTTTGAAGGGCGTTTTTTTGTCGTTTTGGTACAATTGAACTCCTGCTTTTAGTGAAAGGTGTTCGAACTTGAATTCATTCCGAGTTATTTGCTCAATTAGATATTCCGTTTTATTAACCTTCAGGTCTTTTCTTTTGGCTTTTTGTTGCACTTTACAGGCAGATAAAACGAGGAGGATGAGAATTGGAAATAGGAATTTAAGTCTACTACTCATAATAGGTCTTATCTTTTATTTTCTTGTCTAATGTTTTAGAGGTGCTACCTGCTTTTTTTGCTTTCTCCCAAAACTCTACTGCTTCATCGACTTCTCCTCGCTTGAATAGTATGTCACCTTTATGCTCAAATAGTTCTCCGCTTGGCGAAGAAGAACCGTCGATGGCTTTGTTGATCCAATTTTGGGCTTCTTCATATTCTTTCAATTGAAAAAGAATCCAAGCATACGTATCTTGAAAGGAAGCTTGGTTGGGCGCCAAATTATTCGACTTAGCAGACATTTGCTTGGCCTTCTCTAAATTTTCATTTCTTAAAGAGAGGTAATAGCTGTAGTTGTTAAGTACAATGATGTTATTGGGGTCAATTTTTAATGCCTGATCGTAGTTCTTATCTGATTCATCGTTGTCATCTATAGAGTGGTATGCATCTCCTAAAGAGCTATAAAACTGACTCTTCATGGATGGATTATCCAATACTAAGTCTTTGCCTAATTCTAAGTACTCAATTGCTTTTTCATTTTCTCCTTTTTGGCTTAAACCAATTCCATAGGTTAAGTAAACAGTCGGTTGGTTAGGGAAAAGGTCTATTGCTCGTTTGCTATAGTTTACTAATTCAGTTGTATCTCCTAAATCAGCGAAAATATAAATCAATTGATTCCACACTGGGAAGCGACTGCTGTCTAATGAAATAGTAGTAATGTAAGATTGTTTTGCAGCAGCAATTTGATTGTCGAAATACTGAAAGTCAGCTAACAGAGCAAAGGATTTGGCATTGTCAGGATGTGCTTCTGTAATTTTTTCGCAAAGGGTAATACCTTCTTGCTTTTGTTCTTTGTTTCGGCTATCTACATCGTAAAACGTAAGCACGTACTTTATTTTTTCATCAATATCCATTGCTGGATTTTGAAATGCCTTGGTCAAATTCTCTCTATATTCGTCCATTTTTCCTTCAGACCGATAGAATTCTGCCATGGAAAACTGCAACTTATAGTTGTTGGAATCTAATTGCTGCATTTTTTCGTAAACCTTCAATGCTTCCGCTTTCCTTCCGTTCGAAGCATAGGTGTCGGCCAATACTCCGTAGTAATTAATTTCATCCGGGTAGGTATCAATTAATTTTTGAATTTCTGCAGCAGCAGCATCCACATTGTTGTTCGATAAATAGACTCGTTGCTTTAGAAACGAGACTTCTTCCGTAACGCCCAATTCTTCCTCGATTTGATTAATTACTTCTAATCCCTCCGGTTTTTTACCATTGTTTAGTAAAAGTTGAGCTAGTTCATACTTTAATTCTATTCGTTTTGGTTCTTTCGTAATCAAGCTTCTAAATTCGCTGATGGCTTTTTCCGTTTGTCCCAAATCTCTTAGTGCAGTTGCATAGGAAAGTCGAAACCAGTAATTGGATTTGTCATTCTTGACCGCAGTTTCATATTGCTCGAGTGCTAAATTTGGTTTTTCTTGAATGCTGTAAATATTTCCTAATTCATAATGAGCAGCTGCACTAGTCGAATTTAAATCTAGAGCTTTTTGATATAATTTTTCGGAAGCCTCCAAGTTTCCAAGAACTTTCTCTTTTGCGGCATCCGCGTAAGTTTCAGCAAATAATATACGGCTTGCTTCTGTTTTGTCTTGCCCTTTTTCCTTGGGCAATTGAGCCGCATTTTTTGAACCAGAGCAGGACCACAAAAGTAGTGCTGTAGATGTGTATAGAATTAGTTGCCTCATTTAATTATAGCTCGTTGTAATCTCCGATACTGATTTGTTTTGCGGATTTGTTAATCTTCACCTTATTTCCAACCATGGAGTTGGTAAAGTTGAGACCTTTAATGGACGTGTCGTTCTGGATGATGGAGTTAGAAATTACCGCGTTTTCTATGGTGGTATTTGCACCTACGGAAACGTGTGGTCCGATAACGCAGTTTGTTAATTTTACATTCTCACCAACGAAACATGGTTCAATAATAATAGCATTGTCAAGTTGAACGGAAGGGGACACGATGTCTTGGTCTTTGATAAACTCTAAAACTCGTTGATTGGTATTTACCGTTGCGTCTTTATTTCCACAATCTAACCACTCAATTACTTGTCCTGGAGCAAATTTGGTTCCTGCAGCCTTCATTCTTTCTAAGGCATCCGTAATTTGATACTCGCCCTTATCCATAATGTTGTTATCGATCAGGTACTGTAAGTTATCTCTTAAATATTCACCATCTTTAAAGTAATAAATACCAATAATGGCCAAATCGGAAACAAATTCTTGAGGCTTCTCTATGAAGTCAGTAATGTTATTTTCAGCGTCTAATTTTACTACACCAAAAGCTTTTGGGTCAGCAACTTGTTGTACCCAAATAATACCATCTTTAGAATCGTCCAATTTGAAATCGGCTCTAAACAAAGTATCTGCGAAAGCAACAATGGTTTTTCCTCCCATCATTTCTTTTGCACATAATATAGCATGCGCAGTTCCTAGTGCTTCTTCCTGATAATAAATATTCCCTTTTGCTCCTAAACTTTCCGCTACTTGAATTAAGTGTTCCTCAACTTCTTTTCCAAAATCTCCAATAATAAAGCCAATTTCTTCAATCGGTTCATCGCAGACTCCTGCAATGTCTTCTACTAAACGCTGAACTATCGGTTTTCCTGCGACGGGAACTAGTGGTTTTGGAACTGTTAATGTGTGTGGTCTTAGTCGGCTTCCTCGGCCGGCCATTGGTACAATAATTTTCATCTTTTCTTTATTTTCTTTGTGGCTTAATGGTCTAATTACCTTTAGCCTTTTTGTATTTGTTTATTTATTTCACTCCCGTAGAGCCGAATCCTCCTGCTCCTCGGTCCGTGTCATTTAATTCTTCTACTTCGACCCATTCAGCTTGTTCGTGGGCTGCAATTACCATTTGTGCGATTCGTTCTCCATTTTCAATCACAAACGTTTCCTTCGATAAATTCACTAAAATCACTTTAATTTCTCCTCGATAGTCCGCATCAATGGTTCCTGGTGAATTCAAAACGGTTATTCCATGCTTAAATGCTAAACCACTTCTGGGCCTAACTTGCGCTTCGTATCCAATTGGAATTTCCATAAAAAGACCGGTTGGAACTACTGCTTTTT
>Ga0307983_1001134_pt1 | contig 12097 bp, 8 predicted proteins | sample OrgLakmetagen991_FD_201845 | JGI IMG/M metagenome (GOLD analysis project Ga0307983, IMG submission 201845) | Saline water microbial communities from Organic Lake, Antarctica - #991 | ecosystem: Environmental > Aquatic > Non-marine Saline and Alkaline > Saline | place: Antarctica: Organic Lake... | reverse complement strand
ATTAATGTCTGCCACACCTATTACTAATGAAATTAATGATATTATAGTTTTGGTCAATTTATTAAGAGCTAATGATAATAAAAAAATATATCAACCAACTGATTTGAGCACCGATGGTAATTCACAATTAACCGCCGAAAATCTAAATATTAATAAATTTAATCAATATATCAAAGGATATATCTCTTATTTTCGTGGAGCACATCCAAGTAGTTTCCCAGAAATGGAAATGATTAATACTTATAATCGAACAGTTAAAGCTGATATGTTTGGTGACGCATTATCTGAAAAATTACCACAATTAAAAGATTTTGGTTTAATTGAATGCGAAATGAGCCCATTTCATTTTTATAATTATTTCCAAGAATTACTAGAACTAGAAAAAAATAGCCTAAATGTTAGATCACGTGATAGTCGTGGAGATCAACTTAAAATTATGGCTGGAACTGTATTTTATCCATTAGAAGACCCTGATGACGCTAGAATCGGAACATTTCGTATGGATGAAGTATTTATCAAGGAGAAATCAAAAGGAAAACTAGAAAAATATAAATATAGAACAAAAGAATACTTTCTGAATGTTGATTCTCATAATGAAAAATATCTTCACCAAACAAAATTATTTCCTAGCATTGATAATACTGTAGGAGAACCATTATCAAGATATTCTACCAAATTTTATCGTATGTTTTATGATATTGTTAATACATATGGTATTAACTTTGTATTTACAAGATTTAAAGTTGATACAGGAACAATTTCTATGAGTTTATTATTAGAACAAAATGGATATATTCGATATCATGAAACATTAGGAAAACCTAATGAATTCACTGGAAAATATCGTGAAAAAGTTAATAATCATCTGAATATTAAAAATCTTAAATATCGCTGTGTTTGTGGATATTTAGACGAAGATCATGATCTAAAATATTCAGGGAAAAATAATTATAAAAATCCACGCAAACATAGATTTCTCCAAGGAACTTATTTACGTGTTGATGGAGATACATCTGATAAATGGGAAGATCTCTATTCTGGTATAGTTAATTCTCAAGCAAACGAGTATGGACATATTATTAAAGTAATTGTTGGTGGAGTAAATATGAGAGAAGGTATCAATCTCAAAAACGTTCGATCAGTTCATATTATGAATCCATGGCATAATTTAATTCAAATTGAACAGACAATTGGCAGAGCTAGTAGATTATGTTCTCACGCAGGATTAGATGTTGATGAGATGAATGTTAGGGTATTCAAATATGCTGATATTCCACCACAAGGTAAATTGCCTAGATTATACTCATTAAAAAAAGCTATAAAAACAATGGAAGATGAAAATAAAATTAGAATTGCAGGAGTAAAATTTAATAATAAAAGTGCATGGTTAAATAATATTGAAAGTAGTGATCCTAGTGATTGGTCTTCAATTGATGAATATATTTATTCACGTGCTCTCAATAAGGATTATAATATCAAATTTGCAGAAAGATTAATGAAAAAATCTAGTGTTGATTGTTATTTAAATTTAGCAGCCAATTTGAGTTTTCCATATGATGTTGATGGAAGTCGTGAATGTGATTACACTGATTGTAAATATACATGTAATGCTGATTTTGATCCACCAAAGAATTTAAATTTAGATACATATGATCTATATTTTATGGAACCTAAAGTACAAAATGCACAAGAAATTATTGGAAGTTTGTTTACAAATAATTGGGCTTTAACTCTTAAATCTGTCACAGAATTAGCACAAAAAGAAGAACCATCATTAACTAGAGATGTTATCTATTTAGCCTTAAATAGAATGTTAGGAGATTTACCACGCTTAAAACCTACTCCAGTTGTTGATCAATATGATAGATTTGGTTACATTATTTATAAACATCCATTTTATATTTATCAACCAAAAGAAGTATTTGATGAAGGTTTACCTATGTATAATAGAAAATTACCAAGTAGAGGTAAAAAAACAGAAATTGATATTAAGAGTATTATTACTCCTGGTAATAAGACTATCGTTATGAGAAAACCATTATTTAAAGAATCATTAAGTAAAAGTTTAGGCAATATTTCGTCTAGCGGTTCAAAAATGACACAAACAAAATTTGCTTCTCAAATTGAGGCTATGATTTCACCAGTTCAAAATCAAGATAAAGTTACACTTGAAGGTGTATTGGACTATCTTTCAAATAAACAACATGAATATTTAATTAAAACACGGATTGAAGAATGGTGCTCTGGATCACGTGATCCATATGTTGGTCATATTATTACTTATTATTTAGAAAATTATTATCTAGCTCATCCTAAAATGACTTATAATCAAGTCAATGATACAATTGATTATTTACCTACAACACCAGAATGGGTATATAATATGAATGGTAAATTCATGTTTTATCACTGTGCAGAAGAAAAATGGACAGAAGTTCATGAAGATTCAGATATTATGCTAGAAATTAAAGAAAGATATTTTGTTGCGGGACCACAATTTTTAAGATTGGAAAGACCTATGTCTCCTGTATTATATGCTTATTTATACGATGATAATAAAAAGAAAGAAATAAAAATGAAAATAACTGATATTGATGGTCAACAAGTTAAAACTAAAAGATACAGTGAAGACACAAATATTAAAACCTTATCTAGAGGACAAGTATGCGTTAATTACAGTAATGAACAATTAGAAGATTTTTGTGATAGACTCAAAGTTAAATATGATTTAAACCTTCAAAGAAATTCTTTATGCAGTTTAATTGAAAGAGAATTACGCATTCGTGATATCAAAGATAAAAAATATATTTGGTTCCTGAACTTTCCAAATTATAAAAGAAAATTCGATAAACTAGAAGAAAAAGATAGACGATCTTTTATTAGTTTTTATTTGACCTAAAAGTTGTTTTTACCCTGAAAATGATTAAAAATTAAATTTTTAATCATTTTTAATCATTTAAACAATGATTTGTTCTACATATTCCATTAGAACTTTGTAGTTTTTATTTAATGTTGGTTCGGTGGTATTACACTTATCTGCAATATCTTTCTTTTCAATACAAAAATCGTACAGAATTGATGCTACATAAATACATACTGCCGCAATTGTTGATGGTTTACTATGATCTAGAATCTCTAATTTAAAAACCTGATCACATAATTCACCAATTATAGTTAATTCTTCTGGTGCTAGATTTAAATGAGAAGCATAACGCTCCAGAAAATCTTTATAATTAGTTTGATTCTGATTGAGATTAATTTCATCATGCATCAATTTGAAAAATAATTTACAACCATAACTAACCTCAGTCTTATTAATATCAGCTATTTCAGCTATTTCAGCATGACTACGATTAATATCATATGCTTTACATGAAAAATATATACAACCAGCAATTAAACCCTCTAATTTATCAGCACGACTACCCTTATTTCCTTTCTTGAGCGCACGTTGTTTTTCATATACTTTCTTATAAAGAACTTGAGAATAACCAATCACGTTATTCGGAATTCCTTTTTGTCGACAATTATCTGTAATTTTACGAAAAATCTTAAGTAATGTTCGTTCCTTATAATCTAAACTATCCCACACATTATTTATTTGTTTCAAACTATAACTAGTATTGCGACCAACAATTTTTGTACAAAAATTGCTTTTATACAGTAAATTGTTATTACTCAATCCTGAGCGTGCGGTTCCTGAATTATCCCCAATAGCCATTCCGGAATATTGACACTCCATATCTTGACTAATTTCTGAACCCTTAACTTCACCACAATTAACACATGTGCTAACACCTTCTACACTTTTAATTGTATCTATGGCTTGACATAGATAACAATTGTGCACCTCAGGTGCTTTCATTTCTTCATTTAATTTATTTATATTCTGATAGGCCTCTAAATATTCTTTCGGTAATTGTTTCTGTCTTAAAATTTCTACATTTGATGTCATTTATTATATTTTATCTCTAAATCAAAAAAATCTGCTTTATATAATATATATATGAAGATAGTTTTATATTATTTTTAATTCATATAACCTTTTTTTAAAAAAAGATTTGGAAAAAAACACCGCTACGCTACCATCAAGTTTTGAAGACCGTCATCTAGTTAAATGGGGCGCTAGCGCCCACCATGGTTAGTCTGAATATTTGTAATATTCAGACTATTTAATCTTGATGGTAGCGTAGCGGTGTTTTTTTCTAAATCTTTTTTTCAAAAAAGGTTCTTTTTTTCAAAAAAGGTTGTTAGGTTGTTTTTGAGTTCATGTTTTCTTTGACGAACTTCTCTAAATTTTCTAAAGTTCGTTCTCCCTTGAATACTACTTTGCCACCATTTACTAGTATAATAGCTGGGACTCCTTTGACTCCTAGATCAGCACTAACATCTGGCTGTTTTGTTACATCTACCTCACGAATATCTATTACGTTCTCATATTTTTTCTTGAATTTATTCCAAATTGGTTTAAATTTTACGCAGTAAGGACAAGTATCACGGTAAGCTAAAATAAGCATGTATATATAATTATAGAATAATTTAATTATTCTATACGGTGTATCAATTTAATTATTTTATATTGGGTATCAATTTAATTATGTATACGGATATCTATATAATTAATTAGTTGTATAATTAATTGTTATAATACACAGTTATGTTTTCAATATATAAATAACTCTTTTTTTTGCCACCATTTTGTCTTCCGTGTATCTCTAATATTGTTTTCTCTGTTGGAATATTTGAAATAGTTCCAAGATCACAAATTTCAGATATATCATTAGTAAAATTAGCACTTGCTAAAATAACATCATTATTACGATCAATAACTCTAATATCATAAGAATCTATTTTAGAATCTTTATACGATATAACTTCAATATAATCGATTAATCCAATTTGATTAGATCCATCATATTTAAAGGTTCCTATTTTTCTATATGATTTTTCTTTAATTTTCTCGTTTTTAGGTGTAATTGTAAAAAAATTATCATGTGGTTTACTAGTATCTACTACATGATTAGATACTAGATTATCAAGTATAGTTTGCTCTCCTGAAGTAAGAGAGCTAGTAAATATAAGTTCAACATCATCTGATTCATTTTTAACAGTAACACATGATGGACCTATTTCAGCATTCTCTATCTCATTAAATAATTGAGAAGTATTTAAATTTCCACCAAAATCACCTGATAATGATTTCGTATATGTAGTTGTCATATGATTATATAATACATAATGAATAATTATATTTGAATAATCAATTATTCTTATTGATTATTAACCTCTTAATTTATAATGAACAGTACATTGAAAATTATTGGTAGTAGAACTTCCCACCGCATTTCTAACTGACATTATACCTGTACTAAAATCATTATTAAAACTAAAATTAGAAGCTGAAGCTGATCCTCCTGAAGATAAACTAGTAATTACAACTCCACCTACTAATACTTCAGCAGTATGTGTTACCGCAGATGCGGTTGTAAACGAAAATCCAGTTATTGTTCCTGTTCTAATAATTGGTCCTTCAGTTACATTCATCACCATTCCATTAAATCTTCTATAAAATGAATTTCCACCCTGTGTTCCATTTCTTCCAGCCCCATCAAAAAAACTAGAAACTGATAGCCACTTACTTCTACTAGCATCATATGCCATTTCATGATTAATTGTAGTATTATAATAATGATCTCCAGCACCCGGTGCTGGACTAACTGGATTAGTCGCAGATGCTCCATAATGACGAATACCAGCACCTTGAATAGTTAATCCTCCGGTACCACTAAAAGTAACAATTCCTTTATCTATTGATGCACCTGGAACTCTTCCGATTAATGTCAAAGTGCTCGTTGGTAAAGTTAGAGTGCCTGTATTAGAAATAGTACTAATAATCGGAGAAGTTAATGTTTTATTACTTAATGTTTGACTATCAGATATACCTACAACTGAACTTAGAATTCCATCTAGTCTCTGAAATTCAGCGTTACTAACTGTTCCATTTGCTAATTTGGTAGTGTCGATAGCCGCTGCTGCTTTAATTTCATTATTATCTATATTTGTAATTGTATTATTATCAGCATTAATTGTTTTATTAGTTAGGGTTTGACTATCAGATACACCCACAACTGAACTTAGAATTCCATCTAGTCTCTGGAATTCGGTGTTGCTAACTGAGCCATTTGCTAGTTTAGTAGTGTCGATGGCGGCTGATGCTTTAATTTCATTATTATCTATATTGATGACAGTATTAATATCGGCATTAATTATCATTCCTTCAATTCCTCCAGTTGGACCAGCTGGACTAAGAATATTTCCATTAAAATTTAGTAAATCTATATCTACTCCTCCTAAACCAATACTCTGAATACTATCGGTATTGACCACTTCCTCAACCGTTTCGTTGACTGGTGGTCCTTGATGTACCGCAACTACACCATCCAAAGTAGTCTTTTCACCACCCGAAATAGCTGAAATAAAAGTAATTGTTAAAATATTACCATTAACCTTAATACCTATTAGTAATGTAGTGATAGAAGACTCTATAATTTCATCAATTAATAATGGTTGCTGAACTACTCCATTCGCAGTATCTACAGCTATAGAATAAAGTTCTGATGACATCTATATAAAAAGTGTAGAAATGATTTATTTTTTTTGTACAATTACAATAATTAAGCACGTAGTTTGAAATAAACCGCCGCTTGTAAATTTGTAGCAGTAGCACTTCCTGATTTATTACGAAATGAAATATTACCGGCATTAAAATCACCATTAATTGTATTACTTGATGCCGATGCGTTTCCACCAGACGCAAGTTCAGCTACTGGTGAACCACTAACTAGAACTTCTAATGTATGTGCTACAGAATTAGAGGTAGTATATCCTATCCGAACAATAGTTCCTTTTGGTATATGTGCTCCTAAAGTGGTAGACAATGTCATACCATTCCATCTTCGATAAAATGAATTAGGAGAAACAGATCCATTAATACCACATCCATCCATAAATCCAGTAATTGATAACCATTTTCCACGTGAAGCATCATAACACATTTTATGATTTATCGCTGTATTATAATATTCGTCCCCAGCTTGTGGTGTTGGAGTAGTAGGATCAGTCGCTGATGCTCCATAATGTCTTATACCTGCACCCTGGATTGTTAATCCACCTGTTCCGCTAAAAGTAACGATTCCTTTATCAATTGATGCACCCGGAACTCTGCCGACTAAGCTTAAAGTGCTAGTTGGTAAAGTTATAGTACCTGTATTGGAAATAGTACTAATAATCGGAGAAGTAAGAGTTTTATTAGTTAGTGTTTGACTATCAGATATGCCTACAATGTTACTAGAAACTCCATGAGCAATCGTTGCACCTACATGAGAATCTAATGTTGATCCATCAGCAGAAACATCTCTTCCATCGAATGTACCTGAGATAGTTGCATCTCCTCTAATTAAAATCCCAGAATCTCCAACACATAAGGTTGGATCTGCCGCCTCACCTATTTGAAATTCAGGAGTTGATAGAAATATAGATGTTCCTCTTGATTCATAACGTATATTTCTTTGATCCGCATTAGTTTTAAAGATAAAATCAACCAATGTAATTGCCACATCAGTTGTCTCGAAAATAGCACCATTTTCTCCATTTCTATTACGTAATCGCAAAATACTAGGACCAAATGTATCCCCGTCTTGCCTTAAAACTAATTCTTGAGTCGCCGCAATTGTCCCAGTGGTGGCATTTCCAATTTGAAGACTATCGTTGTCATCTATGATTACACCTGATACTTGTAATATTTTTCCTGTTGTTCCATCATATCTTGGAACTGTATTATCAACAGAACTAGAAGGTCCTGTTATTTTCTCATTGATTTGTGTTTGAACATTACTTGTTACTGAATTAAGATACTGAAATTCTGTATTACTAACTGTTCCATTTGCCAGTTTCGATGTATCGATGGCAGCAGCTGCTTTAATCTCATTATTATCTATGTTGATGACAGTATTTATATCGGCATTAATTATCATCCCTTCAATTCCTCCAGTTGGACCTGCCGGACTAAGAATATTTCCATTAATATTTAATAATTCTACATCTACGCCTCCTAAACCTATACTCTGAATACTATCTGTGTTGACCACTTCTTCAATTGTTTCATTGATTGGTGGTCCTTGATGTGCGGCAACTACAGCATCCAAAGTAGTCTTTTCTGGACCTGAAATAGCTGAAATAAAAGTAATTGTTAAAATATTACCATTAACCTTAATGCCTATCAATAATGTAACAATTGACGAGTCAAGGATTTCATCGATTAATAATGGTTGTTGAACTACTCCATTAGCTGTATCAACGCTAATAGAATAAATTTCTGATGACATCTATAGTAAAAAGAGAGAAATAATCTAATTTAATATTCATTATAAAATAGATTATTCATTATCATAATAAATTATGACTTGTGATAACAATAAATTTTTAGATTTACCAACAACTCTTCCTTCAACTGATAAAATACTTGATTCTTCTGGTATATTCGAAATAGTACCCAGATTAATTATCTCATATTCTGAATTATTTAGACCAGTTTTTTCACAAATAATATTTCCTGTATTATTATCTACCACTCTTAGATCATATGTAATAGAATCATTTTGACGACTACTTACTACATCAATATAATCTATAGCACCTACATGAAATGAACCACCGTAACAAAAAAAAGAAAGTGTTTGATAAATTTTGCTTTTAGTTTTATAATCAATTGGATTAACTGAAAAGAATTTTTCTCTTCGAACTAATCGTGTTTCATCATGATTAGCTATAATATCATTCAAAATTATTTGATCTCCTGAACTCAATGAATTGTCGAAGATTATATCTAAATCATCTCCATAATGGCTAATAATAAAATTAGAATTAATTTGTTTCTTTATTTCAATTTCTAAAGTTTTATGATTTACACCATTTTGAAGATTAATTGGAACATTAAAATTATATTTAGTCGCCATTTATATTATTGCACATTAATTTTCTATATGGATTTATAATTTTATACTCTTAGAATAGTAAGAGAACATCCACCTGTCACTGTCACTGGAACACCATTACCACTTAATAATTGTCCTTCGATTCTAATAGTATTTGTTGAGGTTAAAGAAATAATCATATTAAGAGTACATGTATTTTGACCTTGTGGCGCATTACGATTATAAGTAACTCCAATAGTTCCGGGAACTCCAACCCCATTAACAGCAAAACGTGCTTGAATATTAGATCTACCACCTGATGTAAGATCACTAGTGAATCTACCTATGACTAAATAAGATCCGGTTGTGTTAATTGTAACATTCGCAGTTCCAACTGTATGAGTAAAATGGGTTAAATCAATTGTTCGTTGAACATTTAAATTAATAGGTGTCCAAACAGCAGTTGTACTTAGAATCTGAGATGCCGTATTATAAGCATCAAATCTTCTACGATCATTCAATTGATCTTGAACATTACTAGTTACGCTATTAATAAATTGAAATTCAGCATTGCTAACTGTTCCATTTGCTATCTTATCAGCATCAATGGCAGCACCAGCTTTAATCTCATTATTATCTATATTAGTAATAGTATTATTATCGGCATTGATTGTTTTATTCGTTAAAGTATCTGTCGTTGCTCTGCCAACTAATGTATCTGTTGAGGTTGGCAAAGTCAATGTACCAGTATTTGAAATTGTACTAATAATTGGAGAAGTTAAGGTTTTATTCGTCAAAACCTGTGTGTCAGTAATTCCTACAACTGAACTTAGAATTCCGTCTAGTCTCTGAAATTCAGCATTACTAACTGTTCCATTGGCTAGCTTTGTCGTATCGATGGCCGCACCGGCTTTAATTTCATTATTATCTATATTAGTAATAGTATTATTATCGGCATTGATTGTTTTATTCGTTAAAGTTTGACTATCGGATATTCCTACAACTGAACTTAGAATTCCGTCTAGTCTCTGAAATTCAGCATTACTAACTGTTCCATTGGCTAGTTTTGTCGTATCAATGGCCGCAGAGGCTTTAATTTCATTATTATCTATGTTGATGACAGTATTTATATCGGCATTAATTATCATCCCTTCAATCCCTCCAGTTGGACCTACCGGACTAAGAATATTTCCATTAATATTTAGTAAATCTACATCTACTCCTCCTAAACCAATACTCTGAATACTATCGGTATTGACCACTTCCTCAACCGTTTCGTTGACTGGTGGTCCTTGATGGGTCGCAACTACACCGTCTAAAGTAGTCTTTTCTGGACCTGAAATAGCAGAAATAAAAGTAATTGTTAGAGTATTTCCATTAATTTTAATGCCTATTAATAATGTAACGATTGACGAGTCAAGAATTTCATCGATTAATAATGGTTGTTGAACTACTCCATTAGCGGTATCAACGCTAATAGAATAAATTTCTGATGACATCTATACTAAAAAGAGAGAAAAGATCTAATCAATAATTGATTAGATCTTTGATAATTTTAATTTTTAATTATAATTCAAGTCTTATTATTTATTTCCATGAAAAAATAGAATACTGTTTATAGTTACAGCTTCGTCTTTCTTTTTCTTTGAACCATCTGCTTTAACATGTAATTCTAATATGCTTGATACTGTAGGAATATTAGATAGATTATTAATTTCTATATTTTCAAATTTTTGATTACTATATGGACCAGCCTCGAAAATTATTTTATCATTATTTATATTTACTAATCGAAAATAATATTCATCTATCTTATCATCGCATCTTGAAACTATATCCATCGAATTTAATACACCCATAATATTAGGATCATAATTAAATGATCCACAAATACTATAAGTAGACTCTTTAATTTTACTAATAGTTGGTGTAGCACTTGAATAATTAGTTTTTGAGACAGTTGGAAGATGATTAGACACTAGATTATCCAAAATTACTAAATCTTGAGCTGATATTTCTTCAATAAATCTAATATCTACTTCATCGTCTTCAGTATTAATATATGATAATGTTGTTACTATAGCAGATGCATTAATTTCTTCTTGCAATTGTTCACTTTTTAATTTACCCCCAAAATCATTCGCAATCGAATATTTATAGGAACCATTTGGAACATCTACCATTATTTATATAGTATAACTAAATAAATAATTCTAATAAATTATTAAGGTGCCACCTGAATAATCATTAAATTTCTTCCACGTATTTCTCCTGTACCTCCAGTTTGTCTCCATCGTCCTTCAATCGCTTGAGAGCCATTGACCGCCACTTTTGCAACACATGTTAAACCCGCATCATTATCAGTACTAGAATCTCCACGTTCAAATCTTAATTCAGAACCTTGAAGTACTCCACCGGCAAAAATTTGAATAAATACTAAACCTGATGCCGCATTAGAACTTACTGACGCAGACCATGTAACAGCATAACTTCCAGATGTTGGCGTAATACTCATTGAAGTAGCTAAAATATGAGTAGTAGAAGTAGTAGTTATTAAGTTCACCGCCGTAACTGAAGCACAAAATGGTAATCTATTTGTCCATGATGCTACAGTAGCAGACGTTGCTTGTAGCACCTGACCGGCAGTAGGTGGTGCCGCTCCACTAATAACCACATCAGCACCAGTTGTTCTAAGTTGTGAGGCCGAAATAGTATTAGTAGCTCCTATCAATGTTTTATTTGTTAAGGTTTGAGTATTATTGATACTTACTACTGAACTAGTTACACCATCAAGTTGTTGAAATTCCGCATTACTAATTGAACCATTAGCAATTTTAGTTGCGTCAATGGCTGCCCCAGCTTTAATTTCATTATTATCAATATTGGTTATCGTATTATTATCAGCATTAATCGTTTTGTTAGTTAAAGTTTGAACGTCAGTAATTCCAACAACCGCACTTAGAATTCCATCAAGTTTTTGAAATTCAGTATTACTAACTGTTCCATTGGCTAATTTTGTCGTATCGATGGCCACACCGGCTTTAATTTCATTATTATCTATATTAGTAATAGTATTATTATCGGCATTGATTGTTTTATTAGTTAAAGTATCTGTTGTTGCTCTC
>Ga0307983_1001131_pt1 | contig 12105 bp, 18 predicted proteins | sample OrgLakmetagen991_FD_201845 | JGI IMG/M metagenome (GOLD analysis project Ga0307983, IMG submission 201845) | Saline water microbial communities from Organic Lake, Antarctica - #991 | ecosystem: Environmental > Aquatic > Non-marine Saline and Alkaline > Saline | place: Antarctica: Organic Lake... | reverse complement strand
CCTGAGGGATTGGACAGCGACGAGAAAGCCGTCACACGGTATGAGTCGAAAACAAAGTCGATGTTTCGCGAGTCGGCAATGGTCGTGTCGGACCATGGCGAACACGCCCCGGTAATCGCTTTCGACCTGGACGGAACGCTCGCGCATCCGACGCCACAATTCGTTCCCGGTTTGATCGGCGAGCCGATTGACGAAATGATCGAGTTGACGCGTCTCGTTCGTCAAGCCGGTTGCAATGTCGTCGTCTACACTGCGAGGAATGAGGACAGTGCGGTCGCCAAGTGGCTCGATGAGAGCGGCGTCCCGTGGTGTGGGATCAACGAGAACCCGTACGTCGGGCCGACAACGGGCGGCGCTAAAATGCTGTTCGACGTCCTGATCGATGACCGGGTGACGACCGCCAGAACGACCGAAGGAATTATATTGAAGGGGATCGTTGAACACTTGCACCCCGAGTGGGGCGCCAAGGTTGTCGCACAGATGCAACAATCCAGGTTGTCGGATCGCTCGGGTCGCTTGTTTGCGCCGATCACCGGCAAACTGGCGGCGGCGATTCGGGACATCCAAGAAACGATCGACGTTAGCCATCTCGCCGGTCCGGGACTCGAATCGGAACCGCGAATCTCAATCCTCGAAGGGATGGTCGGTGGGTACGAACTCGACTTGCCGAGGATTCTCAGCCAAGTGAAGCGACCGGCGTTCCGGCTACAGCCAAGAACGTCCGTGATCAGCCACGAGAGCCACCACGAGGCTCGTCATGGGCAGGTAGCGGTCGTGGTCGAGTTAGATGGCGAGGAGTTGCTATCGCTTCACAGCGTGGCGTCCAGGAGTTTCGCCCATTACAGCGGCGGAGGCAACTTTGCCCCGCACATCACGCTCGGCTATGTTCGCGAGGAGTTCCAGGGGCATTACTTTGACAAGCCGGTCAAGCGTTCGACCGGTCACGTCGGAAGCCTCGTCTACCGTCACCAAAGTTCGCCGGATTTGGTAATTCCTCTGCGGGATTAAAAAAACGCGACCCGTCTTGGCTGAAAACTCGCCTGTTTAATTGACGGGCAGCTTCGCCCGCAAGAATCAGCAAGAAAGAGGGGAAGCTAAAGTCATGAGAGAAATTGACGCATACGAGACCAGCGATGGTCGGTTGTTTTTGGACGAGGATAAGGCGGCGTCGCATCAGGAGGACATCGTCGGCGAGATGCTGGATGGACTTGTTGCTGATGATGATCGCGGCAACTTCAGTCGTTCGACTCGACACAACGTCTTGATGAAGATGCTCAAAGACCCGGATCTAAAGGCGAAGGTCGCAAGGTTGTACCACGCGTTGCAGCATTCGTGAGCCAAGCAGCCAGGACGAGAAAAAACGACGACAGAAAATTAGTTTTCGCGACAAGCGTGCGTCCGTTTGCCGCCTATAGGAATGGGAACCCACCGCAACGGGCGACCTAAAACTCAAAACGGGAGAACGGGCAATGATCGGCAATATCGAATTCGACTACACAGGCGAAATGCCGGAGGTGTTTTTCACTTTTCGTGGCATAGACATGTTCGCCGACCTGGACCCCGGCGTCATCGACGCCGTGGTGATCAAAGGTTCGGCGCAAGGTGCTGAAGTCGAGGTGAAGTTCAGCCATTACAGGGAACTCCAGAAAGCAATTAACGAGGCGGTGAAATGAGCAACGCGAGTCAATCTTGGGTAAAGCCTGTCGGTGTCGACGGGATCAAGGAGGGAGTCGAATACTTTATCGGGAGGGAGCCGCTCAGCCGGTTGTCTCAGTGGACCTTCTACGCCGAACTGAAGAGCGGGAAACGGCAGTGGTCGTCCAAGCCGGGACTGGCGATTCGGTATGTCGGTTGCGATAAACTACGGAAGGAAGTCAGCAAGCACGAGGGCGTGGCTTGCGTGGAAGTCCCAGCAAACGCCGAAAAAAGATGGCGATCTCGGAAGTGACGCCGGAATTACCCGGACAGACCTAAGGGAATCCCGTTACTAGATATTGATCGGTCGCGAAGGGTCGCGAACTGACGCGACAGAGAAAGCACCGCCCGCCATGGGTTCAGCGGCGGGATGGAGAGGTGCGGTAAGAGTCCGAAGGCTTTACCCAGAAACAATCACATCAACCAGGGGAACTACCATCACAACCGCAACAACAACCAACCCGATCGCGATCACTGACTTTGTTCGTCGCCAGACGCCGGAATCCCGTTTCGGTCACTTTGACGGCGACATCGAAGAACTGACTTTGGTCGAGGACCACGTCGTCGTGAAAGACGAACCCGATTTGCGGATCGTGTCGCTTGTCGATACAAGCCGGTTTCGGTCATCGGTGGTCGCGATCGACCCGGACAGCCATCGGCTTCGCGTCGACTTTGAGTCCCGCCAGGAGGGCGAAGAGAGGCTAGCGAACGTCGTCGCTACTGGAGGCGAAAAGGGACCGTCGGGGCACGTCGAACTGGTTTTGTATTCCCGCGAAGCACTGGCGAAGGAGGGGATCGAAATCGACCGGAAATGGGGGCTGGTGTCGATCAATTGCAGCCCAACGGATCGACCAACACCGATGCGACCGGAGACGATGGCTCGGAACATGCTTGAAATGGAGGGTGGGACCAAGCGAGAGTACACGGCAGAAGATTTTGCCGAGTCGGTCTGGTTCTGGTCTCGGTTTGTGATGATTGAGCCGGATGCGTGATCGCGCTGGCGTAAGTTTTAGTTGAGGGTTCGCACACAAAGAAAGGGATGAAATTGGCGTTAGCGATATCACGAAAAGACGGCGAGGCTATCGTCGTTCGGCACGACGGGGAGGAGATAGTCCTTGTGGTCAAGCAGAAGGGCAAAAAAGTCTCGATCTCTTTTGTTGGCTCAAGGTCGTTTGACATTCAGAGAAGCGAAAAAATAAAGGATTTCAAGATGCCGGAAGGATCAAACCGAGCGGTCGATTGCTTTGTCCAGTTGGACGAAAGCGGTCGGCGAATGAAGGGCGAAGCATACGACGCGAAGACGATCGAAGGCGAAGTGTTCTTTAGCGTCCGGCTGACCAACGGCCAGAAACTCAAGAATGTTCCCGAGGCGATGGTCTCGCTGGTCGAGAAAGAAACTTTCCAGGAATCTTTCGAATTCCCGGCACAGACGGGCAAGAAAACCGCCCAGTGAATCGGACAAGAGCACAAGTAACTTAACACGAACGAAACCGAGGAAAATTAAGATGGTGACAGCAGTCGAAACAAAGTAGGCCGCTAGCGAATCAGCCGTGACTGCCGCGGACACGCTACGGGAAGCGGCGGATAAGATCGAAAATTGCGGAGTCGACATCGGGAGCCACAGAACCGAGTTGACGGTGCACGGGAGCAGCCTTAAGTCGAAGCAGGATATCATCGGACTTCTCGTTCTTGCTGACGACAAAGACAAAATCCGGCCCGCTCAGTCTGGCAACACTCATTGGTTTCGGTTCCGCATTGGCGGCATGGAAATGAACGTGTTCTTTGACCCGGAACTGGTTCCTGAGTTGATGACAGATCGAACCATCCGCGAGTTCAATGCCGATGGTCTTCAGCAACTGCTGACGAACGAAGGGTGAATGTTGGTAAGCGGGGAAGCCGGGATGCTATCCAGAATCCAAAAGACACTGGCTTGACAGTCGGGAGAGACCGACAATACGGGGGCGATAAGCAGCCAAACCAGTCACGACGGTGGCGATCCTTGGCGGGCGAACGCTGGCGACAACGCAATCCGACGGGATAGACGTGAAGCCTAGCGTGGATGTTCGAGTCATTCCGCTTCCACTTTGATAGCGAGAAAGCCGGTGGTCGCTCCCCGGATGAACTGGAATAGCAGGAAAGCCAGAGAGTATTGCCGGTTTCCAGCGACGTGCTTGCAAACACGACGCCGGATGACATCCGGAAAAGCCTGCACAACGAACGGCGGCGTATCGTAAACCGTCTTGGCGGGGAAAATCCCGGTGGTTCAAATCCACCCCGGTCGACTGAAATAACATTCAATTTGAGGAAAACTAATGGCGTGCCCAACATGCGACCACACAATTCAGAACGTCGCGTTTTTCGATTCGCATTCGATCTACCATTGTCCGCGATGCGGAACCATGAAAGACGCAGACCCGAAGCGACCGCTAACGGTTGTGCCAAAACTGGTCGAACGTGTCATTGAGTTTCGCGGAACGCTAACGGATGACGATCAGCGAATCATCGACAACATGGAAAGACTCGGAGTCACAGAAGCCGCAACGCATCCAGAGGTGAGACTCTGAGTCCAGGGAACGCTAGGATTCACCACGTCGGCCCTAGCGACGTTCGACCAGATAGCAACGTGACTGCCGACTGTGGTGCAATCCCATTGTTATTCGACGGGCGTTGGATATACGACGGGGACACGATACGATACGAGAACCGCAGCCAGTCAGTGTAACCACAATCGAGCAAACCAAATGACCGAAATAGTACGCAGGGTAGGAATCAACGAACTGACGTTGGCTAGAGTCACTTGCCGAAAATGTGGGACAACAGTCGAAATCGAATTGAGCAAGATATCGCGGGCAATTGACGGTGAGAACTGCACTTCGTGCAAAGAGCCGATCATCGACGACGATCAGAGGGGAGTGTTGAAGGAACTGTCGAACGTGATGGCGTCCGTGAAGAGACTGAAGGACGTGGGAGTAGAGTTCTCGATTTCCGAGTAGTGTAATCACCCTGGTTGATTAGTGGGCTTAGTTCGATTCAAACTCGCGATAGCTCTTTTTCCAGCACGTGTATCGGGGTGTTGTGATGCGAGGTAACGCAGAACCGCGATAGCACGTTTCTTTTGACCAGCAGCCAAGTGCTCTTTCGCTTGAGCAAATAGATTGTCAGCGGCGGTTTCGTCGACGCCAGTGTCTGGTTCGATCGCATCAGCATCGACAGCAGACGGAACTACGGCGGGTGAAGGCGAACCGAGAACGTGCGAAGTATCAGTGACCCGCGTTAACCGAAGTCCGAATTTGTACGTTATCAATCCGATATAGACGATCGGAGCAAATGAGAGCAGAATTGAGACGACCACTGCGGTAACGTATTCGTCAGGGACCACAACCATTCCGGTGATCGCCATCATCATGTACATGAACAGTACGCCGCAAAGTAGCACCCACGGCACGAGTCCACGAAAGACAAAGAACAGCAGTCGACCAACCGCATCGATGATACCAAGCCGATTGAGTACGTATCCGACGGCGAAAAATATCACGAGCCAAAACACCATGCACAGTGCGTAGAACGTAAATACGATCAGGTCAACTTGTTCGTTCATGCTTTTCGTTGGCAATCGTTGTCGTTGAAATCAGGATTAACTTACGGTCAATTACGGGGTTTTGAATCACGAAACTCCAAGGAACATTCAATGTCCAAGTCAGCATTAAAGACATTCGCAAAAAAGCACTGGTTCGCACTGTCAATCATCGTGCTTTTGACTCTCGATTTTGCGTACTATTGCGTCTATGACAGCGCGTTTGTCTTCGGGAATTCGGTCAAGATCCAGTTCTCGATTACCGCTCACCGAACGGTGGTCACTCCCTAACTTATTGACCAGCCAAGCGATGAGAATTGGGTATGTGATGTCTTTGACCTCAACACCGACGTTCAATATGAGTTTTATCGTAAACTCGTCAATCGGACCCAGCGATTTTTTCTGAGACGGTTGCGGTGTTGATATCGTCACCCCGTCGGGAGCATCGGTAAGGTCATTGTAGTTGGAAGAACTGGCGACAGTGATGGATATTGATTTCGTAGTCACGGATGGCGTTCTTTCATTTGACTCTCGCTTGAACTGATCAGGGCTGTTGATGATATCACGTCCGCGAGGTGGTTTGTCGGTGCTCATTGGAATTTCAAAACGAGTGAAGATGTGAATCTCGCGAGCGACCCAGCAGCCAGAGTCCAACCATTGAACCAAGGTAACTAAGTCCACGTCAATCGAATAACGCCAGTGATCACGGGGCCGGAACCGTTGATCTAACCATTTGAAAACGCACGCAAGTCCGGCTCCCGTGCATCACATTGTTCATCGAGTTGCAAATGAGCGAGCAAGAATTCATTGACAAGTGGCGAGGCAAAGAGTCTGGCATGTGGATCGAGTCAGCATGTGCGTTGTCCTGGGCGAGGGCGTACAGAATGCACCCGCTACGACTTACTGAAATGTCAATTGATTACTTGAGCGTGCCGATCGAAAATAGGGCACCATGTTCAGAGCGGATGGCACGTAACTTGTGATCCGATGAACAATTTATCCAACGGTACTGCGCAAGTTTAATTTGCGAGTTGCAGTAAACACAACTCAAACGGATCGCGGGGAATGGTGTCCAGTAAGCCCGTTGGCGCACGCCGGTGAAGTGGCGTATGGAAGTACAACCGAAATCACTTCACCGGCGTATCCGTTTTTTTAATTCAACTCACAGCAAGGGAACCAGAGGCAATGCAGGAAATCATCGAACTCGCCTTTTCGGGAGTCTCTACCTACATCGGGTTCTATCTGATCATCTACCTCGTGTTGCGATTTGTTTACGGCATGTGGGCTCGTGGATTGCGGCACCTGAGCATCTGGAAGCACGGATGGCCCCCGAGTCACCTGGACGCCGACGGTGACTGGCTTGTCGCCGAAGACGACGAGCAGGAACACGGCGAGATATGCTAGCTCGTCTCACAGGAAACCCGGTCCAGGTTGAGAGTGGTGGCGGGTCATGGATACTCTGCGAACTCATGTCACAACCCAACGGAGCGAAGCCAATGACCTATCACAACCCGTCCGTCAGTCGCTCGCCTGGAAGGCAAAAGCAGATCAGCGGCAGTCGAGTTTCCTACACAACAAAGGAAGCCAACCGGGGCGTGACTGAACACGAAGTGGTCCCGTCGGACAGGGTTCCGATGATCGGGTTGGCGAATGACTTCGTAGAGAAGATGGTGAACAAACAAACGGTCCCGCTCGCCGAACAAGGGATTTCGGTCGCCGATTGCGTCACGTTCACTGACAGCGAGGAGAAGACATACCATGCCGCGCTTGGATACTTGGCGAGGCAGTTTAGTATGGGCAGCAAAGACTCCGAGAGCATTGTCATTCGAGTGGAGTCGGATAGCGAGGTCGAGGTGAAGCACACCGACGTCGTTATGTGTGACCAGGATTTTTAGACCGAAACCAGGAACCAAGAGAAAGCATTCAATTGAACCAGACAACCACCGCGACCACGCTACCGCAATGGACCGTTATCCGATCAGGAAACCAGCAAGCCACGGTTATTCACGACGACGGGGACCAGGCGACGGTCTGGATGAATGGAGCGTTTGCTCGCGATATTCACTTGTATCAGGAATTTGGTGCGATGCGAATCGTCGAAGAGGCTTCTGAAATGCCGTGGCACGAACGCGTGTTTCGCTGGTTTGACGACCGCAATTTGACCAAAGGAAGCACCCCCGAAAAGCAGTTTGGGAAGTTACTCGAAGAGATGGCTGAATTGTACCAAGCGACCCAGGCGGGCGACCAAGAAGAGACCAAAGACGCGATCGGCGATTGCCTAGTCGTTCTCGCTGGGATGTGTCGGCAATTGGGATGCGATTGGCCTCAATGGGAGCGACCCTCAGTCAACCCGAAGCCGTACTGCGTCAACGAACTGATCGTCAGTATTGCCGGGATGCCGATGAGGCCCGTTTGGCGGTCCGCTGGAACGTTCGGGTTCCCATGCCAGTCATCTTGCGTACTACTGGAACAAGTCGCCTTAGCGAGCGACCTGAGCGTCCAAGAGTGCATGGAACATGCCTGGAATGAGATTAAGAATCGTCCGGGATACCTGGACCCGCGCACCGGCGTGTTCGTTAAGAACGCGGAGATGCCAGAAGAACTCAAGCAGTGGATGGTCGAGAACCCGCAATGAATTCACAGCCGCATGTCAATTAATATCGGGATACCCGGACAACCAAAACGCTTCTGGAGCGGCTGTGAGACTTGCTTCGGCAAGCTAGCTGCGATGAATGAAGAATCCCCTCGCCTTTAGGCAGGGGAGTGTCAAGGAGAACGGTTGTAATCCGTCTTCGTTCGCCGCAAGGTGGGGTTGTCAAACGAAACCCATCAGCACTCCCGAGATTATTCCAATGTCCAGCCGAGAAGAACGCCGCCAGAAAATGCGATCGATCGTCGCCAACGCCTACAGTCTTCACCACAACGATCGTGGCGCCTTCCGCCGACAGGTCCGACAGGACGGCGTCCAGAAACTGGGCATCTCACCGATGCTGATCATCACGTTGATCAGTCTGGCGATTAAGTGCTATCAGTTGTGGCGATCGCTTCAGTTAAGCGAGGCGCCTCCACAGCCAGTTTCAGGCGAGCCGGAATTCGATCTGCCTGAGTGATTACAATGCTCGACCTGAGCGGCAATAACCCAGGACCGGCGATCCACATCGCATGTAAAGTCGAAGATGAGTTCTTTGTTCTCGTTTTCTACCCAGGCAACACCATTGACGCGTTTAGCGCGGTCATGGACTGGCTTTGCGATGACTCCTTGCCGTTCAGGAAAAAGCACGCCGAGCGTTTCATGCGAGAAATCGACGCGATCGAGACGATCCGGCGGGAGTCCAATGGCTGACGTAGAGAACAGAGAATCGATCGAGAGGAAATTGACTGCCCTGATCCTGATCCTTTGGGGTTCAGAAGACTTTGCGTTTTGGTCAGGTGCTCAGCCATCGATTAGGTATTTCGCCGATCAAGTCAGCGAAAACGGGATCACTGAGATCGCAACCGAATTAGCCCGCGACCAGACTCGATCATTCCTTGACGAGATTGATTGGCGGCTGGACCGGGATCGTGTCGCCAGAGGCTCCGAATGGATCGGCGAGCGATACGAAAGGGATCTCGCCAAGCGGCTAGCTGAGTCGCACCGCCAGTGGCAAGACAGGCGGGACATCGCAGAGCGAGACGGGGATCACATCCCGACGTTCGATGAGATCTACCTGGACTGGCAAGGGGAGAGAGAGGGTGCTACGTCGGTGACGACCATCGCCAGTCAGACGGAGATGCGAGCTAGAAACCGAATCAAGAATATCTACGACGTTGATCTGGTTGGGTATTGGCGGCTCGATTACACGAGCAATTTCTGCCAACAGTGCGTCGGCCTATCGCAAACCCCGGATTGGGTTTGGGCGATCCAGTTCCCCGAGGGTCCACCGGCGCACCCGAATTGCAGATGTGGAATTCAGTGGGAACGGTCTTACCTGACGACGTAACAGCAAGTGAAATGCCGAAGTCAATGGGTTGACTTGGTAATTTCATGCAAGATCGTTGAACGTTGACCTCTGAGGCACCAAAACACAGTAGTCCATAAAAACTACTGGAGTATCTATCACCGTGTCATCGCAAAAGCGGCACACGCCGCAAGAAGTCATCGATCGAGTCCGCAAGTTACTGAGCCAGGGAGCTACCCCTGCCCAGATCAAAAGCCGCACCGGGCTGAAAGACTCGACCTACAAACGAATCGCGCGAAAGTGGCGTGAGGAAAAAGAATCCGCGAAGGATTCCGAATAAGCCATGTTGCGACTTCGTAACCTTGTCGACTCGCTTTCGAGAACGTCCCGAGACGGCGGCGGCACGTCAGTCATGAAGTCGCAAGGGCTGTCACTTCTTGACGCCCCTAAGATCGACCCCGACAAGATGACGTGCGAAGCCATCGTCTGCACGGACATCGTCGACTACCAGCAAGAAGTCATCCTGGGCTCGGGCGTGTCGGTCGCGAATCACAAGCGGAACCCACAGGTCTGGTTCGAGCACGGCGAGGACGATCTTTACACGCTGACGCTCGCATTGTCTGAGGACGAAGAGGGTAACTACACAGTCGCCAAGCCAGACGACTTCACAATCGTCGGGGTGAGCCACTTCGCGAAGCCAGCGTCTAAGTTCCAGATCGTCAATCAATTGTTCGCGATGATCGACCTGGGTGTCATCCGGGCGGTCTCGATCCACGTCCAGCCCAATCCGGGCGGTCTCTCCACTTACACGGATCGGGAAACCGGCGCGAAGTATCAGGTCACTGAGGACTCACACCTGATTGAGTATTCCCATTGCAAGGTGGGGGTCAATCCAGAGGCGTTAAAGAAGTCGCTCAGAGGCGACTCGAAATACAACCCGATGGTTTCACCGGAGTTGATCCGAGCCGTTGAATTGCAAGCGAACGCCGCCAGCCGTGTCATCAACAGCAAGCAAATCAATAACGAGTTGTTGTTGCCGTCTATCAAGAAAAGCCTCAAAGCGATGGTTCGCACAGGCAATTCAACGACCCTCAAAAAAGGTGAAGCCCCTATGGCGACCAAGAAAAAGACAATGACTTCCCGAGAGTTGGTGAGTTGCTCCAACGAAGAGATCGCCAAGATCGTCAAGAGCGACGAACTTCTCAACGAGTACGACGCGCCCAGCAAGGCACGTATCAAATCGATGTTCCGGAAGGTGATGGAGGAGAATTCGCCATCCGAAGACGAGTCAACAGAGTCCGCACCGGACGACAAATCGAAGCCGGAGGAATCTGGATCTGACGAGTCGAAGCCGACCGACACTGAGTCGAGTGATTCGAGTGACGGCGAACAAGAGAAGTCAGCCAACGAAGACGAAGAAGAAAACGGCGACGACACGCACCACAGCGACAACATGGAGCCCGAGGAGACGACCGAGCCTAACCCTGAAGACGAGGAGGAATCGTCCAACGAGGAAGCCAAAAAGAAAAACGTCGATGACAAGCCGCTTGGTCAGTCGGTCATGGCTGAAGCCTACGACGCACTGAAGTATCTAACCGAGGCGATCGAGAAGTCGATGAAGCCGGTCGAGAAGCCCGAGGTCGTTGAAGGCATGGGCGAGATCCTGTCGCAGATGAAGGGCATGGCGGACGCCATGGACGGAGTCCACACGAAGGCGTACGGCAACCCGTTCGCTGGAAAGAACGAAGAGAACTCCGAAGAAGAAGAACAAGACGAGACCGCCAAGAGCCAGTTGAAAAGTTTCCTGTCGAGCCGAGGCAATCAGGTCGAGACGTTCCGCTTGATCGGTTTGGTCAATCAGGCACGTCGGCTCAGCGAAGTGAAGGGAGTTAGCGAGGGGACGCGAAAGTCTCTGTCGTACGTCGCGAGCGGATTCGAAGAGATCCTGTCGCGATCAGAGAAGTCACGGTCCGAGTCGATCACCCGTTCGCAATACGACGCGGTGGTGAAAGAGCGAGACGAAGCAATTGCGGCTCGAAAGAAGGCAATCTCGCAACGGGATGCCCTGATCGAGAAGACCGAGAAGTTGATGAAGGAAGCGCTCCCCGCGAGCTAGCTGATTTATTGCGAGTGAACCTGTTCAGTCGCATCGTGAATTGTAGAAGTTTTTTAACTCCAGACGAGAACGTTTCTCAAACCGCCCAGAAAGGTATTTCATGGCACTCGAAACCAAATCCCGACCAGAGACCGAAGAGGATCGTTTCGATTCGGTCATGGAAAGTCTTGACAAACTCAACGACAAAGTTGAGGTCGTCGCCTCGCAGCGCAAGTCGGGCGCAATGCTCATTTCCGGGTACGAAAAGGACGACCGCGAGCCGTTGTCTGATTCGCAAAAGAAAGCGCTTCGTCGGGGCCGGAACATCAACTCTTTGAAAGAGTTGTACGACAATGGCTATCAGAACGAAGTCGGCAACAGCCGCAGTTTGCTCCAAGGTCTCGCGTCGGCTCCCGAGTCGTCTCAGTTTAAGTCATTCAAGGGCAAGTGGGACAAGACTCGCGAATCCGCACTCAACGCGATGACTCGCGACTTGAGTTCCGTTGACGCCGAAGCGAAGAAGAAAGCGATCGGACAAAACACGTTCGACGCCGAGCGCGGCGGCGTGTTGATCACCCCGGAAATTTCGAACGAATTGCTGCAACGGGACTTCGACACGCTCGATCTCGCTGCGATGTGCAAGGGATTCACGATTGGGACCAACACCATGTTGTTCCCCAAGTTCCGCGATCACAACCGCAAAGACGGTCTCCGTCACGGCGGTATTGTTGGCGGTTACGCTGGCGAAGAAATGACGATGACCCCGTCGGCGTTCGACATGGACGACTTCCGCCTGACGTTGA
>Ga0307983_1001129_pt1 | contig 12118 bp, 13 predicted proteins | sample OrgLakmetagen991_FD_201845 | JGI IMG/M metagenome (GOLD analysis project Ga0307983, IMG submission 201845) | Saline water microbial communities from Organic Lake, Antarctica - #991 | ecosystem: Environmental > Aquatic > Non-marine Saline and Alkaline > Saline | place: Antarctica: Organic Lake... | reverse complement strand
TCTACGCATTGCCTGGAATAGTTCCTGTTCTGAGTCTATGGACTGGTTAGGTGCGGCGTAATAATTTATCGTTTTGCCTCCACCTTGGTCTAGTCCCATCATACTTTCAAACCTGTCAAGTGGCATAACCACCTCTGGGCCAGCCTCTCCAATAAGTGCGTTGGTTGGCTTGTTGACAAAGCCACCCTCAGCCATGAAGTTCTCTGGACCCCCCGTCGATCCTGATGCGATTGCCGCCGCTGCTGCTGATGCAGCCCTTGCTGTCTCAGCCGCTGCCATACTTAGGGCTCCCCGGATGCCGTTGATCTGTGCAGCAAGTCCAGAAGCTACTGACTTCATTTCATTGACCTTTTCACGGAATACTTTCGCAATGTCCGCAATCTCATCGTTGAAGTTTTCAGCCGCTGTCAATAGAGCCTCATTCAAGGTTGTCTGAGAATCCAGTAAAGCCTCGTCGCGGTATTCCTTAGCCTTAGCAATTGATTCTTGAAGCGCTAAGTTAGCGTCAGCCATTGCCTCGCTGCGTGTGGCTTCTGCCTCTGCTATTGAACCGTTGAACTCACGCTGAATAGCATCCTGTTGCTCAATGTATGCAGCCTTCTGCTCAGTTAGAGAATTGGCTAGGTCAATGAAGGTCTGGTCATACAAACCCTGAAGGGCTGTAGTTGCCAATCCGGTTTTGTCATAGATTGTCTGTGAAAGCGCATCCATACCGGTTTCAGAGGTTGTTTCAATCTGCCCGTAAAGGCTTTTAAGCTCTGAAACTGTTTCTGGTGTAGATGTAAGGATTGCGTTGGCTAGCTCATTGCCTACATCAGTGCCAGCGCCAACTACTTGCTCAATAAATGTTTGTGAGAACCCGGCAGATGAAAGCTTGGCTGCGTTGCTAATTAGGTTCTTAGAACCTGCAAGCTTGTCTCTTAGTGTTTCAACCAAACCATCTACTGAGCCAGCGATCGCATCACTGTCAAAGATGCTTGCCACGTTCACACTGACGGCAGACCTGAAACCATCGCGCAAACGATCCATAGACTTCTGGATGATTGATTCTTGGTCTTGAGCGAACTTTGCGTTGGTGTCTACGATGCCCTGGTTGTAATCCCTAAGAGCGTCTGCCATAGAAGTATCGCGACGATCAGTGGCCTTAGAAATAGCGTCGCTGTAGTTCTCTACAATGTCGGCTGAACGCTTTGTAAAGCCTTCGTTTGCGTTGCTTACGGCATCGTTGTAGCTGTCTAAGATGTCATTGTTGCGGGCTGTAAAGTCCTTGTTGGCATCAACTACAATTTCGTTATAGTTCGCCCTTGCATCCTTGTAAGCCTGTCGAGTTTCCGCAATTACTTTTTGAAGGTCGGCTTTAGTTGGGCCGGCTATTCCTGCCGCCGCAACGCTTGCCGCCGCGCTCGCTGCCTCGCCGAAACTCTCACCGCTTCGCCCGTAGATGTTAATTGGGTCGTAGTCAGATCTTGCGCTGCCTTGTGGCAAGCCCATCTTCAAATTGCGGAATCGGTTTAGCTCTCCAGCGGATTGCTGAGTGGAGGTTGTGAGTTTGTCAATCTCGCCCCTCAGCGCTGCGGCTTGGTTTTCATAAGTTTGCAGGTCAATTGCGCCGTTCTTGTAAGCGGTGGACAGTCTGTCCATTTCGCCCTCAAGAACAACTATCTGATCCTTGCTCGCCTCAATTGTTTTTAGGCCGTTGTCTGTTTCGGTTCTAAACGCAAAAGCCGCTGCAACTAAAGCAATTAAAACGCTTGCGGCCAGAACGTAAGGGTTCGCCCTAATAGCTATGTTGAACAGAAGTTGGGCCTCTGTTGCTAAGTTTGTCGCTATCCGGTAAGCCTTCCAGCTCACCGCCGCGATAAGTAGAGCGCCACCGATTTTGCTAATGGCCTCAAAGTTGTCAGCAACTGCGGTGGTTACATCCACAATAAAATCAATTGAATCGCTCATGGCTTGACCGAAATCGGCAATTGCCTGAGTTCCCTCGGGCGAGTCCAACCAGTCACCTAAGCGTTCAAAAATAGGTAGCAAGCTATCTTTTACCTGATTCACTACCAGCGACATAACGGGCAATAATGCGCCGCCAAGCTCAGCCTGTAGGTCAGTGAACTCAGCTTTCAAAATTCGCTGTGAGTTAGCTAGGCCGTCTGAGGTGTTTGCAAAATCGCCCTGCGTTTTAGCGGTTTCTTGAAGTAGCAACCCATAGCGAGCTTGAGTCTTTTCTGACTCTGTGAGAACTCTGCCGACTTCACCAATGCCGTTGGCCAACCCGTAAGCGGTGACCTCTGTGTCTAGCAAGTTAATACCAAAACGCTTTAACGGCTCGGCTTCACCTGAAAGACCAGACTGGAACACCTGCAACGCCTCGGAAACGTCGATGTTGAAAACTGATGCAAAGTCTGAGGCCCTTGTTGTGATGTCATCAACGAAGCCAGCAACATTGCCACCTGCCCCGACTATGCGCTCTGCAAACGCTGAGAACCTAACGGCTGATGCGTTGAACTCGGATTGAGTAACACCCAACCTAGAAGCGGCATCCTCGCCAAGCTTGACAATTGAATCACTCGACTTTCCATAAGCCACTGAGAGAGCGTTCAGAGATTCTTCGAGGTCTGATGCTTGACCGATAGAGCTTTTGAGTAATAAACCTGCGCCAGCGGCTACGGCTGCAAAGCTTGCAATAATGCCAGTTGATAGTTTGTCGGCTTGCTTGCTAAAGCCTTTTGAGAAATCCTTGCCAGACTTAGCACCTAGCTGCTCAACGCCGCCAAGTTCTTTGGCAATACCTGCCTGGAAGCCTTTGGCAATCGGGATTAAGGTGACGTAGGCGTATGCTTGCTCTGCCATTCAAGGTCTCCATCTCTAGCTCTTTTTAGGATTGCTCTAGCATCCTTGTGGGGTTTCCCTTTTACCTTGACGTTTGGATCTGGCCAAGGTCGGGGATAGGGTTTTGGCTTCCTGCGTGAGTTGACCTGCGCCATCATGTCGTAAGTGGCAACTAGGACAGTCCACTCATAACTGATTGGATGTTTCCAGTTTGCAACGGCGGCGTGTGTCCATGATTCCGGGTCGCGTATTAGGACATCAACAATCAGAATTAGTTCGTCTAGGTCTACTTTGGCTGGGTTGATTCCCAGTTTTCTAAGGTCATAGACCAACTCAGCTTCGTGCTTGGCAACTAACTCTTGGAGCCAGAATCTTTTGGGCCGTTTATGTGTCCCAACCATAGGTTTAGAAGTTCAGCCATGTCTTCCTGAGCCAGAGCCTCTTTGAAATCTTTAGGAACAACGTTGGCTAGGAACACTCTTAGAAAACCATCCCCGCCCTCTTTATTCTGAGCATCCATCATCACTTCAATCATTGATGCGCTGATGTGTCCTGGGAGTGTGTAAGTGGTTCCCTCGTAGTCAACTTTTAGTTCTGGCTTTTTGGTCTTTGGGGTTAGCTTTATTACGGTCATGTCTGCGGCTTTCTGTTTATAAGTAAAAGCGGCTAGACAGAGAAGGGATTGCTCCCTCCCCTGCCGTAATCCCTAACAGCCGCCGCATTGAAACCGTTAGGGATGTGCTGCTAAGCCTCTAGAGAGCTAAAGAACTTCTTGAATGTGTTGTTGTTTGCATCTGCATAAGCGGTGATGGTCACGTTGTAACCGATTGCATCGCCAGAGGCCAATGTGCGCTCTCCAACTGATGTGACTTCACCCTGTGGAATGTATGTGCGCTCAATGACCGCGCCATCAACAACGTCAATGACAAATGACTTCCTGCCACCTGATGAAGTTGGGTCGCCGTTTAGAACGCCAGAGGTTACGTCTGAGCCGAAATACAACTCAAGAACTTCCTGATTGGTTTCCAAGAATGTTAGTGATACTGAGTAGGTTCCCTCAGAAGTCACTTCACGAACTAGAGCGCCGTTTTGCCAAGCTCTAATCTGTGCTGTAGTTCTGTCTATGCTTTCTGAAATTCCGTCAGAACTTACATAACCGAGGTCTAGGAAGCCATCTTCTAGCGCGGTTCCTGAATCTGTTGGTGCTGCTGTGTCTGTTGGGCCGACGTAAACCGCGCCGCTTACCGCAACTCTTACTAGGTCGCTATCTAATGCCATGATTTTCCTTTGCTAATTTGTGAGGTTTGAACCCCGGTGGGTTATGGAAAAACGCATGAATCTGCGCTCTCCCTTGAGATCTGTCACATCCTGGATGGAGGACTGAACAGAGGTTGCCGTGATGGGGTTTCCATCTGGCAAGTCGTCAAAAAGTGCTGAGACTAGCAAGGCCAAAGTTTCGGCCCCTGCGTAGCTGGTTTCGTAGATTGTTACCCCAATCACAGAATCCATAAGGGTCTTGCCCGCAGAGTTGCCACCGTCACGCCTTAGAATGACCTGTGCGTCCGTATCGTCTGCCCTTATGCCTACTCGAACATCTGTTCGATTCTGTGCCGCTAGAAGGGTATTTAGCCTCGATACCAAGTGAGCCATTAGGTCACTGAAAATAACTGCATTGCCCATGACTTCTAGCCTTTCGCCCTACGCTTTGCGCGCGCTTTTGCAAGTTGGTTTTTTGTCTTAGTGCCGCGTCTGCCGCCCGCTAAATCAAGGGCTCTAGATAGGTCGCCGGTGTTGGCTTCCTCAAAATCTGAGCCTCTTAGGACTTTGACTCTCGCCCGTGTCCTGCCCATCAATAAGGCAATCTCTGAGCCTGGGAGTGCGTTCTGAACTTTTTGCATACGCGAATAAAGCTCAATTGAAACCTCTTGAGATTTGAGCAGGTCTCTCATGCCTTTTCTGTTGAGCTTTACTGTGCCGCCGCCGGGAATCTTGCTAGCCATTCGTTTCTCTTTGGAGGTCTATGACAGTGCCGGGAGTCCATGCGCCAAGCCCGTTTATCCAGTTGAATGCTTCCCCGTCTAAGACGTAGCGCTCGGTTAGATAGACAAAGACGTCATCGTTTTGAATCTCCACGCCAGCATCTAGGTAGACAGTTAGCCCAGAGGTGATTGTGATCTCTGAGGCCCCGACTGTTTTGGAGCCTGTCCTAGCGGCTACCTTTGCGAATAGCTCGGTTTCAGTTGTCTCAATAACGGGTTCGCCGTATGAATCAACCCCGACCGAAACTTGTCTGATTTGGGTAATTACCTGCATAGTTTCCGTTCCCAATAGTTGATGTTGAAATGAACGCCAAACCGCGATAAGAATCAGCAACCTTGGCTTCAACGGGCGACATCATTACCTGACCACCTACTGCCCAAGCGGCATAGCTCTGGCTGAATGGCCCAACTGATTGCTGAGATACACCAGAGGCGGCATCAGGGTTGATTGAAAGTGTTCTGGCTACCATGCCAGCGACTACGGCCACAACGTCGGCTGGGATTGTGGTTGACCCATGCTCATAAGTGACAGTTACCGGAGTGTAAGAACCAAGGTCATAAATGCTTTGGTGTCCGTCAAAAGTGAAGTCAATTTCGTTACCGTCAAGGTCTGTGACCTCGCTCACCGTAATAACTGGTCGTTGCATAAGCCTGACAACGCCGTCCCTTGGAAACAGTCGGACAGAGCTTTCACCCTGCTCGAATTTCTGGACAGCTCTTTGAACAAACAGAGCTGAGGCATCTGCTAGGTAAGCCGTTGCCTTTGAGGTTTCCGCAACCGTTAGATCTCGACCTAAGCGAGCCTCTACATCTGTAATTGTTGCCAGTGCCATTTTGACCTCTCTAAAATCTTTGTTTCAAGGGGTTGTCCAAGAGGCCAGAGCGAACCCTGACCCCTTGACGGATAGCCTTATTAAGCTGAAACGTACTTGATGACAGCCGCAGACTTGATGACCTTTGCGCCGTAAACATTCAAGCCACGAACGATGTCCGAGAACTTGGTCTGGTTGCGTAGAGCCTCTAGGGACTGAATCTGGTTCACGAATGCAACGGTGTCGCCGTGGTATCCAACAGCCGAAACGTCAGTACCCAATAGAGCTGATTCAAGAATGTTCATTCCGAATAGGCGAGTGATCTGGCCGTTGCGTAGTTCGTCATTTGTACCAGCGGCAGATACGTCAGATAGGCCCTGGATTAGCAAGTCAGCAAAGTCAGGTGTGACAACACAGAAGCGGTTTCCAGTTGGAACCTTCGCGGTTGCCATTGCGGTTCTGATTGACCGAATTGCGGCTTTTGCTTCATCGGCTGTGTCTACTACTACTGAACCGCTGTTGCCGTCTGTAGCGCCAGCAAGCATCTGCTCTAGTAGGTATGTTTCAGCATCCTCAGCCAAAGCCTTTCCGGCGGCATCAGTCCAAGCGTTGAACGAACCAGCAGCCTGAACCTTGTCAACGTCATCAACGTTTACAGAGAAAGCCTTTTCCTGGTTGAGTAGCAACTGAACCTCGGTGTCAGCCAGCGCTTCGGCGGTGATTGTGCGGCCAGCAGATGCGTAGTCAACAATGGTTGGAGTGGTTGCATTGATGATGTGGACAGTGTTTCCGCGAGTTGCATCGCCGTCATACTGAGTGTTTAGGGTCGGAATTACGATCTGGTTAGCGATAAAGCTTTGTGTTACGCCAGCGCTCCAGATCTCCGGGATGAATTGGTCAATAGCCATTTTTTATCTTCTTTCGTTATTGTTTGCCCATGAGCGTGTCCAAGCGGCCGTCTTTAGTGGCTGCCAGAATCTCTGCGGGGGTCATGTCTTTTAGCTCGTCTCTACTTCTGATTTGAGACTTGCTAGAGTTCTGACCCCGAGCGCCTTGCCCGAGGTCTGGATTTATTGGCTCAGCGGTTTTGCTGTGCGCCTCAACCCATGACTGAATACCTTCTAAGTCAATGTTGCCATCACCCTGAATGAATGAGGACTTATCAAAGTCAAGCAATGAACTGCCATCAAGTGAACGGTTACTGAGCAAGCTTTTGAGCTCCGAGTCAACTAGCTTCGCCGCGTATTCTTTTCTGATTGCTTGAGAGGTTTCTTCACGGGTCTGCTCAATAAGTTTTTCAGTGTCGGATAGTTGGGAACGCTTGATGTCGTCTAGCTCTTGAGCAGCTTTGTCGTTTGTCTTGGCTTGCTGTTCATTTTTTCGGCTAAGAGATTTCCATTTGTCAACCTCCGCTTTTAGGGTGTCCGTTTCGGACAGTTCCGAGTTCTCAGTTTCGATAGCCTCTGCCGCTTGATCTTTTGCCTCGATAGTTGCGGTTTCTGCCGCGTTTGATTCAGCCATGTTTCTCTCCGTTTCGGATTTGGGAATTGCGCTCGTTGCGAGCTAATCGGCGTGAGCCGAAATCTAGATTGCGCTTGGGCCAGTGAAATGCTGGTCAGCGACTGTGAGAAGTGGGCCTAGTTCGCCATGTTCTCGAATTGCAATTGAGCGGTAGTCAATCTCGCGCCCATCAGCGGCAGATCGACCAAACCTTGACTCAACAGCGTCATGTGTAGCGTCTAGCCGGAGTTGGTCAATTACTTGCCCTGGGTCTTGGTCACCAAAGATTGGCATTTCGCCGCAATCGCAACCAGGGTGTATAGGCATAAGTTCGCCGCGCCTATAGCGTTGAGTGCTCGCCGTGTAGCAAAGAGCGCAGTTCTCAGAGCCAGTTAGTGTTCTGGCATAACCAACGATGTTGTCATTGTTTCCTCGCGACATAAACCCAGCGTTTCGCCTTGCAAGCTGGACATCGGTTGAGACAATCGAACTAATCCGATTACCGCCAGCGGCGATGGCTTGGGTCATGTCTTTGCCCTGAGATAAAGCCGTGTAAATGTCAACGAATGGTCTGCGGTAGACCTCACTGGTCACAGCGCCGTTTCTGAGCTTGCTAACCGTAAAATCACTCGCTGAGATTGATGGAGTTGCAAAAGCTTCGCCTCTTGCTTTGGCCATCTGTTGATAAAAGGCAACTTGCAGCTTTGCCGCTTGAAGTCTGCCGCCAGTAAGTGTTGGCTCAATCATTTTGGAAAACGCTTCAAAGTCAGCATCACGCCAAGAACCGAGGTTTGTGAATGCGCCAGCAACTCTGACCCCAAGGCCACGAACTAGCCGAGAACTTAGTCGGTTGTAAGCGTCAAGTAACTCACGCTGGGTTGCCATTATTCAGTGGGCTCTTGAGCCGAGCCGAATAGCGCCTCGGTCAAAATAGCCTCGCCAGCTCGCTCAACTTCCATTTCTGAAATCTCGGCTGGGCTGAATTGTCCCACCAGAGACATCCTTGAGCGGAATGGCACGTCTTGGAACTTACTGTTGGCATCTGCTCGCTCAGAGAGGCTGTAGCGCTCTGGTGAGTCCCAGATTGGCTCTAGGTCTAGAAGCTGTGAGCGCTCGGTGTCGCCCATGTACTTGAACATTAGCGACATGACTTTTGACCAGCCGACAGTTGCTCGGGCAATGCGATCCTCGGTCTTGAAAACTAGTCCCTCACGCGAAAGTGATGCACCCTCAGCGCTTTGGTTTGCACCGTCTGGGCTTAGGTAGTGCATCGGTGTTCTAGTTACTGCCGCAAAGTCTTGAACGTCAGCTCTTACGGCTTGAAGGATGTCCTGAATGTTGCTCTGGTCAAGTTCGCCGATGTCAGCTCCCTCGGGGAGCATCCACATCGCGCCCGGTGCTGATTCGAACAAACCGTTGTAATCAACTTCGTTTCCGTCTGGGTCATGTGTTGGGAAGTCGCCCTTGATCCACTTTTGCTTGAATGCGGCAGTGGTTGCAATAACTAGGCGCTGAAGAATCATGTGGTTGATTCGGTCAATAATGTCTAGATAAGGCTCGTATTCGCCTTTTTCGTCAATGTTGGTGAACTTGACAACTGGGACTTCACCTAATGGGTTAGGCCCGCTTGCTTGCTCGTCATACATCCAGCCATCGGGATCGTATGAGCTTGTGTCGCTGTCTTTGAAATAAACCTGTATCTCGTCTGCATAGTAAAAATAGGCGTAGTGGTAAGCGCTCTCTGAAAACACCTTGACAGCGGCCAAAATTTCTGACGGATCTTCGGGGTTGGTAATGGTCTGAATCTGCCGCGGATCTTCCACAGTTACTAGTGGGTATTCCCTGCCTTTTCTCATTCCAACGATTGCATACGCTTCGCCAAACTTTAGGAAAAAGCTGTGAAGGTCTGCCGAGTAAACGTCAAGCTTGTTGGCTTTCCAAAGACGGCGAGCCTCTTTGTCTCCGTTCTCGTCGTCGTCTGCGCCAGTCCGAAATCCGCCAATACGCATCCGCTCACGAACAGCGGCGACGCATAGCTGTGCCATGTTTAGACGTGCCTTTTTCTGAAATCTACGGTAAGCGCGTGACGCACCTTCAGCACCCTCTGGGAGCGGAGCATCGCCGTCATAGTAGCGCTCTAGCAAGTTCATCCGCTGTTGCTCTTTTTTGAGCTTTTTTAGAAGTCCTTGCTGTGAGTCATCTAGCTGGGTTGCCATAAAAGTTCCTTACCTTATGCGCCTTGGCACGAATGTGGTTTTGGTTGCCTCGCCCTTTGATAGGGCTTGCAGCCTTGCTTGAAAAGCCAAGACAGCGGCAACGGCTGCGTCAATTTTGTTTGGGCTCTCTGGATGCTCTTTGCTGATGGAGATACCTGAGCGAGTAATGCGGCGGCGAGCGTTTAGGACGTGCCTTGATAGAGCTGATCCGTTATGGGTTAGCTCTTTGTCAATGACTGAGTTCTGAAATTGCTCTAAGGCTCGAACAACTAGATAAGACCTGTTTCCAGTCATCCACCACTCAATAGGGTGGTTGGCTGAGCTTTTGACCTTTAGCTTTTTGCCGAAATCAGCTTCCCACTGAGCGATGTAGCTTTCCCACTTTGCGGGGTCAGCGAACATGCCAATGACTTTGTAATCCTCGAACGCCTGCCTGACCTGATTGTCTACGTCAGTAATAGGGACTTCCCAGTCTTGCCCCGCTGGGCCTTCTGGTTGCTCCCAAACCTTTATCTCAAATAGATGGCCGTCAGATACCCGGCAACCAATGAGCGCGGTTGCGTCAGTGAGTCCTCGGTTACGTTTTCTAGAACCGTCAAAGCCGAGAGTGATTTCGTCACCCTTGGCAACCTCTTTGATTGCGTAAGTTGCGGCCCACTCTGGAGCACTGACCCAAGCATCTTTCGAACTGGTTGGCTGGTTGAAATAGTAACGGCGTGAATCCTGCGGGTCATTCCTTGGGTCATAGAACTCAGACATAATGCGCTCTAAGTCCATCACCTCGGAAAATGGCCCATAAGCCTCAACAATGCCAGCCTTGACTTGTGCCTCATCAGTTAGGTCAATGTCTGCGTCAGCTTCACGGTGGTCAAATAGAAGGCGCTGTCTTTTGACTTTGCCCTCTGTGATCATCTTGGCTAAATCGTGTGTTTCTTCTGCTACTGACTTCTCGCCCGGTAGGTACATCGTCGAGGTTTCAAGTGACCAAGGCTCTGCGCCCTTACGCTTGGCAAGGTTTCGCCTAACGGTGTCATACATCCGTTTTAGCTCGCGTGTTGTGTATAGGTGGGTTTCGTCAAAAACAACGAACGTTTCTTTTCCACCATCCTTGGAGCTATTGGAAGCGGTGGATGGAATTATCTCGCCGCCACCTGGTAAAAAGATTCTGGTTAGTCCAGCGGCATCCCTTGGAAGCCCGTTTGATAGCGGCCCCTCTGAAAGGTTGAAATAAACGTTGTCATAAGTGTTTCCGGCTTGGCCTTCCTCGGTTGCTAGGCAACGAATGATAGGCGCAACAACTGGCTTACCGATTGGCTCGCCTTCTTGATAAACGTAACTGAACCCGTCTTTGACGTAGCTCTCCCCGCCTTTGGCGAAACCGTCAAATCGTGCTGGCCCCATTGCTTCAAACAGCGTGATAAATCCTGCTAGTTCTGACTTGGCTCGACCCTTGGCGCGTGAGATAAATGACGAGTCATAAAGTCTGCGACCATCTGGGCCTAGCGCGTAGACATCCATGACAAAGCCCGCAAACTCGTCATCTAGCACAATTACTTCACCCTGGACATCGCCGGGGCCGTGAACGCAAAAAGTCTCAATCCACCAGACTGCAACCAGACCTAGTGAGCGGCTACGGTCATGAATGTCAGCGGTAATCCGCTCACGCATTTAGCAATCTTTGGCGACGGTCTGTCATGCTTGCCACTGCCTCTAGCTGAGGCGCTTCATCTTCGACCTCGACGTATCGGATTCTTAGGTCGCGGCGAGCGTCAACGGTTGTCCCCATGACCTTCTCGCGCATCCGTAGTTCTGCCATTGCAGAGATAGCGCCGTGATTGGCCATAGCGTGAACCATTGCGGTATCAACGGCAAAAGCCCAATCTGAGTCCTGCCACAAAATACAGTGAGGCATTTGTATAAGCGCATTCCACCAGTCACGGGTTCGCTTTTCGATTGGTACTTCAATCGGCTCGCCATCCTTTAGGACAGTGCGACTAAGGGGAAGCTCTGGTGATTGCCCGTCATAGTTGACGTTTGGAATCTCTGACCAGTCATGCGTCGGCTTGTGCCTTGTAACGGTTGGGCGTTCTGAGGGTTTTCTTCCTGCCATAGCCATGATGATCTCCATTTCGGATTATGCCCGGCGTTGCGCTAGGCGTAGATGTGACAGGGCTTACGTCGCTTATCAGCGAACGCTTAAGCGCGATGTTTATTTTTAGTCAAAAGTTTGGTATTTTGCACACACAGCTATCCACAGCACCTCTCCGATCTACTGGGGAGGTCTTTTCCCCTAGGCCCCCTACCTATTCCAGTAGTCAGCTACCAAGACCAAGGCTTCACTGTCATCGCTTACTCCACGTATTGAGTTACAGATGAGATGCGTGAGTCTTAGGTTCTCTGGGTGGTCACTGCCACCTTTAGCTCGGGGGATGATGTGATCTAATGATGGCCACTTGACTTCATAGCCTGTCCACGCCTCTTGGCTTACAGGTTCAAAGCACAACTGACACGTCCATTGGTCTCTTGAGTAGATAGCTAGCCTTCTGTTCTTTGTTATCCACTTACTTCTAAGCTTCTTGCCATTAGCAATAGCCACACGTCTTTGGCATGTACTAGAGCAGTATTTCCCTGGTGAGTGTTGAGTTAGGAACTGAGTGCCGCACTGTTTACACCCTTGAAAGTAAATAACTGAACCCTTAATTATTTTAGGTATGTAGTGCCTAGG
>Ga0307983_1001128_pt1 | contig 12126 bp, 8 predicted proteins | sample OrgLakmetagen991_FD_201845 | JGI IMG/M metagenome (GOLD analysis project Ga0307983, IMG submission 201845) | Saline water microbial communities from Organic Lake, Antarctica - #991 | ecosystem: Environmental > Aquatic > Non-marine Saline and Alkaline > Saline | place: Antarctica: Organic Lake... | reverse complement strand
GATAAAATATTCAATACTTTTCCTGTAATGTCCAAATCATTTTCTATTTCATTACCATCATCATCATTATATTTTACTGTTGTAACTGTATTAGATGCAATTTCATCTGACGTTATACTTGTTGAAGTTATACTTTCAAGTTCATTAATAGTAGATAGAATAGAATCTGAATTAATAATGTTTGAATTAATTTCTACTACATGTAACTTGTTTGACACTGTGAAATCACCAAGTAATTCAGAAGAATTCAGTCTAAGAACAGTATTATCTATATTTACCTCATTTTGAAATGTAGCTACACCTTCAAACAAAGATGTAACAAATGTTGCATTACTTGAATATGTACTTATAGTTACAAGTTCATTTATTGTAATGTTTGCATCCACCTCTATTTTCCCCCTTAAAATACTGTTGCAAGATTCATGTAGTTCAAATAAATTATTCACGGTAAAAGAATCTGTTTCACTAGAAATAAATTTTACATTCTCACCAATAAGATTTGTAACATTACATTTATCTAGGTTAACATTACCAGTACTTGATATTAAACCTGTACTATTAAAAATATTATTGTTTCTAATAGTACCATTATTTTCTATAGTAGAATTCAACCTGTTATCAATAACATTATTATTCTTCATAATCCCATTAATATTAATATTATTAGATTCTAAAGTTATATTGGTCCCTCTTAAATCTGTATCATTTGTAACATGTAAATTTAAAATATTGACGTCAGTTTTAAACGTTGCTTTATTCGTCATCATAAAACTGTTGTCCAATTCTAGCGGAGCGATTTGCTTATAAGTATCAGCTAGAGGTGCTTTAAATATAAACTTTGTCGCATCATGATTGGTTTTTATATAACCAATAATATTATTAGTTCCCACTATCTCTATCCCGCAGTTAGCCCCATAATCAGGTATCTGCGGAACACCCTCAATTTCAGTTTGAATATTTAGTGTGATAATCTTATCATTAACTTTTAAATTTGTCGTTTCAATGTATGAAGTTATACCTCTAATTATAACATGAGAATCATTTGTACCGATATTGATAACGTTACCAAATATATTAATGTGTTGATCAATGTTATCAATGTCGTCTAGATCTGACGATATGGGCAGTATATGCTTCGCCCTGATCATGTTGGATGAATAAAGAACTGAATTAAATGTAACATTATTATCAAATACATCTCCATTGTTAGATGAATCTGTAGATAACAATGTATATAATTTATTATTACTATTATATTGAATATTTTTAGATGTATTATTATAAAATATACTACCATCAACAAGATTATTTTCAATATTATCTGACCTAATATTGATAGGTTTAATAAAATTAGTTAATGCATTAATAATAAGATTATCATCAACTCTCAGATCATCTATAATAATCTTTTTAATTCCAGTAATTTCATTTGCAACAATATTAGTTTGTATATTAAGATTTCCAATAACATCAATATTGTCATCAAGATCAGAATATAAAATTTTACCTTCATTTGCTTGTAGAGGAGCTTTTATTAGGAAACTGTTTGCTGCTGAATTTGTTCTTATATATCCATCAGATATATTGCTATGAATGATTATTCCAGATTCCTGTCCCATATCAATAGCATCTGTGCTGCCAGGTTCAGGAGCTAAATTGATTCCAAATAATTTATCTCTTGAAGCAATTTCTTGGGTTTCAAGGAAAGTTGTAGTACCGATAAAGTTAATCTTACCATATGGACTACCAAAATTAATGACCTTAGATTCAATAGTTAATTCATCACTATTTTCTTTTGAAGTAATATAATCAGCATAAATATTATTACTAATATTATTCTTCATAAAGACATCATTGACTTCAAATGATGCTGAATTTTCAAGGAAACTTAATAATGTATTACTATTATAAATAATTTTAAACATTAAATCGTCGTGTGATAATTCAAGATCTACAGTATTGTCATTGATACTGAATGATAAATTGGAGGATTTATCTGGACTGTTTATTTTTAAACTTTGTAAGCTGTCTTCAACCGAAGCCTTTTCTTTAAGTATCTCAAAAATAGTTGTAAGTTGATTTTGTAGAACAGACATATCTATTATATATTAAACGACAATTACTTAATTATAATAAAAATTTATAAACTAAAATATTATAAATAACTATACCGATTGTACTTATTTTTTTTCATAATATTTAATATCACCTTTAGTAGCCTTTAATATTTCTTTATCATTCTTACATCTAATAGATCCATATTTTAATGCACGATTATTTTGTTTTACAGCTTCTAACACAACTATCCTATTATCTTTCAATTCTTCTGACGCATATTCTAAAGCAAGTCCGTTATTTTTAACAGCTGCTAATACTATCTCTTCATCAGCAGATAAATATTCAAAATCATATATTTTATATTTCAAACATAAAGATGATTGAATGATAATATCGTGTTCTTTTGCTACAAACTTTAAAGCGAGTCCGTTATTTTCAACGGCTTTTAATACGATATTTTTATCTCCAGCCAATATTTTATTCATGAATTCAATTGCAGAACCATTGTTTTTAATTGCTGCTAAAACTATATCTCTATCATTTCTATTACGAATGCTCGCATATTCTAAAGCAAGTCCATCATTTTTAACAGCTTGTAATACAACTTGTCTATCATCTCTAAGAGCAATAGAAGCAAATCTTAATGATTCACCATAGTTGCTAACTGCCTGTAATACAATTTCTTTATCTTGGCGGAAGGGGTGAAGCGCATATTCTAGTGATTTACCCTGAGATTTAACAGCTTCTAAAACAAATTTTCTATCATCGCGAAATTGCGAGTTTATAAGTGACAATATATTTCCATTTATTTTAATAGCATCTAACATTGTTTCTTTATCATTTAAAATATTTTCTGAAGCATATAACAACGCAGTAGTTTTATTATTTACAGCTCTCAAAAATATTACTTTATTATTACGCAGATTAATATCTGCGTATTCTAAACTATTACCATTATTTTCAACTGCTTTCATTACAACTTGAAAATCATTACGTAATTCAGTTGATGCATATCTTAAATTGGTGCATTTATATTCAACTGCTTTCAATACCAAATCTTTATCTCTCCTAGCAAACTCTGGAAATATTTCTAATCCAATTTTATTTATGTACATTGATTCTATTATTTTATTTTTATTATTATAGAAATATTTTTCAGTAATTAATGTTAATATATCAGAATTTGTATCAATTGCTCTATTCATAATATCATTATCTTCTAATAGATATTTGGGAGCATATTCAATGATATAGGGATCCAATCCAGCAGCCAATGCTGTTATATCTCTAGTTTTATATTTATTAGATAATTGTTGATAAATTCTGTTATTAAATGTTACTGCTATGTGTATCAAATTTTCATCATTTTTATTTTCTAATATTCTTACTGGATATTTTTCAGATATTACACTATTTAACTTATAAAATTGAAGGATTTTATATTCATCTTTATTAATGTTCTGGAGCTGATTCTGGTCTTCTAGATCTATTTTATTATTTTCATCCATCAAGCCTAATAATAAGTTGTATTCTTTATAAATTAATTTATTATTAATGTTATTTTTGATAGTATTAATAACTTTATCAGGTACAATTGATATTAATTGAATTATGATCAATATATTTTCATCACATAAATCTATAATAGTATTATAATGATTAATTATGGGATATTTATTAGTGTTTATTCTAAACTTAGATAACTCATAGTAGAATAAATCCTGATATTTTGCTATTTCAGGATAACTGGATAATCTAACAATATTACTTTTTTTTCTCTGATAACTTTTGAATCCAATTCTATTTTCAATGATAGCCTGAATCGTCGAATTATCTGGAATAATGTCTAATCTAAATAATTCTGAATGATATAACCTATATTCTGGCATTCCATGCGTTAAATTAATACTTACGTCATATATAATTTCAGTATTAAAGATCAATTTACTGATTTGAAAATAATCTTTTAGATCTATAATCTCACCAGATAAACTCTCAATATTAACATTTTTCCGGGTTAATATATCTATAAAAGCCATTATGTGATATAGTAAAAGTATCAATTTATACAAAAATGTATATAGATTAATATTTTCATTTTTATTAGTAGATAATAACTTAAAATTGAAAATTTCAAGCCTTAAACTAGGGTAGTATCAAATTTTATCCTATCATTTAGATTCAGCTTCAACCTAATTACTAAGCTAGGTCTTTTATTCTTCTTACAAACTAGTCCAAAGTTAAAGATATTTAATTTCTTAATTAGATAAATATACAAATGAATATAACCAATAATATTACTACAATTAACAGCATTAGCGGAGAAACTGAGATCACCAAAAGAATCAATTTCTGTGATCAAATAATAGCAGATAATAATGATATTGTCTGTAAATTTGAATTTGTCGTAGCAAATTATGCTATTTATATCAAGATAATAAACAATTTTCACTTGTACGATAAAGATATTGTTTTTAATAAAATTATATCAAACCCAATACACAGCGTAAAAAAAATACATAATAGTTTTACATTATGTGACTTTAAAAAATATGACATATTATCAGACAGGAATTTTGCAATATATTATATGGATACAGTCAAGAATGTAACCAGATATAATATAAAGTTGATTACTATAAACAATAATGATGACAAAGAAATTGCAGAAAAAATGATAGATAAATATCCCAAGCTTATAAAACATCTTTCTGAATCGTTAAAAGATAATCTTGATCTAATGACAACTGCAGTTAAAAATGATCCATATACATTTCAATATGTATCAAAAGATTTAAAAAATAATAAAGATTTTGTTTTCTTTGCTCTATCCAAGAATGGAATGAATCTAGAACATGTTTCTGACGAATTAAAGTTAGATCCAGAAGTTGTAATTGAAGCTTTATACTACAGTAGAACAGCAATAAAATATATCCCAGATGAACTAATTATGAATGAAAACTTTATGATGAATGTCATAAATATATATCCTAAATTTATTTCTATTGCACCAATTAATATTAGAAATAATAGAGTTACAATGATGAATCTAATAAATAAAGATATTAGATTCATTGACTATTTGTCAGATGAACTATTAAGAGATAAATATATTGTAGATCTAGTTGTAAGAGAGAATCCTAACAATATAAAATATTTTCCTTACTTCTCAGATGATATAGATATTATGAATATTGCTATAATGTCAAAAAATCATGATAATCTTAGATTTGGTTCAAAAAGACTTCGAATGGATAAAACATTTACAGCATTAGCAGTAGATTATAATATTAAAAATTCTAAACATGTATTGGATAGAGCAGGAGAAGAGGGCAGGTGAAGCCAGCAGATTCAAAAGCTTTAAAATAATCTATCATAAAAATTGAAAATTATTTGATTTGATTTTAATATAAATCTATTTATATTACTATCTGTCACATAATGAATTGTTGTACAAATATGTTAGCCATGATAAACACAATCAAAGAAAAAAATTTAATTGTTAGATCAATTGATGGAAACATAATATCTGATTCTGATTATGATAAAATTACAGATATAATAAATCCTGACAGCATTAATTCTAGCGTTGAATCTATAAACATTAATCTTGTTTTTTCAAAGCGATATTTTGTATCTCGTGATGGTATTGAATTAATTTATATTGATGAATTAGAAAATATCCCCAATAATTTAGAGCTTACTGGGATAATAAACAATACAGTTTGTGCTAATAAATTGTTCTATAAGAAAAATAAAAAAATAGATAAAAATAATAATTATAGATATACTTATTGTTATCTAAATGATTTGATAAATTATAAAGATATTGTCATAAATTATATTAAATATTACAAAAATTTTAATCAGATAGACTTTATTATCATTCTAAGAAAATATAAAAATGATAATGAAATTGTAAATAAATTAGTTAAAATAAAACATTTTCGTTTCAATCATATTAAAGACTCTCTAGAAATTAATGATCCAAATTTTGTGATACCAATTATAGATAATTGCCAAGATTTGTTCGAAAATAATATGCCAATAAATATTAAAAATAACAGGGAGATTAATATTTATGTACTTAAAAAATACAATATATATTTGTCGTGTATGTTGAATATTTATATGAATGATACAGAAATATTAACTATTATAGCTTTACAAAATCCTGATAAATTTCAACTTTATTATGTTCCTTATAGTACAATGAATTCTCAAAATACAGATCTTCAATATATAGACTGCCAAAATATAGATTATCATTATAGAGAAAATACAGAAAATATTCAAGATATTCAAGATATAGATTATCATAATGTAGAAAATATTCAAGATATGGATAATCATAATACAGAAAATATAGATAATACAGAAAATACAGAAAATACAGAAAATCATAATACAGAAAATCATAATACAGAAAATTAACAGTTCTCACAAAATATTATCTTAATGCAGATAAAATAAAATAATATTATAGTTTAATATATTACACTATAATATTATTTTAATCTTAAATTTTATCATTCTGGTACTGGAGCTAAATATTCTGGTGAAGATGATAAATAATATATCTTGTTTTTATTAGAGACAATTTTATATTCTAATTTTCTCTTGCAAGATTTATTAACTGAATCTTGATGTGATAGTTCAGCTAAAGATTCAGATTTATTTTCAGGAGATAAACCAGGTGGGAAATCAGGAACGAAATCATTTTCTGTTTTATCTTTATCTTTATCTTTATCTTTATCTTTATCTTTATCTTCGGGAACAAAATCATTTTCTGTTTTATCTTTATCTTCAGGAACAAAATCATTTTCTGTTTTATCTTTATCTTCAGGAACGAAATCAGATGGATAATCATCCAAAGATAAAAATATATTAATTTTATCAAATTCAGGGGATAATACATCCAAGTCATCATCAAGAGATGGTAACAAGTAATAATATTCTGTTTCTTCCTGAATTGAATATAGTTGAGTGGGGAAATTTAATAATTCCCATGAATATAACTCATCATCAACTAATTTATTATCTTCGTAGAAGGACTCTTCAAACAATGAAGAATCATTACAATGTGTCATACATATAAGTTTTTCTGCTACATATGATAACATTTCGTTAGTTAATATTGAATATATATTATCAACAGATAATATTGTTTTCTGATCAAAGATATTTTCCATCTTTATATCTTGTCGGTACATTTTATACTATTTCACCTTATAAAATGTCTTTAATTTCAATTTTTATTTTATACTTAAGTATTAAAGTATATAATCAATAATATAATGATTCTTGAAAATAATATAGAAACTATTGATTTAACTGGAAAAACTGATTATGTATCAACAATTAATCCAAGTGATATATTGGTTTATAATAAAGATACAGTTTTTGTCAAATATTTTGTCATTGTAGATAGACAATTTATATTTGAAAAATCTATAATAGATATTGAAACACTTCATTCTTCATCTGTAGATTATTTTCAGCTAATTGTTCATAATCCTTTTATCCATGATCAAAACTTTCAAGATTTTTATCAGATAGAGTTGAAAGATAAAGAATATTATTTAATGGATAAAAATTTTGTATTACATTTATTAAAACATTTTGATATAATTAATTTTTTGGAAAATATATTTGATAATTTTAAGGATGATAAAGAAATAATTTTATTGATACTGGAAATTGATAGTAATTATTATCAATGTTTAACTAATATCTTTAAAAATGATAGAGATATTATCATGGTTACAGTTAAAAAAAATTGGTTAATTTTAAAAGATCTCAATGATGAGTTTAAAAAAGATAAAGATGTTATTAAGAGTTCATTCAATAAAGATAATATTTCATTAATGTATGCTGCAGATGAAATCAAAGATGACAGAGATTTTATCATTGAAGCAATAATAGCAAATAAAGATAATTATAAATATATATCAGAAAGATTAAAAAATGATTTTGATATTATAAAGGTATTTTTAAATGATAGATTTGGATCTTTAAAAGATATACCTGAAAGTTTGAAAAATAATGATGATATAGCTTTATATGCATTAAACCAAAATTATCTAAATTATATATTTGTTTCAGAAAGATTACAAAATGACAAGGATATAGTTATGAGGATAATTAATGAGAATGAAGAATATTCAAGTAAGTTATTTTACAAGTTTAGATATGACAGAGATATTGTTATGTCTTGTATGGTCAAATATCCAGAATATTTTAAAGATACTCCATATATAATGAAACAGGACAGAGATATAGCGTTACTATCAATAGTAAATAGTTATAATTTTATTTATCTCTCCGAGGAACTAAAAGATGATAAAGAAATTGTCAAAAAAGTTGTTATGAATTTTAAGGAAGAAAACTTTCCAAGAAAACATGATATACTTCATAGAGTAGATAAAGTAGAATATAAAGGTGATATTATCCTTGAATCTATATCTGAAAGATTAATGGATGATTATGATATTGCTATTTTAATAACGACAAAATTTTTGAACTCACTTAAATTTATATCCAAAAAATTACAAGATAATTATAATATTGTTTATTCTGCAATTGTAAATAATGAAAATAATATTGAATTTTCGTCGAAACGATTGAGAGATAATATAGACATCATTAAATTAGCATGTGTAAAAAATATATATAATTTCAAATATGCATCGTTGAGAATACAGAGTGATAATGATATTAAAAATGAAATAGAAAATAACCAAAATTTAGAAACTTTACCCATTACTAACTTATCATTCAGTCCATATTATTAAAAAAATGAAATATTTTAAAATCTATATAAGAGAATTAAAAATAAACTCCACCGTGGAGACTAGTACTCTCCCAAGCTGCTTTGCTCGTTTGGTCTCACCGCCTTTCTAGCTACTTCGCTTGACGGACCTCCCCCCTCCCCGCCCCTACCACAGCGATGGCCTTCTCCAGGATGACCGAGGCGGAGCTGGATGATCTCGCGTTCACCATGGCTCTCGCTGAGGTGGGAACCCCCGCTCCCCCCTCTCCCCCCTCGGAGCTGGACCACGCTCTGAAGCTTTCCCAGGATAGCTTCAACGAGGAGGAAGCCGAGCGCGAGCTCCAGGCAGCCATCTCTGAGAGCGAGCGCGATGCTGCCCAGCGTCGCGCCAAGCTCGAGGAGAAGGCCAAGCAGGAGCTCCAGGCAGCCATCGCCGAGAGCGAGCGCGATGCTGCCATCTCTGAGAGCGAGCGCGATGCTGCCCAGCGTCGCGCCAAGCTCGCGGAGGACGAGGAGCTTCAGCTCGCTGTGGCGCTCTCGGCTTCGGTCGATGAGGAAGCCAAGCGTTCTAAAGCTCAGGCTGAGCGCGATGCTGCCCAGCGTCGCGCCAAGCTCGCGGAGGACGAGGAGCTTCAGCTCGCCATAGCCATCTCGTCGGCCGACGACGCGGCTTCCTCTGAGGAAGATGCGTTGGCCGAGGCCCTTGCCCTCTCGAAGCGTGACTGCTACCCCGCGGTCAACTTCGAGGAGCAGGTGCGCCGCGAGAAGGCGCAGGCGGCTGAGGCTGAGGCCACCGAGGAGGCCATCGAGCTCGCGCGCCGGTATGACGCCCAGGAGATCGAGAGGAACTCCAGGCTCAACGGCGCGGCTGGCTCTGGCCTCGGGCATGATCAGAGGCCCATGAGCACCCTTCAGTGGTTGTCTCAGCGATGACCTTGGACTGAGCGGTTGGCTCGTCCTTGGACACCCTGGACATCCTAGGCGCCTTTAGGGGCGCGGACTCTCCTTTTCAGAGTGGCCATCAGCGCCCTCCGGGATGAGTCAGGAAGACGCCGCAGCTCTCAGGGCCCTACGTCAGGGCCCGTGTGTACAGACACTGAGCGCGGCGGCGAGGACGGCGACGACGGCGACAACGGCGACGAGGGCGGCGACAACGGCGAGGAAGACAACAACGGCGAGAGCGGAGCGGACAGGTGGTCCCTTCGCACGAAAAACAATAATTTTATTGTTTTAGTTAATATTAAAATAACGATAATAATATAAATATTTTAATATTTTATGCTATCATTTATAATACCAGCATTGTATATGATGAAAAAATATTATCAATTTTATGAATCTGTATGCAATCAAATATTTGATTGTTTTGTACTACAAAGACCATTTTATAAAATATCACATAAAGATGAATTCATTCTTAAAAAAGATATTTTAGATAATGGAATTAACTGCAAAATAGAATTTATTCAAAAAAAACATCTTTTCAACTTTATATATTACATCAAAATAATTCCGGAAAATAATTTAGTAAATTTATATAAAGATGGTTATAAAAACTTATCTTCTGGATGTCATTTAGTGGAAATTATGGATGAAAAAAGTATATTATGTCATGAATTTAATGAAATGATAGAAATATATAATTTGTTAGATAGGATAAGAACCAATATACTTCTACTAAAGGATGAAATTGTAAATCTTAAAGTTGATAAAATTAATGTTCATAAAATATATCCATCATTAAATATCCTTCTTAGAGCTAATGTAGTTAAATTATATAGATTGTCAGATAGAAGACCATATCTTCATTTTGATGCAGTGTCACTAGAATCAAATCCATTCTTTTATTTGTAAAATGATTTACTCTCATTTTTATTTGTAAAATGATTTACTCTCATTTTTATTTGTAAAACATGATAATAGTATTAGTAATAGTCAGAGTAAATGGAGATACATTAAGATATATATCTAAGAAATATTCCGATGATATTGATATAGTATTAGAAGCTGTTTTATCAATTGTATCTACTAATCTTCGTAAAAATAAAAATGTTGTCATGACTGCTATTAGAAATAATGGATTTGCTTTGGTTAGTGTAGCAAAAAAGTTTCACAGAGATAAAAATGTATTATTGACAGCGGTTGAAAACAATGGATTAGCTTTATAATTTGCTTCAAAAGAATTAAAACAAGATATTGTTTTAGCAGATGTGATTAATGATGGATTAGCATTAAAATATGTAATTAATTATTTTTCCGATGATAAGGCAGTTGTATTAGCAGCTGTTGAAAATAACGGTATGATTTTAAGATTTTACCAAAGTTATATCTAGTGACGAAGAAGTGATTAGAATAGCGGTTAATAATAATATAAAGGCTTTACAATTTATATCAAATAAATTTAACTGATATATTTCTTTTCCAAATAAATTTATGGAGTAAAACAAAAAAATGATATTATTATGATCTAGATTGGTAATAATAATATCATTTTATCATTATTTTCTCGTTAGATTTTCTCATTAAACTAGTAATCATTTTAAGAAGCAAAAATAAGGGTAGTACTATAACAGAATCAAGGATGTCTAATTTTACAAATTATATTATTTCAAGAGATATAATTATTAAATATCCATTAACAGATGAAATTGTAGATAAGAAAGATTTTAATAGAATTCATAGTCTAATATATAATGATAAAGTTATATACATTCAAAGATATGATATTGTTCCTGACAACTTTTCTTTTGTAATTGACTTGAATATAACTGAGTTGAAAAAAGTAAAAAAGAAATCTGTTGTTTATGCAATCATATCTAATAATATTCGAATTCTTAGATCTGTATCAGATGTAAAGTTATGTAATGATCCTGTTGAGTATCGAGATGTATTTTATTATTTTATATGTAATGATAATAATGAAAATGTAAAAATAAATGTTAATAATAATTATAACAGAATTATAGAGTTATATTATAAAGATGAGAAAATTATGCTAAAATTGATGGATATTGTTCCAGATAAAATTAAAAATACAATTAAAAATAATAATACCAATGAATCTATCACCAATAAATCTATCACCAATGAATCTATCGCCAATGAATCTATCACCAATGAATATAATATATTTTTAGATATAAATGATGGGGTGAGAAAATGTCCATCTAATTATGATGAATGTAATAATACTGAAATTAAATTTATCCAATTAACAAAACTAAATCTAGTTGTGGGAAAAGCAATCTATGTTGATTCATTAGAAAATTCAAAAGATAAACATCTTATATTGGAGG
>Ga0307983_1001124_pt1 | contig 12145 bp, 15 predicted proteins | sample OrgLakmetagen991_FD_201845 | JGI IMG/M metagenome (GOLD analysis project Ga0307983, IMG submission 201845) | Saline water microbial communities from Organic Lake, Antarctica - #991 | ecosystem: Environmental > Aquatic > Non-marine Saline and Alkaline > Saline | place: Antarctica: Organic Lake... | reverse complement strand
CCGCCACGAACTACGAGGCCAAGTTGGAGGCCGCGTTCGGCGGAGAGTTCAGCTCGGTCCTCCCGCCCGATGCGCAGGAGCCGATGGCCGCCCAGAAGGCCGACGACCAGCCCATCGAGAACCTGGCCCTCGGCAAGGCCTCGACGAAGGCCCTGATGCGGGCGGGCTTCGAGACCATCGGTGACCTCCGAGAGGCGGGCGACCACGACTGGACCCAGTACGCGGGCATCGGGCAGGTCGGCGCCCAGGCGGTCGTTGACACCCTGGCCCTCTACGCGGACGCCCCCGACGAGCCCGAGCCCGAGGCGGGCCTGGCCGTGGCCTTCGACGGCCTGATGGTCGTCCGAGCGGGCATCCCCGTCGCGGGCATGGCCGGTTACAAGCGGCTCCCGGCTGATCCGCTCTTCTCGGGTGCCAGCGGCCAGGCCGTGGTGCTCGCCGGGCTCCGGCTGCTGATGACCTACCCGAGGCTGCTGCTGGTCGCGGACCCCGACGCGGACTACTACGAGGACCTCCGGGCCTTCTGCGAGCAGTACAGCGTGCCGTTCTTCGGGTAGTAGCCCCCCTCGGCCCGTCCCTTTGCGGGGGCGGGCCTTTTTCGGTGCCGGGCCTCAACGAACGGGCCTTTTTCGGTGCCGGGCCTCAACGAACGGGCCTTTTTCGGTGCCGGGCCTTTTTCGGCGCCGCCCCCCAACGAACGAACGGAGCCCCCATGAGCATCCTCGACAGCCTCATCCCGAAGCGAACCTCGGAGACCCGCCGCATCATCGACCTCCCGGTCCGCGAGCCGCCCGAGCTGGATGCCGTCGAGGACCTCACGCCCGAGCTGGCCCGACCGGGCGGCACCCTCACCCTGCGCCCGATTCAATCCTGGGCCCTCCAGGAGATCCGGGAGAACCGCGGGGGCATCCTGGCCATGGGCGTGGGGGCGGGCAAAGCGCAGCCCCTCGACGAGCCTGTCTTGACGCCCGACGGCTGGCGGACGATGGGGGACCTTCGCCCCGGCGACTTCGTGGTCGGCTCGGACGGCCTGCCCACCGAGGTCCTGGGCGTCTTCCCCCAGGGCGTCGTCGACATCTACGAGGTCACCACCGAGGACGGTCGCCGAGTTCGGGCCTGCGGAGACCACCTCTGGTCTGTGCGCCGGGACGCTAGCCGCCCGTTCCTCGTGAAGAACACCAAGCAGCTCCGACCGGGCAACCAACTCCCGCTGCCCTCGGCCCCTTGCGTCGAGTCGGACACCACCCTCCCCGTCGACCCTTGGCTGCTCGGTTCCCTGCTCGGAGACGGCTGCCCTGCGTACTTTAGCAACGACACCGAGGATCTCTGGGGGCCCGAGGCCGTGATCAGGCTGCTCGACAGCCTCCACGACCTGGGCGGCATGGACCACAAGGCCGTGCCCGAGCAGTACCTCGACGCACCCGCGGCGGATCGCTACGCCCTCTTGCAGGGGCTGATGGACACCGACGGGTCCGTTACGCGAGCAGGCGGGTGCGAGTACAACACTTCCTCCGAGCAGCTGGCCCGGGACGTCGAGAGGCTCGTGCGCTCTCTTGGCGGGGTGGCCCGCTTCACCTCTGGCGCCCGGTCGTGGCGCGGGCGGATTCAGCTCCCGGCGGACAAGCAGGCCGCCGCCCCCACACTGACCGCCAAGGTCGCGTCGGTTGAGCCCGCTGGGCGGGCCGAGGCGGTCTGCATCCAGGTCGCGGCCGAGGACTCGCTCTACGTGACCACGGACTACGTCGTCACCCACAATACGCTCGTCTCCTACTGCGCCCCCGTGGTCCTGGATGTCGACCCCGAGGATGTCCTGGTCCTCGTCCCTGCGAACCTTCGCTCGACCTTCCGGCGCGAGGGCCTCAAGTACGCCAAGCACTTCGCCACCCCGACCGACCTGCCGGTCTTGTCCTACGCGGAGCTATCCCGGCCCGAGTCGACCGACTACCTCACCCGGACCCGCCCGAAGGTCATCATCTGCGACGAGGCCCACTACCTGCGCTCGTCGGACGCCACGCGGACCCGCCGCTTCGGGCGCTACCTGGACTCGGCCCCGGACACGATCCTCGTGGCCATGAGCGGGACGCTGTTCTCCTCGTCCATCAAGGACGCCCAGGCCCTCATGCGGCACGCCCTGGGCGACGGCGCGCCCGTCCCCGGCCCGTGGGCGACGCTTGAGTTCTGGGCCGCGTGCATCGACGTGCCCAAGGGCATGGAGGCCGCCCCGACCGCGCGCGACTACTCCCGCTTGAAGGCCCTCGTCGAGGAGTTCGGGCCCGGCGGGTTGATGGGCATGACCTGGGCCGAGCGCAAGGTCGCGGTCCGAAAAGCGTACCACCGACGATTCGTCTCCACGCCCGGGGTCGTCCACACCCGCGAGTCCAGCGCGAGCAATTCGATCGTCATCCAGCCCATCGAGCCCGGGGGCGGCCCGTACGTCGACGTGGCGGGCCTCATCGAGGAGGTCGAGGCCACGTGGACCCGGCCCGACGGCAAGGAGCTGGAGGACGAGCTGCGGGTCAACGAGGCCCTGCGCTCGCTCTCGCTCGGGTACTACATGACCTGGGAATGGGGCGAGGATGGCCCCGACGAGGAGTGGAACGACGCCCGGCTCGGGTACGCCCGCGAGGTCTCCCGGTTCCTCCGCCGCGATCGACCCGGCATCGACTCGCCCTACCTGGTCGAGCAGGCCGCGCGCCGGACCCTCGGGTTGCCGACGGACACCGACGGCCCGACCCTCGACCGACCCGACCTCCTGGCCGCGTACTGCCTGTGGGACCCGATCCGCGACCGAGCCTGTCCCGAGCCGCGCGGTGTCGTCGTGACCACGGACCTGCTCGCCCAGGTCGTCAAGTACGCCCGGGCCGAGGTGAAGAGCCGCAGCTCGCGCGGCATCATCTGGTACTCGCACCGGGTCTGCGCGGAGATGCTGGAGGCCCTGGGCGTGCGCGTTTACCACCCGGGCTCAGACCCCGAGGCCGACCCGAACCCGCGCGGGACGGTCTGCGGGATGTCCATCGCGAGCCACGGCACGGGCAAGAACCTCCAGGCCTGGTCCTCGAACTTCGTCTTGTACCCGCCCGCGGGCGGCAAGGTCTGGGAGCAGCTCATCGGCCGGACCCACCGCCCAGGCCAGACCGACGACACGGTCACCGTCGCGATCGTCGCCCACACGCCCGAGCACAAGCGGGCCATCCGCAAGGCCAAGGAGGACGCGACCTTCGCGCAGACCGTCCAGGGGCAGAAACAGAAAATTCTTTTGGCGAGCTGGCTCGACCCCATTTCGATTATCTGACGATTCGCCTGGACTCGGTGACGATTCGCCCCTACGTTCGTCCGTGTCGGGGCCGATGGACGGTCCGACACCCCCCCACGGAGACCACGCATGAACGCCGCCCTTCTCAACGCCCTGCTCGGAGCCCCGGCCCCGGCCCCCAAGCCCGCCTCGGCCCCGGCCCCGGCCCCGGCCCCGGCCCCGGCCCCCCAGCCCGCCTCGGCCCCCGCCTCGGCCCCGGCCCCGGCCCCGGCCCCCAAGCCCGCCCCGGCCCCGGCCCCCCAGCCCGCCCCGGCCCCGGCCCCCTAGCCCGCCCCGGCCCCGGCCCCCGAGCCCGAGCCCGAGCCCGCCCCGGCCCCGGCCCCCGAGCCCGAGCCCGCCCCGGCCCCGGCCCCCAAGCCCGCCCCGGCCCCGGCCCCCAAGCCCGCCCCGGCCCCCGAGCCCGAGCCCGGCTTCAGCTTCGGCTTCGGCCTCGGCCTCGGCCTCGGCTTCGCCCCGGCCCTTCCCCGAGTCCGGACCACCACGACCGTTGGCATCCTCCGCGACCTCGCGGGGGCCACCGTCCAGGAGATCGCCCAGGCCCTCGGGCTTGAGTCCGAGCGCGACCTCACCGTCCCGAAGAGCCACATGCAGCGCGCCCTCATCGGCCTCGCCCGGGACACCCCAATCGAGGTCACCCTGGTCACCGCCCCGACCCCGACGACCCACGCTGCGCGCAACAAGGCCCGGCTGGCCTCGATGTCGGGCCGCTTCAGCCTGCGCCACAACCGCGAGCAGGGTGAGCGCTGGAAGACCCTCGCGGCCGAGTTCGAGACCATCTCCGTCACCGCCCCCGACCGCACCTTCACTCTCCGAGGCACCCCATGAAGTTCGTCAGCCAGCTCCCCGAGCACGTCCTGAACCACCTCGCCAGCGCGCCCGACGGCCCGTGTGCCCGCATCCAGCGCCAGCTCGCCGCCCTCGGGTACATCTCCGACGCGGACGCATCACACGCCATGAGGACCGCCCCGCCCCCCTCGCCCCCCTCGCCCGACGGCCCGGCTACGTCCTACGGTCGGGTCATCTCGGTCCGACGCGACGTCGACACGATCGTGGTCAAAGTCGGCGGGCGAACCCGGACCATCCAGACCCCGGTCGAGCTGCGCCCCTTCGTCAAAGACGGCCTCGCGGTCGGGCTGGAGGTCGCGCTCACGGGCGCCCTTTGCCGGGTCTCGCCCATCGAGACGGTCCTGCGCGACCAGGATGTGCTCTCCCCCGCCCTGGTCACGATGGTCCAGGATCTCCTGGCCGACGGGGGAGGGTTCCTCGTGCGTTCGGACGGGTCCGTCAACCTGGTCATCACGCCCGGGCGAGCGCCCTTCAACGCCTTCCTCACGGTCCTCTCGTCCAGCAACCTCCCCCTCCTCGCCGCCAGGGTCAACGTCGATGTCTGACATACACCCGGCCCCTCTCTCCGGCTCGCTTCGGGTCGTCGACCAGTCCGGCGCGGTCGTCCACCTGGTCGTCGAGGTCGTCCGCCGGGGCGATGTCCTGGACCTCGTGGTCGACTACACCGACCCGCTGCCGGACGTCGTCCGGGCCATCCTGCCCTTGCTCGTCGAGCCCGAGGCCCAGACTCCGGGCCGCTGCGAGCAGGTCGCGGGGTTGCTCTCGGCCCTGGCCAACGGCACCGCGCTCGGGCTGGTCTGCGCCAAGGCCGCCAAGGACCTGTCCGTCGAGGGCCGTACCGCCTACCAGAACCTGCTGGGGGCGCTGTGACCGCCGACGAGAAGGAGAGGGCCATCCGCGACTACTGGCAGCGCAACCAGGGCCTGGTCCGCCCGACCGCCGGCGCCCGGGCCATCTCGGCCTCCACGGGCATCCCGGTCAACACGGTCCGCGGCATCCAGAACCGGCTCTTCGAGGCCGACGAGCGGCCCTGGGACCTGCCCGCGCGCACGGACCCGGTCCACACGTGCCCGCAGTGCGGCAAGGCGGCCCACGACCACGACGAGCTGATGGAGCTGTTCGGCCCGCGCAGGGCGTGGCGCGGCCCCAAGGACGACCGACACCAGGTCGAGTCGTTCCAGGCCACGTGCCGCACGTGCAAGGTCGGAGCCCGGCGCAAGGCCCGAGCCCGCGCCCGAGCCCTAGCCCTAGCCCGAGCCCGGCCCGAGCCCGCCCCGGCCCCGGCCCACCAGGCCCCACCGCCCGAGCCCGCCCCGGCCCCGGCCCCGGCCAACCAGGCCCCACCGCCCGAGCCCGAGCCCGAGCCCGAGCCCGCGCCCGAGCCCGAGCCCTAGCCCGAGCCCGGCCCGAGCCCGCCCCGGCCCCGGCCCACAAAGAAATCTCAGAATAGGTGTTGACGCCCGCGCGGCCGGCCCCTACCTTGAAGAAGTCGGGGCCGATAGGCGGCACCGACAAACACACCGGCCCCCAACGGGGCCTACCTGATGCCCCCGACGGGGCGAAGCGAGAACATCATGGCGATCCTCAACGACAATCTCCTCAACGACCTCTTCGACGACGCGGACGTGGCCCGCTACGACGGCAACGCCAAGGTCGCGAAGAAGACCCCGTACCTCACCGCCGGCCCGGGCCGCTACGAGCTGGCCCTCTCGGCCTACAAGACCGGCACCGGCGAGTCCGAGAAGCGGTTCGGGCAGTCCTACGTCGTCTTCGAGTTCGAGGTCCTCAAGGCCGAGGCCATCAACGACTCGGACGGCAAGTCCCACGCACCCACCCACCAGCCCGGCGCCACGGTCTCGATGGTCAAGTACCTCTCGGGCCGCATCTCGGTCAAGGAGGCCATGACGATGACGGCCTGCATCCTGGGCATCCCGCCCGTCCTGGCCGTCCCGAGCGGCCCGCACGAGGGCAAGATCCTCCCCATGGTCGACAACGCGACCTTCGAGCGCTGCTCCGAGGACGAGGGCGCGGGCATCGTCGGCAACGTCGTGCAGGCCGACATCGTGCCCAAGGAGGGCAAGGGCAAGCACGCGGGCCGCACGTTCTTCAACTGCTACGCCAAGCCCGCGGCCGGTTCGTACCCGACCGCGGACGAGCTGGTCGAGAAGGGCCTGGACATCGAGGGCCTCGCCACGGCGCGCTTCGGCTGAGTCGGCCCCTCCTCTCGGCTGGCCCGGGTCCCTTCGGGGGTCCGGGCCTTTTCAGTTCCAAGCCCTACCGAACACAGGAATCGTCAATGCAGCACCCCACGAACGAACTCGTCGCCTTCGACACGGAGACCTACCTCATCCGCGACGGCCTCATCGCACCCCCGATGGTCTGTCTGTCCTGGGCCGACGGCGCCGGGAACCTGGCCCTGCTCGGGCGCGAGGATGCCCTGGCCTGGTGGCGCCACAACATCAAGCGCCGTGAGCTGTCCTGGGCCGGGCACAACCTGGCCTACGATATGGTCGTCATGGCCAACGAGTGCCCCGACACGCTCCCGCACATCTTCATGGCGTACCTGGAGGGCCGGGTCCACGACACGATGCTCCGCGAGGCCCTGCTGAAGAACGCCGCGGGCACCTACTCGAACAAGAACGAGGGCCTGGCCCTGCTCACCAAGCGCTACCTGAACCGGGACCGCTCGGAGGAGAAGAAGGGCGTGGACGCGTGGAGGCTCCGGTACGCGGAGCTGGTCGACATCCCCGTGGCGGACTGGCCCGCGGCGGCCCGCAATTACGCCCTCGACGACGCCGCCGACACGCTCAAGGTCGTCCTCGCGCAGGCCCGGGCCAACGGCTGGGTTTTCGCGTCGGGGTCGAAGACCAACCAGGTCCTGCCGGACGGCTCGATCGTGGACGAGAAGGCCCAGTGCCGCGCGGCCCTCGCGCTCCAGCTGATGTCCACCTACGGGCTGCTCGTCGACCAGGAGGCCGCCCAGACCCTCGAAGAGTCCTACCGGGACGAGGCGAACCGGCTGATGCTCAAGCTCATCGCCCGGGGCATCAAGGACAAGTCGGGCAAGACCCACACCAAGGTCGTGCGCGACCTCATCATCGCGGCCCTCACCCGGGCCGCCACGGACGAGCAGCGCGAGGCCGTCCACCAGCTCACCGTCGACGCCCGTCGCGAGTTCGAGGCCGGTGGGGCCAGGGCCGTGGCGGCCGAAGAGAAGGCGCGCCCGGGTTCGTGGACCGCGACCCGACAGCACGTCGCCCGCGTGGCCGCGTGGGTCTCGCTCGGGTTCACCATGCCGACCTCGGCCACGGGCCGCATCAAGACCGGCGAGGAGATCCTGGAGACCATCGAGGACGAGGACATCGAGCTGCTCGTGGAATGGACCGGCGCGGATAAGCGCCTCTCGACATACCTGGAGCCCATGACCAGCTCGACCGGCCACGCGTTGTGCCCGTCCTACGACGTCCTCAAGCGCAGCGGCAGGACCTCCTCCTACAACCCGAACATCCAGAACTTCCCGCGGTCCGGTGGCGAGCGTGAGTGCTTCATCCCGCGCGAGGGGTTTTTGTACGTCGCGGCCGACTACTCGACCGTCGAGCTGCGGGCCTGGGCGCAGGTTTGCCTCGACCTCGGCATCCCGTCGGAGATGGCGGCCGCGCTCCAGGCCGGGCTCGACCTCCACACCGACCTCGGCGCCCAGCTCGCTTGCGTGACCTACGAGACGATGCAGCGCGCGCTCAAGGGCGAGGAGCCCACCCTCCCCAAGGCGCGCGCCAAGCTCTTCCGCGGCGCCGCGAAGCCCGCCAACTTCGGCCTCCCGGTCGGGATGGGGGCCTCGAAGTTCGAGGAGTCCGCGCGCAAGTCCTACGGGGTGGACTTCGACGACCTCGGCGTCACCGCTCAGGAGGTCCGCGACGTCTGGTACGAGCGCTGGACCGAGGCCTACCCCTACTTCGCGCACGTCAAGGCCCTCCTCTACGGCACGGGCGAGTACGACACGGTCGAGGGCGAGGACGGGGAGACCTACGAGCGCGAGGTCATGAAGTGCGACATCCGGCACCCGCGCTCGGGCCGGGTCCGCGGGGGGTGCTTCTTCACGGACGCAGCCAACTCGTACTTCCAGGGCATGGCCGCGGACGGCGCCAAGGAGGCCCTGTTCCGGGTGGCCCTGGAGTGCTACGCGGACCCCAGCTCGCCGCTGTTCGGGTCGCGGCCCGTGGCGTTCATCCACGACGAGATCATCATCGAGGCCCCGGGCGACCGGGTCCAGGGCGCAGCGGCCCGCCTCTCGGAGGTCATGATCGAGGCCATGGCCGTCTACATCCCCGACATCCCGATTTTGTGCGAGGCCGACATCATGGACCGCTGGGCCAAGGCCGCGGAGTCCGAGCGGCTCGACGACGGGACCCTCTCCATCTACATCCACGGCGAAGACCGCCAGAAGGCCCTCAGACGGGCGGGAGTGCTCAAGTGACCCACCTACTCGCGATCGACCCTGGACTGCGTGAGCTTGGCGCTGCGGGCTTCCAGGACGGGGTCCTGACCTCGGTGGCGGTCGTCGCCAACCCCGAGCGCAAGGCCCGAGACGCAAGGGCCTGGATGGCGGTGGCCCGGGAGACCCTCGCGCTCTACCCGACCACGGACGAGCTGGTCATCGAGATGATGGTCGTTCGTTCGGGCCGAAGGGACGTCAACCCCGACGACCTGCTCCAGCTCGTGGGCATCGCGGGGGTCCTGTTCGGCCTCTACGACGTGCCCGAGCCCGTGGCCATCCGGCCCGAGCATTGGAAGGGCCGCCTGAAGAAGAGGATCCACCATCCGCGCATCATCCGCGCCCTGGCTCCGGCCGAGCTGGAGGTCCTTGAGGCGGCCATGACGAAGGGGACGGTCGCGGACTACATCGCGGAGTGCAGGCTGTGCCGCGGCAAGGAGGTCCCGAACGCGCTCATCCACAACGCCATCGACGCGATCGGCATCGGACTCCACGCCCTTGACCGCAAGTAGCACCGCGCCTAACTTTGGCACAGAACCTCAACACTTGGAGAGAAGTATGGACACCGACGAGCGCTACGACATGATCCGCAAGGCCCTCACCACCGCCCTCGACGCCCTGGACCGGGCCGAGCAAGATGGGAAGGGCGTCTCGATGACGATGGCCCTCGTGGCTGATGAGGGCCCGGCCGCGGGGATGATGGTCATCTCGGCCCGCATCCACGCCAACGTCGAGGAAGGAGGTCAGCACGACTGCACCGAGGCATCCACGTTGGTTAAGCTCCTCGACGCTGACGACCTGATGAAGGCCCAGCACCTGGACAACGAGACGGAGAAGAACAAGGACGTCCTCATGAACTGAGGAGGAACCCCACCCCCGCCCCGGCCAGGAAGGCCCCGACGACGAAGCCCGCGACGTGCAGCCACTCAGGCCGTGCGTCGCGGGCTTCTTCGTTCCGCCCGGCCTGGACGGCGAGGTCCTCGGCCGCGCGCCGGGCGACATCGCCCTGGGTCTGGCATTGCTGGAGGCCCCCGTCGCTCACGTCGAGCCGGCGCTGGCAAGCCCGGGCGCGCTTGTCGGCCTTGGCGAGTCGGTCAGCCTCACGGGCGTCAATCTCGCATTGCCGGATGACGGTAGCGTCCACGCAGGCCACCTCACTCTGCTGAGCTTGCGCGGTCCTCAAGCCACCGAATAGCATCGTCAAGCTCACGGCAAACGCAGGTAGGGCAGTCGAGCGCATCGGGTCCTCCGAAGTCGGGTTGGCGGGGCTGGGGCGGGCAATCCACCGGGGCGGGGGCCGGGGCGGTGGCGGGCTCGGGCGCGGTGGCCCGGCCCAGGAACGCCCCGCTCAGGGTCGCGCCCAGGACGAGCGCGAGTACAATGTACGCAGGCGTCGGGGCACGTAGTAGGTCGACGAACACAGGAACCTCCAGGAAAGGGAACGCAGCTCAGGGCTTGGACTCTCGATAGCGCTTGTCGGCCTGGTCCTCGGAGCGGCGCAGCAGGTCGGCCAGGTTCTCCAGCCGCTGCTCGATGCGGGCCAGACGCTCGCCATCTTCGGCGCGGTGGGCCAGGTCGGCCTCCACGGCGATGACCCGAGAGTTGATGACCTCGACCCGGGTGACGAGGGCGATGCCCCCGAGGATGCCTGCGACGACGCACACACCGACCGTCTTGGTCATGAAGGCCTGGAATTCACTTGGGGGCTTCTCGGCCATCTCACTCCTCCTCGTACGGGGGAAAGCTCTCTTCGTGGTCCTCGCTTCCGAAGCTCACGCCATCACGGCCAACGGTCACCCCCGCGAACCGGCGCCGGAACCCCAGGGCCAGGCCCAGGGTCATGACGACCAGCCACGGGAAGTAGGGCAGCGCCTCGTTGCGCCAGATGCTCGCCCCCGTGACCGCCATGAGCATCAGCAGGCTCGCGCCCAACAACAGCCACATCACGACCTCGAATGGCTCGTTGGTCCACTCCTTGAATCTGCTCACGCGTCACCTCCTTTGGTGAGGTCGGCCCAGACGCTCCTCAGGAAGCGGGTCCAGGCCTGTTTCGGGGTAGGGGTCGGCTCGGGCTCGGGCTCGGGGACCCACGCGTCGTAGTCGGCCTTGTGGCCCGCGAAGTGCCGCGAGCCGAAGATGTAGTCGTAGAAGGACCGCCCGAGGATGAGCTTCCCCTTCCTGCGGCCCTTGGAGTAGCGCCAGTTGTCGGCTATCCAGCGGACCGCGTTGCGCAGCGCCCAGCCCTCCTGGAGCATCCGGTCGAGACGGGCCGCGCTCCCCGCTCCGCCCTTGTGGATGCCCGCGATCCGGCGCGGGTCCCAGTCGTGAAACTCGCTGTACTTGCGCATGTAGGCCGCGGTCACGAGGACCGAGGCCCTGGCGTTGCCGTTCAGGCCGTACTTCGTCCGGGGGATCTCCTTGAGCAGCCCGGGCCGGTGGCGCTTGATCCACCGCCGGGCGTCCTTCAGGTACGGGGTGCCGACCTGGAGCAGGCCGACGAACCCGAAGCGGTTGATGACGGTGTCCTTGCCGCTGGACTCGGTGGCGACCAGGGCGAGCATGGTGCCGAGGTCGAGGCGAACGGCCCCGATGTCGGCCACGGCCTGCTCGATGGTCTCGGCCCAGCGGGTGACGTTTTTACTGACGGGCATGAGAGCCTCCATTGGTTGTGACGACTCGCCATTTGGCCGTCGTCTGGTGGTGTTCGGGGGCCGAGGCCAGGGCCGGGGCCGAGGCCGGGGCCGAAGCCGGGGCCGGGGTCGAGGCCGGGGCCGAGGCCGAAGCCGGGGCCGAGGCCGAAGCCGGGGCTGGGATCAGGGCGCGGGCTGCGACCACAGCAGGCCTCCTGCGGCGAACCCGACCACGAGGACGAGCACGACGACCCGCAGGTCCATCCGAGGCGGACGGGCCATCGCCCCGGCCATGAGGCCCGCCCCCGTGACCGCGAGGGAGAACGGGCCCCAGCTCGGGGTGGGGAACGCGGGCGCGAGCCAGTGGCCCATCAAAGCGCCAAGCGCGAAGGGCACGAAGGGGTTCTCGACGGCCCAATCTCGGATCGTCCAGGAGATGGTCTGCGTCCCGCGCCCGCTCACGGCCATGACGAGGGTGAAGATGGACAGGAGAATCGTCACGATGATGATGAGGACGGCAGTCATCCGTTGGGCTCCAGGGCGTACTCGCCGGTGGGCTCGCCTTGCTCGTCGAGCACGGGGTAGGTGAAGGAGACCCCTGCGGCCGTCATGGCCTCGGCTGGGGTCGCGTGACGGCCCTCCATGGGTGTGCCTCGGCCGCTCTCCAGGACGTGGAAGGACCCGCCGATCTGGGCCTGGAGTCCGGGGAGGGCGGCCACCGTGGTCCCACGGGCGACCATGTCCGCGACCCGATGCGTTACAGCGTAACCCTCGGTGTCGTCGGTGGCCTCGCGCCACGTGGCGGTCGCGTCCGCGGCCTCGCCGGTGACCTGGGCCATGGCCGCGCGGGCCGCGTTGTAGGAG